>JAEEGL010234480.1_pt1 | contig 17879 bp, 18 predicted proteins | sample 9134231 | NCBI WGS metagenome assembly JAEEGL01 (sample SAMN16246548, study PRJNA631951) | gut metagenome | biome: gut microbiome; feature: rumen; material: fiber-attached | host: Bos | place: Iran: Karaj | collected 2018-10 | reverse complement strand
TATACAAAAGCAGTATAATTACAATCTTGATTTCATCAAGGGCATTGCCTGCATGTTCGTAGTGTTTATGCACTGCGAATTTCCAGGCATTATGGGAACCGCGGTGCAGGCAATTAGTCGTTTTTGTGTTCCTTTCTTCTTTATGGTTTCTGGCTATTTCTGCTTTAAACCTTTAGTAGCTAAAACAGAATTAAGGACTGATAAGGTACTGGCTGGGGGGGGTATTTCTTCAATTGGCAGAAAGCTGAAACATATAGGAAAGATAACCTTCTGGGCTTCGGTTTTCTATTTGGCATTTGTGCTGCTTCAACAGTCGATTCTTAACAATCACAATTTTATTCTCTCTGTAAGAGATGTATTTAATTGGTTAGTATTCAATCAACCGAGGATAATAGCAGGGCAGTATTGGTTCTTGTTTGCCCTATTATATGCATACACATTTTATGGAATATTAGAGTGTCTTCGTCTCCGGAAGTTTGCTTATATCCTTGCTGCCATGATGTTCGTTGTATATGTGCTCATGGCTCAAGGTGCGCATCTGGCAGGCTACCATGTGCCAAATATGTTTTATAGGAACTGGCTTGTAGAGGCCTTTCCGTATTTCATGCTAGGCCATTATATACATGAGAACCAAGATAGGATCAATATCTCAAACAAAGCTCTAATTACAATTATTGTGACCACGACACTGCTATGTTGGGTTGAACGGTGGTTTATGGGTAGAGATTTTGGAGTCAACATCGTGACCGTACCGCAAGTATTTGCGTTGTTTGTCTATGGGGTCAAGAACCCTCAGAGACATGGGGGCATCGTTCAACGTTTAGGCCGTGATTGCTCCATGTTGGTGTATATCCTTCATCCGGCAGTTTGGCATTCGTTGGAAGAAATCTACAATGAATTTGAATTGAATGATAATATGCCCGCTCTGTATATGATGCCAATATTTGTTTTAGGGTTGTCAGTTCTGCTTTCAATAGTGTTTAATAAACTGATGGACAAGGTTAAGAAGAAGCCGGTCATCGCTTAATATATTAATTATGCCAAAGATACTACATACTGCTAGATATACGGGAACTCCGTGGGAGATACTGAAAAGTGTCGTTCCAGAAGGCTTTACCGTTGAAACATTGGAAGAGTTAAGCTATGAATGCTTGCTACACCAAGCAGTTGATGCTGATTACTTGCTTGTGAGCGGACGATTACCCATTGACGAAGGGGTGTTGTCAGCAGCCAAGCACTTGAAGATGATACAGAGGACTGGTGTGGGTACTGAGATGTTGGATATGGGAGCCATCAAAAAGCATAATATCCCAGTATATGTCAATGCCGGTGTAAACGCCCGCAGCGTAGCTGAGCATACGATTACGCTGATGTTGGCTTGTTTGAAACGACTGCCCCAAGTTAACGTTGATACCCATAATGGTATTTGGAAAAAACAACAACAGGGTTTAACCACACATGAATTGTATGGTAAGACAGTAGCATTAGTGGGGATGGGGAATATTGGACGTACAGTAGCAGCGATGTTGCAACCTTTTGGCGTGAAGATTCTCTATACGGATGTGTTCAGGCAGAGCGTGGAAGTTGAAGAAAAACTGAGTTTAACCTATCGTGAAAGTTTTGAGGCTCTGTTGCCGGAAGTTGACATCCTGAGTTTCCACTGTCCTCTGACTCCAGAGAATACTGGTATGTTAAACAAGGCTACTTTGGCAAAGATGAAGGATGGCTCTATTGTGGTGAATACGGCCCGTGGAAAAATTATTAACCCTGATGACCTATATGAAGCATTACAAAGTGGCCATATTGTTTCAGCAGCGTTAGATACCCATTATGAAGAGCCTGTCAAAGAAGGGTATAAACTGGCTGAATTGGATAATGTGATATTGACCCCACATGTTGGTGGTTTGAGCTATGAGGCATTTCAATCAATGATGGCAGGGGCTATGGAGAATATTGTCAATTTTGATAGCGCTAGCTTTGAATTGTTGGGAAGTAAACAATTGATAATTTAACTGTTGTGAAGTAAAAAATGATAAAAGGCTTTATTAGAAAGTTCGCAAGGCGTTTGGTAGGAAATGGTCGTCTTTCATATGCCATTTTTGATGATAGAACGCAAATATACAAGGGAATAAGTTACAGGCAGTATCTTGAGGAAGCCTTAATTGCATCGCGCCCAGGTGTTTTTGGAAAGGATCTCTCCAATCTAGAACTTGATATTTACAAACAGTGGCGCAAGGATGGAACGCGACCTGATGAATATCTTTTGTATGACTATGATCATAAAAGCCTGGAGGAACGCGACATGTATATGCCTCAGGTTCCAAAGGATAGGATTCTATTATCATATTATGGAAGTGATGTGGATAATGTTATTGGTCTTCTAAAAGACAAGTACGCTTTTTACGAAGCCTTGCAACCTTTCTTCAAACGAGATGCTATTCGTTTGGTTTCAGGAGCTGACCAAAACAAATTCTTGGCTTATTGTAGTATTCATAGTGAATTTATATGTAAGTTGTTAAAAGGAAATTGTGGCGTGGGTGTACAAATAATAAAATTGAATGAAGATAACAGGACAATAAACCAGATATTTAAAGATTTGATAGAAAAAGGAGAATGGATTATAGAAGAACTTATACATCAACACGAAGGCTTGTCTGTCTTTAACAATTCTTCGGTAAATACTGTTAGGTTCCCATCTTTCAGACACGGCGAACATGTTGTGCCAGCCTTGCCTTGCCTTCGTCTTGGAAGAAAGGGAAATATAGTTGATAATGCAGGTCAAGGGGGCGTGTTTGTTTCTGTGGACGTGAATACTGGAAGAATTATCACCGAAGCCTTTGATGAGTTGGGCCATCATTATCAACAGCATCCAGATTCAGGCGTTGTTTTCAAAGGGTATCAGATTCCGCAATGGGGTGAACTTATTAACCTGGTTAAGGAGACGCATAAGGCCTTGCCTTCAGAACAAACTTATGTGGCCTTTGATTTTGCCCTCTCTGATAAAGGATGGGTAGTAGTTGAAGGCAATTGGGGTGATTGGATCTTGCAACAGACATCTCTGAAACGAGGCCTTAAGAAAGAATTTCTTGAATTGTTGCACGGCTGATTATATTTTGTACTATGAGAAGACTTTTTAATAAGATGCGTCAGACTTTGAATTTCTTTCGCAATGCCCGCATGTATGCGAATCAGGATAGTTATTTTCCTGAAAAACCCAGAAAGTCAAAATTGCACATCATTGCAGATCTTTTTAGATACTTATGGAAGTATAATCAGTTACCCAAGTTCTATTTCGTATATGGTCTTGACAAAAAGGCGACGGATATGGACGCTTTTATGCCATATTCCCTTTTTATGCAATTGAGACAAAGAAAGAATACTATACGAACAGAAGCGACGCCGTACAGCTATGCTTGTTTGCTTAGAGATAAGGAGCTGTTTGAGCTAATAGCACGTGAGTATAAGATACCCACACCAAAGATAGCAGGAGTATTAGTGGGGGGCAGTTTTGCGTGATTCCAAACAAATCTCTTTCGAAAACTACCTTAAAGAAATTCCAGATGGCACGTCTCTTTTCATGAAAGAAAAGTCTGGTATGAAGGGAAGTGGAGCCTATTCGCTTGATAAAAAGGCAGACAAGTATTATTTGAATGAAAAAAAAATGTCGATTGAAAGAATAAGTGAAGCATTTCCATCAGAGACTGAATATATCATTCAAAAGCGATTATTGCAACATCCTGATATGAGCAGGTTATATCCTCAAGCTCTGAATACATTGAGAGTGGTATCGGTGATATTTAAGGATGACGTAGTGATTTTGGGAAGCTTGTTAAGGCTCGGGGCCAATGGTAGTGTGGTTGATAATTGGGCGCACGGAGGAGTTGCAGTTGGTGTCAATGAAAATGGAACTCTGATGAAATGGGCTCTCTTCAAACCTGGTTTTGGAACTAAAACTGACCATCATCCAAACACAGGCGTACTGTTCGAAGGTTATCAGTTGCCTTATTGGAATGAAGTGGTAAAACTCGTAAAGGAAACACATAAAAAACTTGCTTGTATACCAACTATAGGATGGGATATTGCAATCACTGAAGAAGGACCTCTTGTCATTGAAGGGAATGATGACTATGATGGCGCATTACTACAGGCATGTACAGGAGGTAAGAGTAAAGATTTTTTAAAATATTATTCATAATGAACTTAACAGTATCGTTTGTAGATGGACTCATCTCACAAGTGCAATCTTTGAACGTTCAAGCTAATCAGCAGGCTCGTAGGGTGCTGTTGGATTACATTGGAGTGTTGGTGGGAGGAAGAAAATACCTTGAAGAGAAACATCCAGTGCTGATTGCTTCGTCACCAAGCGAGGTTTTTTTGAACGGCTTTGCCGCCCATGTATTGGAACTTGATGATGGTCATCGCCATGGGATGATTCATTTGGGCGCATCTATCATAACAGCTGTTCTGGATGTTGCTAAAAGCGAGAAGTTAAATTCTGATGATGTGCTTCGTGGTATTGTGCTGGGTTATGAGGCTGCGGTTCGCTGTGCCCGTGCTATTCAACCCGGACATAAGGAGAGAGGTTATCACGTGTCTGGTACATGTGGTACAATAGGTTCTGCTATAGGTGTCGCTTTTGCCTGTAGGTTCAAAAGAGAGCAGATAAAGTCTACACTGGCATGTGCTGTGAGCAGTGCTGCGGCTGTGTTGGAAATACAGGAACAAGCATCGGAACTGAAGCCTTACAATGTGGGACGGGCAGCTATGGCTGGTGTGTTTGCTGCTCAAGTAGGTAAATTAGCTATGCCAGGCCCCGATGATATACTAGGAGGCAAACGAGGCTTCCTTGCCGCGCTGACGGATACCCCACATCCTGAGTTCTTGACAGACTTCACATCTGATGAATATGCTATTGAAGGTATATATCAGAAAGTACACGCTGCGTGCCGTCATTGTCATCCGGCTATTGATGCCACTCTCGATATGAGAAAAGATTTGAGGCTACAGCCAGAGCAGATTGAGAGAATAGTGGTGCATACCTATAAACTAGCTGTAGGTAGCCACGACCATACAGATATACGTGGCATAAGCTCTGCCAAATTAAGTACTCCTTATGCTGTTGCTTTGGCAATAGTGAGAGGTAGCGCAGGGTATGCTGATTACAACGAGGATAATCTGAATGATTATTGGATCAAGAACCTGACACGGAAGATTAAGGTGGTTGAAGACGAGAGCCTTACTGCACAATCACCTGCCGTAAGGGGTGCAAGGGTAACTATCTATTTAAAAGAAGGTGAAGAATATGAAGCACCTTGTCTTTATCCCAAAGGAGAACCAGAGAATCCTTTGACGCAAGAAGAATTAGAAGGTAAATTCCGAGGGCTTGCTATGTATGGTGGATTATCATCGGCAGAATGCGATGAGGTGATTAGTGAGGTTAAGAAAGAGAATTTTGATTTGAATAAAATATTGCGAATATGCAAAATATAATAGAATTGACGACCCCATTTAGCGAGGAAGCTATTAGTCAACTACAAGTGGGTGATGTGGTGAGCATTACGGGAGATATATTCTGTGGACGTGATGCTGTGTTGCCTCGAATTTGCAAGGAGTTGGAGGCTGGATCTTGGGAACAGCGTGGCATTAATTTGAAAGGTGGTGTGATATTCCATACTGCAGTTAGTCCTGCAGGAGTTGGGCCAACGTCAAGTAATAAATTGGAGATTGAAGGTAGTTTTGAGGTGCTTTCTTCAAAAAGTGGAATCAAAATGCATTTAGGCAAGGGTGCCATCAAGCCAGTAACGGTAAAGATGCTGGCAGAGAACAATGCAGTATTTGCTATTATTCCTCCGGTGACAGCACTTCTTGAAAGCCAAACGTTAGAGCGTGAGTGTGTGGCATGGCCGGAGTTGGGCATGGAAGCATTGTATAGAATCAAAGTGAAAAACTATCAGGCGATTATAGCCGCAGCGAAAGGAGAGAGTATTTATGAGTAATATTATTGATAAAGTAGCAGACTGCTTGGTACGTGCGGGTTCAACTTTCCGTGAAGACCAGAAGGAGGCTTATCGCAAGGCTATTGCTGACGAGAAGATAGAGAGTTCTTGCTGGGTAATGAAGCAGGTTCTGGATAATGCTCTGGTAGCAGAGAAGAACCATAGCCCCTTGTGCGATGACACGGGAATTCCTCATTTGTTTTTGGAAGTGGGAAAGAATCGGGCTGTGACAGGCGAGTTGTTGGAAGATATTAAAGAAGGCGTGCGTCAAGGACTTAGACAACTCCCAGGTCGTCCTATGGCTATTAAGGGTAATGACTATGCTCGTATTGACCAGAGTGGTGGTTTGGATGAAGATTGTGGTGCATTGGCTCCTTCTCCCATTATTATTAAACCAGTTGATGAAGATGTACTCAGATTGACTGTTTTAATGCTTGGAGGAGGCCCTGCGATTCGTGGAATAACTCAGAGAGTGTTCCATAAGCACAGTGTAGATGTGGTAATAGAAGAGATAGTGAACAGAGCCAAGCCTGCTGTAAGCCAGTTAGGTTGTTCGCCTTGTACGTTGGCTATTGGTATTGGTCGCAGCCAGTTTGAGGCTACTAGTCTGATGATGGAGGCTATGGCAAAAGGTGACTTTGGCGTACAGAACGACTTTGAGAAGAGTATTACAGATAAGGTCAACGAAGCTAATGTGGGACCTCTTGGATTAGGAGGTAAGCATAGTGTATTGGCCACTTTTGCTAAGATTGGTCCTCAGAGAGCTAGTGGTGTGAGAATCGTAGCATTAAGACCATGTTGCTGTTTTGAACCAAGAAGGGCAAGTGTAGATCTTTAAAATTATTAAAAATATAAATGGCAGAACAAAGTTTAAAAGATAAGACGGTAAAAGGAACGTTCTGGAGTGCTGCTGATGCTCTTCTGGGGCAAGGTGTGACCTTTATTGTAGGTATAGTGTTAGCTCGTTTGCTAACACCGGAGGAATATGGACTTATAGGTATCGTCACAATATTTACAACAGTTCTTTTAGGTGTTGTAGATTGTGGATTCAGCAGTTCGTTAATTCGAAAAAAGGATACGACTGATAATGACTATAGCACGCTTTTTTTCTTTAACCTGGCAGTTAGTGTTGTAATGTTTGTACTACTTTTTGCTGCTGCCCCGTGGATTGCGAAGTTCTTTGAGCGTCCTCAGTTGGTTTCACTTGTTCGAGTAATGGGCTTGTTGCTGATTATTCAAGCACTCTCTATTGTTCAAGACACTGTGTTAAAGAAGAGAATAGATTTCAAGACGAGGACGAAAGCTTCAGTCATTGCAGCTGTGAGTAGTGGAACTGTAGGAATTATTATGGCATATGCAGGATTTGGAGTCTGGAGTCTAGTTGGTCAACAATTGTTACGGCAGTTGGTTTATACAGGTAGTTTATGGGTTTTTAATAAATGGTGGCCCCAAATAAAGTTTAGTATTGATAGTTTCAAATACATGTGGGGATTTGGATGGAAACTATTGTTGAGTGGCCTTTTAGACAGAATATGGGCTCAGTTATATCAAACCGTGGTTGGCAAATTTTACTCTCCAGCCACATTGGGGCAATATAGTCGTTCTAAAGAGTATGCTCAGTTATTTTCGAGTAATTTGACAACTATTATTCAACGTGTGAGTTATCCTGTTCTTGCACAGGTTCAGGATGATAAGGTAAGAATGGTGAATGCATACCGTAAGGTTATCAAAACCACAATGTTTGTTACAACAATATGTATGGTTTCATTAGGGGCTGTAGCTGAACCTTTAATTTATTGTCTTATAGGGCCACAATGGCATGATGCGGCCGCTTATTTGCCCTTGATATGCGTTAGCTTATCTTTATACCCTCTTCATGCGATTAATCTCAATATGTTGCAAGTCCAAAATCGCACGGATATTTTTCTTTATCTTGAAATAATAAAAAAAGTTATAGCCGTGGGCCCGATATGCTTAGGTATATTTGTGGGCATATATTGGATGTTGCTTGGTACCATCATAACTGGAATAATATCATTTTTTCTGAATAGCTATTATACAGGAAAAAAGTTAGGATATAGTTCTTGGAGGCAACTTAAAGATGTTGCACCGAGCTACGGTACGGCTATGTTAATTGCCATTTCCGTGTTTTTTATAAAGTACTTACCATTTAACTATTGGGTAGTACTTCTCATTCAAATTATTGTTGGTGCAGCTGTCTTCTTTTTAATTTGTGAGTCCATTAAATTACCAGAATATAAAGAAGTCAAAGAACTGGGTATTTCTTTAATTAAACAAATCAAAAATAGGAATTAATATAATAGTGACGTTAAGCAAAATGACGATAACATCAAAACGAGAATCTGGCATTGAATTGCTTAGGATAATAGCTCTTTTTTTCGTGATAATGATTCATTATTGCGACAAAGCTTTACCCATCATAAATAACAACATTAACTTGAATGTGATGTTGTTGTCTAGAAGCATAAGTTCTTGTGCGGTTGATGTTTTTATTTTGATTTCTGGTTTTTTTATGGTGAAATCAAATAAACGTGTTGTTGGTAAACCAATCAATATCTTGGCACAGGTGGTGTTTCGAAATTTGTTAATTTATGCGTTGTTGATAATCATAGGATTGAAAGCTTTTGACCCTAACTACTTTGCATTTCGCCTCGTGCCGGCCAGTTACTATCCGATTCTGTTTGTGGTTCTATATATCATATCTCCATATATAAACATAGTATTAACAAGCCTGTCGAGAATTGCACTACGAAATTTCATTGTTATTGTTTTCATCCTGTTTAGCGTATGGCCAACTATTGTCGATGTTTCTCAGGAGTTATTTGACTATCAGTGGTTTGGATTAAGTTCGATTGGAGCATGGGGTAATCAGCAAGGTTTTAATATAGTTAATTTTGTTCTTTTATATTGTGTGGGTGCTTGGCTTCGCCTCAATGAAGTATCTATTCCAGCACTGAAAAAGAATACAATTTGGATTATAGTTGTTATAGGATTAATCTTTATATGGTCACTTGTTTGTTCACACCTGTCTAAACAAGGCATGAGGAGTTCTTGGGTGTATCATAATCCTTTGGTCATTATATATTCCATTCTATTATTTATATTATTCAAACGATTACATTTTACCAATAGATTCATAAACTATTTGGCTAAATCGGTTCTGTTATGTTTCCTCATTCATAGTGGTGTAATAGCCAATATGGATATTGGCATTAGCCGAGTATGCAATGGCAATATATTCTTAATGCTATCTCATTATCTTACCTTTTCAATAGTAATGATGGTTGTATCTATTATTGCTTATGAAGTATTTAACTTTATCACTCATAGACTTTGGGAACAATTGAATAAAAAGGAGATTCCATATAGATCGTAAATATATTTCTAATGAAAGAAAATCAAATCGAACAAAGTAATAAGTATATGGTAAGCGTTCGTTGCTTTACGTACAACCATGCTCCATATATTGTTGATGCAATGAAAGGCTTTGCAAAACAGAAAACGACATTTCCTGTAGTAACGATTATTGTGGATGATTCAAGTACGGATGGTGAACAAGATGTAATTAAAGAGTACCTCACAGAAAATTTCCAAGTCCCATATCATATTGAGGAGACTGATGATTATCAACTTATTTGTGCAAATCATAACGATAATCAAAATTGCACTTTTGTTGTGTTCTTCTTGAAGTATAATCATTACAGAATAAAGAAGTCGAAGATGCCATATATTTCACCTTGGAATGACACTTCAAAATACCATGCACTTTGTGAAGGAGATGATTACTGGATAGCTCCAAATAAGTTGCAAGAGCAAGTGTCATTTCTAGAGTCACATCCATCATACGTCATGTGCCATACGGCAATTAAGTATTATATAGAAGAAGAGGATAAATATTTAGAATCAAAAGATATAACAATCAACTCAAAAATAATAAATGACGGTTTAAAACCTGAGCATATTTTATTAGGATATAGGATTCAGTTTTGTACTGTTTTATACCGTCAGAATGCAATAGTTAAGGCCAGGGAGTCCGACTCATATTTGTTTGGTGGCAATTTCAAGATGGGGGATACTCAGTTGTGGTATCAACTTTATAAAGAAGGCGATATTTATTTTTATCCTGAAATATGTGCGATATACAGAAAACATTCTGGCTCCGCAACAATGAAAACAAGAGTGTATGACAAACTTCAATTTACTCTTTCTTCTGCAGAGTTGCGGATGTATCTTGCTCAGAGAGATGACTTGTCAGTAGATTTTTGTAATAAAGTAAAGAAATGGTATAGCCAGTCATTCATAAAATGCTTAGCTTTTAATAGTACCTTGACGGCCAAATACCCGGTAAATTTGAAGGAGGATAAGTTATTGTATTTTTTATATAAAACGCATTTACTTAAGCCTTATTTACGTATATATATGAGCATGGATCCATGGTTATCAACTATTAAACGTCGTATTACTGGCAGAATGTAATGAATAGTAGTCACTAAATTAGATAATAATAGACGTATGAGTATATTAGGGAAATACAACCATCTGAGCCCCAATAGTCGTTTATATCTTTTGTTTATAAGCTTCTTTTGGCTTTATGGTTTTGGTGGAGCTTTTTGGACGCGCATTGGCATAAATCCAAATATAGCAAATACGGTGTTGCTGTTTTTTTTGGCGGTGTTATGCCTCAATAAATGGAAGGGCTTAATACGCAATAGTGATGTTGTCCTATATTTTATCATTGTCGCATTATATTTCTTAAGTTCAATTATATATCCTGTGAGTAGGGATCTGGTAATCAGTAATTCTTTTGAAGTCTTGCTCGTTGCGGTTCCTTTCTATTTTGTTGGTCTTATTTTCAAGAATGATGAATACAAGGAATGGTTGCTTCTGCTCTCGCGTTTTGCAATCATCATCAATATATTGTTCACTATGTTATCCTCCTCTTCACAATCAGTTGTTGAAGAGGATATGCATAGGGCATACATGCTTCTGCCATCAGTTCTATATGTTTTGGCGAGATTATTCGAAAGATTTAGCCTGATAGATTTATTGTTTTTTATATTAGGCTTTTTAATGGAGAGTTCCTTCGGAACAAGAGGGCCTTTTGTCTGTATCTTGTTTTTTGCAGTGGCATATCTTTTTTTCTTTAAAGAATGGAAGTATAAATGGACAATTAGAATTATTCTTGTAGCTATCGCAACAGCTCTCTTCTCGCTCTCCAAATATATTGCTGGATTGATGATTATACTTCTCGGCACATATGGTCAAAGCACCAGAATATTTGATAGCATGTTGGACCAGTCTCTACTTAATTATGAGAATTCTAATGGTAGAAATGAAATACAAGAGGAACTTTTACATATTTTAAGTAAAGACGAGTCTGGTATTGGTTTTGGATTGTTCTCTGACCGCTTTTTTTCCAGTTATGGCTTCTCTTCCCATAACATTATTATTGAATTATGGTTCTCATTCGGATATTATATTGGAAGTGCCATATTATTGATTTTTATATTGTTGTTTATTCGCTTTTTTATAAAAGTAAAAGATAACTCCACAAAGATTTTTGGATTGGTGTTTTTTACTGTAAGTTTTGTAAAATTAATGTTCTCTGATTGTTTCATCCTTGATGGGTATTTATTCTTTCTAATAGGTTATTGTTTAAATGCGCTTCGAGTCTCTAACACAACAAAGGTTTTTAGAGAGAGGATACGCTCATCACAGCATGTTATAGTTAATTGAGGAATCGAATAATAAATAAAGTATAATAATGGAATCTTTGAAAGTACTAATCATTCAACGTTACTTCTATAGTTTTCGTGAAGGCATTTTCGATTGCCTCCAAGGGATGGGTTTAAACTTTAAGTTAATCAACTCTGTTCGCTCTTGCGGTCGAGTAAAGGTACATTCCGAAAAGGTGGCATCGGTAAATTATATAGAAAAGAGTAAGAATTTCAATATAAACGAAGATGTTGTATTTTTCCCGTTTTTATTTTGGAAATTAATAAAGGAAAGGCCTTCCGTAATCGTGACCGAAGGTGGCCAGAATACAATAAACAATATTCAAATCAAGTGGTATAGCCGCTTGTTTCGAGTTCCTTATATTCAGTGGGACCTGGGAAGAGGTTATCAGGATTTTGGAAATTCTTTTGGTAGAAAAATATATATGTGGGTGTATAAGTCAATTGCCAACAGAGCAAAACTGATTTATGGGTACAATTCAAGTAGCAAGAAGTATTTCGAAAGCCTTGGAATTCCATCAAATAAGATTGTAGTTTTGAATAACACAGCTGACACTCCAACACTGAAAAAAGTGATTGAGAATTCATCAAAAGAATTGCCTGAAGATATGGCTAAACAGTATGACCCCAACAAGAAATATATCATTTTTGTAGGGAGTTTGCTACCGACTAAGCGTATTGAGGATTTTGCAGAGATTATGACCAAGTTGAAAGGGGAATATACGTTATTGATAGTTGGCAGTGGAAAGGAAGAATACACTCAATCGTTAAAAGAATTATTCAAGGATATTGACTGTATATTCCTTGGTTACAAGAAACCAGAAGAGTTACTGCCATATTATAGCATAGCATCTTTCTGTATTTTGCCAGGCCTTGGAGGCTTGTCTATCAATCAAGCTATGGCATACGGCCTGCCAGTACTATGTACCCATGCTGATGGAGCAGAAGACGATGTTGTAAAGAATGATGTTACTGGCTATATCTATAAAGATATAGATGATGCTTTGAGATATATTCACTCTAAGACAGATGATGATTGGAAGCGGATGGGGAAGAACGCCTCGAATCTTATGTTTGGAGAATTTTCATTGGAGAAAGAATGTGAGCGTTTCATTAATGGTATTAAGTCTGTAGTAAAATGAAGATTGAAGCCAATGTCCGTCCAGATCGTGGTAAACTCGTTTTACTTATCCGAAATTTGGGAAATACATTTCGTACCTTCTGGTTATTAAAAGTCAAATACTCGTGGATAAAGTATAAAGGTTTTATCAGAATACCATTCAACACAAGTATTTGGTCTCCTCATAAGGATATATCTTTTGGTCAAAGAGTGCAGTTCGGTGAGAATTGCATTATACAATGTGATATTGAGTTTGGTAATTATATTCTAATAGCAAACAATGTGGCTTTTGTAGGCAAAGATGACCATACAACTATTATTGTGGGTAAAACTATATGGGAATCAGGACGAGGGGATTCCTCAAAGACGCGCATTGGTAACGATGTGTGGATAGGTCATGGTGCTATTATATTGGGTGGAGTTAAAGTGGGCGATGGTGCTGTTATAGCAGCTGGTAGTGTTGTGACAAAAGATGTCGCTCCTTGTTCGATAGTTGGAGGGAATCCGGCAAAATTGTTAAAATTTAGATTTAATTCAGCGGAAGATATACAAAAGCACCGGCTTTATCTGGACAATCTTTTGAAATAAGTTTAATTCGAAGATAATTCATATGGAAATATTCAACATTCATTTGGAGTTTAACAGAGATAATCTTTTTCATAGCATAGATAAACGTATTGCAGAAAAGAACCCTGGGTATGTATGTGTGTGTGACTCAAGTGTATTAGCGCGTACGCATCGTGATTTGGAATATCGGAAAATTGTCAATGGCGCATTCTTGAATACTTGTGATGGTAGTTCAATCTGCTCTTTAGCAAATAAACTATATGGTCCAGGATTAGAGTCAATCAATGGACCAGAGATATTTGCACAGTACACACATATTCCTTATAAACAGGTGATTATTGGTAACACTGAGGAAATTGTTCAGAAAGTACGTGACAAAATGCATAGTGAGAACGTAGATGATAAACATATTGTACACATGCAAGTTCCGTTCTGTAAGGTTGAAGAATTTGACTATCATGGTATTGCTGAAGAGATTAATAAGAATAATTATGATATAATATGGGTATCATTGGGCAATCCTAAACAAGAAATATTCATGAGAAAACTTCTGCCTTATCTTAATCAAGGTGTCATGTTTGGGATAGGAGCCGCATTGAATTTTTGGGTTGGTGATTTGTCGTTGCCCAAGTTCCATATTGGAAGCTTACGTTTTATTTGGCTTACTAGAATATTCCAAGATCCTGTTCGACAGATAAAGATGAATTGGCAGATTATAAAGGATTTGCCCGCTATGTTTAAAGAAGAGAAGAAAAAAGCAAAGGACCTTAAAGCTCAGGTACATGTATAGGAATTTCTTTAAAAGAGCGATTGATACTACATTGGCGATATGCGGACTAATTGTTCTGTGTATTCCAATGCTTATCATTGCCGTGTGGATAAAGATAGACAGTAAAGGACCGGCCTTGTTTAAACAAGTTCGGCTCGGAAAGGGAATGAAGCCATTTACTGTTTATAAGTTTAGAACTATGTGCAATAATGCATACGAAATGGGTGGAATTGCCAAGAGTTCAAATGACTCCAGAATAACAAAGGTTGGAGGTTTCTTACGTAGAACTAGCCTTGATGAGTTGCCTCAGATGTTTAACATCATTAATGGAACAATGGCAATTATTGGCCCTAGACCAATTCTTGACTGGGAATTTGAACCATATAAAGAGAACAAGGAATACTGCAAAAGATATAATGTCAAAGCCGGTATGTTTTGTACAGTAGATGTGGATTATAGAGCTTCTGCAGACAGAGACCTTCAGTTTAAGATGGATGCGGAATATGCAGACAATGTATCCATTTCTCTTGACGTGAAAACATTCTTCTCAATCATAAAGACAGTGGTGAAGGGTGATAATGTATATGTAGAAGAAAAGAAAGATGAATAATATGAATAATAGTTATAACGGGCATCTCTGCATAGTCTTTGCCCTGGAGCATTACAATCCATTGAATATGATTCGCGCCTTTGGCGAGAATGGTATCAACCCCGTGTATATATCAGTGAAGCGCCGGTATGAGGTGGCTACACGCAGTAAGTATATCTCTAAACTCCATCGCGTTGACTCCGTGGAGGAGGGCTTTGAGTTGCTGATGAAGGAGTATGGTAACTTAGCAGCTGAGACAGGCAAGAAACCATATGTTGTTTTCTCTGACGATAAGTCTGTAGGCTACTTTGACCTGCATTATGAAGAGTGGAAGGATAAGTTCATCACTTACAACGCGGGACGAAACGGACGTATCAATGAGTTCATGGATAAATACCAGATCCAACAGTTGGCCAAGAAGCATGGATTCAATGTACTTGATAGCTATGTGATTGGCAAGAATGACCCCCTGCCTGAAAACTTGTGGTATCCCATAATTACCAAAGATATTTCTCCCAACTCTGGTAGTTGGAAGTTTGACGTATATATTTGCCAAAATGAACAAGAACTGAAAGAAGCTATCCAAAAGATAGAGAGTCCGCTGATTATGATTCAGGATTTTGTGGACAAGCAGAATGAGATGGCTTTGAAGGGCTATACCATCAACCATGGTAAGGAGATGCAGATTATCACCCAGATGAAGTGGAAGTACCTCATTCAGGGATATTACAGCCCTTATCACGATGTTTGTATGTTCACAGACAAGGAGATGGAAAAGAAACTTCAGGCCATGTTTGAGGAAATAGGCTTTGAGGGCGTTTTTGAGGTGGAGTTCCTGATTGACAAGGACGGAACCTACTACTTTATGGAGACCAACTTCCGCGCCTCAGCATGGAACCCCACCTGCAAGTTTGCCGGTATGCCGTTAGATTACCTTTGGGTAAAAGGTATGGAGAATGGTTTTATTGATCCTGCAGACCGTAAGGAGTTTGAACCATTCACCTCAATGAGCGAGGTAATTGACTACGGAAAACGTGTAGAAGGTGGTATGGTAAGCATTGCTGAATGGCTGAGAGATTTCAAAGATGCCAAGTGCGTCTATATCTATGATAAAGAAGACCGTGGTCCTTGGGATGCGGTGATTGAAAACTGGGATAGCTTTAAGTAACATGAAGAAAGTAATGCTGGTTGGCGTCGGTGGTTACATTGGCGGCAAGTTTACGGAATACATCAATAAAAACTATCCGGACTGGCAGATTGATGCAGTGGATAGTATGAACGGCATTTGGAAAGGTGCGGATTTCCATGGTTATGATGCTGTGTATAATGTGTCTGGCCTGGCTCATGCAAATGCCCGTCAAGGTTCTGAGGAACTCTATTATGCCGTGAATGGTCAGCTTCCTATTGACGTGGCTAAGAAAGCTAAGGAAGAAGGTGTGCCTCTGTTTGTCCAGATGAGTAGCCAGATTGTGTATGGTGATATGAGTGGACTGGGAGAAGAAAAGATGATTACCGCAGATACTATACCTTCTGAGCCTACTGTTTATGGCAAGAGCAAGATGATGGCAGAAAGAGGTCTGCAGGAGCTGGTTGATGATAGGTTCCAAGTGGCTATCATGCGTCCTCCTCTTATCTATAGTGAGTTCGCCCGCGACAATTTCCCCCGTTTGGTGAACTTTGCTAAGAAGATGCCTATCTTTCCCAAGTTAGAGAACAAACAGAGCATGGTGTATGTAGACAACCTTTGTGAGTTAATTAAATTGATTATCGAGAATAATAAGGGGGGCATCTACTATCCACAGCAGGAATGCTATATTGAGACTAGTAAGATGGTTGCAGATATTGCCAAAGCCGTCGGAAACAAGATGTGGCAGACACGAATCTTCAATCCCGCTTTGAGGTTCTTCTCCAAGTTTGAGAAGTTTGGCTTTATCCATAAGGCTTTTGGTAGCATAGCATACGATATGAGTTTGAGTAATCATTTTGACGGAAAGTATCGTGTGGTGAGTTATGACGAATCTATTCAGAGGATTGCTAAGGCACATATGAAAGCATAACACGATAGCGTATTATGGTTGAAGAACTGTTCTCGTATTCACCAAAAGATGTAGATGATCTGGATTTGTTGATGCACGAACTATCAGCAACAAGTTACTGCAATGAAGCGATTCTTGATGCTATTTTAGGTGATGAGAATTCTCATGCGTATGTGATTCGAGAGGATGGGCGCATTGTAGGTGCAGGTACGTTATGTGTCATGCACACGCTTGAGTTTACCATTGCGGGCGTGGAATCTATTGTGGTTTCGTCAAAGTGTCGAGGAAAAGGGTATGGGAAGGAGTTAGTCGCACATATTTTGGCAGAAGCAAAAAGATTAGGTGCAAACTCTATTCATTTGACCTCAAACCCTAAAAGGATAGCAGCGAATAGACTTTATAAAGCAATGGGCTTCGTTCAGTATGAAACCAATTGTTATGTATATGGTTTAAAATGATGTCTTTTCAGTTGATGGAGAGTATTTACCATGTATTCTTTGAGCTTGTGAGAGCCGGGCTGTTCCCCGAAAGGGAGTTAAAAGGTTCAAAGGTTCATGTGTTCAAGGATGTGAACTGGGACGAGGTGAACCGGTTGGCAGAAGAGCAATCTGTTGTAGGGCTAGTTGCTGCGGGCATTGAGAAGGTTCAAGAAGTTCAAGGTTATAAGAGCTTAAGCATACCTAAGGAGTGGAATCTGCAGTTTATCGGAAGGACTTTGCAGATAGAGCAGCAAAACAAGGATATGAATGTATTTCTGGCAAAGCTGATTGGTAAATTGAGGAAGGCTGATGTCTATGCTTTATTGGTGAAAGGCCAAGGTATTGCGCAGTGCTATGCGAAACCTCTATGGAGGTCATCTGGTGATATAGACCTGTTGCTTAGCGATACTAATTATGAGAAGGCAAAGCGGTTGCTTGTGCCATTGGCTGAAGATGTGGAATGTGAATACAAATCGCTGAAGCATCTGGGGATGACAATGAAGGGTGGATATGTGGTAGAATTACATGGAGCGTTAAGCTGCAGATTGTCCAAAAGGGTAGATAATG
>JAEEGL013779716.1_pt1 | contig 17880 bp, 12 predicted proteins | sample 9134231 | NCBI WGS metagenome assembly JAEEGL01 (sample SAMN16246548, study PRJNA631951) | gut metagenome | biome: gut microbiome; feature: rumen; material: fiber-attached | host: Bos | place: Iran: Karaj | collected 2018-10 | reverse complement strand
AATGAGGAGTGATTTTATGTAATTCTTCTTTGATTTCTTCTTTTATATCCAGTTGTTCAATAAATGTAGAAATAGTCTGCTCCGTTATTTCTTGATTTGTACGCGTCAATGCTTTGAGAGCCTCATAAGGATGTGGGTATCCTTCACGTCTTAATATGGTTTGAATGGCTTCAGCAACAACTGCCCAACAATTATCTAAATCTTGATTGATGATATCTTGATGTAACAGCAATTTGCGCAAGCCTTTCAACGTACTGGCTATAGCAATCATCATATGAGCTAAAGGAACTCCAATGTTACGAAGGACAGTCGAATCGGTTAAATCACGTTGAAGACGGGAAATAGGCAGTTTTGTACTCAAATGTACTAATAACGCATTCGCAACTCCCAGATTACCTTCGGAATTTTCAAAATCAATAGGATTGACTTTATGAGGCATCGCACTGGAGCCGACTTCTCCTGCTTTAATTTTCTGCTTGAAATAATTCATCGAAATATATTGCCAGAAGTCACGGTCTAAGTCTATCAGTATAGTGTTAATACGTTTCAACGTATCAAATACCTCGCCCAATCCGTCGTAATTAGAAATTTGTGTAGTGTATTCTTCGCGCTCCAACCCTAATTTTTCTGCTACGAACTTGTTAGCAAAGCCACGCCAATCAAAGTCAGGATATGCTACATGGTGCGCATTCATATTACCAGTCGCACCTCCGAATTTTGCAGGTAGAGGTAGTTGTTTCAGTCTTTGGAATTGTTTTTCCAATCTATAACTAAACACTCTAATTTCTTTGCCTAATCGTGTCGGAGATGCGGGTTGCCCATGTGTTTTAGCCAACATGGCAACGTCTTTCCACGCTTCTGCGTATGAATTGAGTTGATCTATTAATTCTTGAAGTGAAGGATAGTATACGTTATATAGAGCTTCCTTCAACATTAATGGGAATGAGGTGTTGTTAATATCCTGTGAAGTGAGCCCAAAATGCACAAATTCCTTGTAACTATCAAGACCGCCAATGCCATCAAATTTTTCCTTAATAAAATATTCGACAGCTTTGACATCATGATTCGTTACAGACTCGATTTCTTTTACATGTGCAGCTTCTTCTTCGGTTAGGTTTTCATATATTGCACGAAAGCGTGGAAATAATGCTTTGTCAATATTCTTAAGTTGAGGAAGAGGTAACTCACAGAGGGCAATAAAATACTCTATCTCAACTCTGATGCGATATTTAATTAATGCGTATTCTGAAAAATAAGGGATAAGGCATGCTGTCTTCCCATGGTAGCGTCCGTCAATAGGTGTAACGGCTGTTAAGGCGTTAAAATTAAATTTCATCTTTGCGTTATAAATGTGGTGCAAAGATAGCGAAACTCTTACGTTTGTCAAACAATTTCCATAAGTTTTTAATGGAATAAAGTGAAGTTTCTTCGCTTTCAAGGTGATTTTTTGTCGTTTAAAATGAGTTGTTCAAAGATTATTCCTTATTTTTGCATGAAAGATTGAATCTTGTTGTGATTCGAAGTATATAAAATATTTATAAAAATAAGAACTATGGACAAAGAACAATTACTCGCTATTGTGGCTCAATTTACAATAGAGGGCCGTGTCAGTGAGATTAAACCTCTGGGAAATGGGCTAATCAACGACACATTTAAAGTAACAACTGTAGAGTCTGAGACTCCGGACTATGTTCTGCAGCACGTAAACGACGCTATCTTTCAGAACGTAGATATGTTGATGGATAATATCGTGGCTGTAACGTCGCATATCCGCAACAAACTTGAGTCAAGAGGAGAGAAAGACATAGATCGCAAAGTTCTCTCCTTCATTCCTGCCATTAATGGCAAGTATTATTATAAGGATGCCGATGCTCGCTACTGGCGAATCATGCGTTTTATTCCCGATGCTGTTACTAAAAGTGAGGTAACGCCTGAATCTTCGTATGAAGTCGGACTTGCTTTCGGTGATTTCCAAGCTTCGTTGGCAGACATTGGCACAGAGCTGGGCGAAACTATACCTAATTTCCACAACATGGAGTTTCGTATGAAGCAGTTGCGTGAAGCTGTGCGCGATGACAAAGCTGGCCGCCTCAATGAGGTACAAGAATTGGTCGATTCTATAGAAAAAGATTCTTTTGAAATGTGTCAAGCCGAACGCATGTACCGTCACGGTGTTTTGCCAAAGCGCATTTGCCACTGCGACACAAAGGTGGATAATTTGATGTTTGACCGCGATGGTAATGTACTTTGTGTTATCGACCTTGATACTGTAATGCCGAACTTTGTGTTCTCTGATATTGGTGACTTTCTACGTAGTGCAGCAAACACAGGCAAAGAAGATGATCCCGATCTCGATAATGTAAGTTTCAATATGGACATTTTCCGCGCCTTTGCCCGAGGGTACATAAAATCAGCTCGCAGTTTCTTATTGCCAGTTGAATTAGAACATATTCCATTTGCCGCTCGCTTGTTCCCATTTATGCAGACCGTACGTTTCTTGGCGGACTACCTTAATGGTGATACTTATTATAAAACCCAGTATGCTGAACATAACCTGGTTCGTTCTCGGGCTCAATGGAAGCTATATCAAAGTGCCACTCAAGCAGAGTCTGAGATGAGAGATTTTGTAAAGGAGTGCATGTTGTAAGACTTTGATTTAAATATAATAATAGGAGCGATTCAGTTTTGTAAATCGCTCCTATTTTGTTTTTTATTTGATACAGCCCTACTCTTTCAGCAGTTTTTGCAGCAGTTCAGGCTCGTTGGTCGTAATAAATTCCACACCGTTTTTAATGAAGTAGCGCAAGTTTTCTTCAGAATCGACTGTCCACACGTTAATTTTGAGACCCAGTTGTTTGAATTCGTTCAGCCATTCGGGATGTTTTGTTAAGAATACATTTTCGTTGTAATCGGGACCAGTACATCCGACTGCTTTTAACTCTGCAGGGCTTTTGTCACCACTAAGATAATATACCTCTGTTCCTTTCGGGGCTTTCTCGATGAGACGAAGCACTGCGGCATATGAAAAAGCAATATAGTCCACGCGTTTCGTCATCTTGTATTTTTTTACCAGTTCCAGTACCTTGTCAACGCATACATTCTGTCGCCAGAGGTCCTTGTGCGTCTTAATTTCTATGACAAGTTTTGCCTTACCTTTTTTTGCCGTTTGAAGATATTCTTCCAGCGTGGGCATATGTTCGCCATTTGAGAGCACTAATGCTTTGGCTTCACTTGTTGTAGCCGTTTCAAGTACAACACCTTTGTATCCGGGGTCGTGGTTTACCATTACCGTCCCGTCACGAGTAATCCACACGTCAATTTCTGAGCCATAGCAACCGATACGGTCAGCATGCCGGTAAGAAGCTAAGCTGTTCTGTGCAGAACCTTCGGTTCTCCAGTAACCACGATGGGCTACCACTTGTGTCTGGGCCATACTGAATAGGCTAGCCAGGAGACATAGCGTAATTAAATAAGTTCTTTTCATCGTAAGTCGGATTTAATTTTAATGATGTCAAATATGAGATTTTCTATAATTGAGTCAGATAATTCTATCTTTGATATTGCCTCATGCACTTAGGCTTTGTTGATGTAATTGACAATCCAAGCGCCCACTTCGCGCGTTCCATATTTTTCTCCACCTTCAACTTGAATCTCTGGAGTCCGTACTTCAGCTTCCAGAGAAGCATCCACGGCTTCGCGAATCAATTGTCCTTCGGCTTTACACCCGAAATACTCGAACAACATGGCGGCTGAAAGAATTTGAGCCAAAGGATTGGCGATGTTCATCCCTTTTGCCTGGGGCCAGGAACCATGTACGGGTTCAAACACCGGCGTTCCTGTACCGGTTGATGCTGACGGGAGCAAGCCCATCGAACCACTGATGCATGAACCTTCGTCTGTGAGAATGTCACCAAAAGTATTCTCCGTCACCATTACGTCAAAGAAGCGTGGATCTGAAATCATACGCATCGCAGCATTGTCAACGAACATGTAATCAGTGACAACGTCAGGATATTGTGGGACCATTTCCTGAGCAACCTTACGCCACAGGCGGGAAGATGCGAGAACGTTGGCTTTATCTACGACTGTGAGATGTTTGTTCCGGCGTCGGGCATACTCATATCCGACTTTCAGAATACGTTCCACTTCATGACGGGTATAGTAATTGGTGTCATAAGCTTTATCGTCGTCTTCGTATTTCTCACCAAAGTACATGCCACCAGTCAGCTCGCGTATGCAGATGAAATCTGCGCCTTTTATCAATTCGTCTTTCAGAGGTGATTTGTGAAGTAAACAGGCAAAGGTTTGTACAGGTCGGATATTGGAAAAAAGACCAAGCTGTTTTCTCATGGCCAAAAGGCCTTGTTCGGGACGTACCTTTGCTGTAGGATTGTTGTCAAAGCGTGTGTCACCGACAGCAGAGAAGAATACGGCGTCTGACTCCTTACAAATTTGAAACGTCTCTGATGGAAATGGGTCTCCAACGGCATCAATCGCGGCTGCACCGCATAAAGCGGATTTGAACGTCACTCTGTGATTAAACTTGTTTGCGACGGCTTTGATTACCTCCACTCCTTGTTCGGAAATCTCAGGGCCGATTCCGTCTCCGGCCAATACTGCTATTTTAAAGTCCATTACTGATAATGTTTATTTTGAGTTTTGTGTTTCTTTTGTAGTTGTTGTCACTTCATTCATGTTCTCCAGTACATTCAGCATTTTGATTGTCGCCTTTATGGCTGAGTCCGTTTGGTCGGCATCCAATCCACGGGTACGGATAATTTTTCCTTCAAAATCCCAAGTGATGACTGTTTGTACCAATGCGTCGGTCCGGCCACCCGGAGGTATAGTTACAAAATAGTTTGTCAGGACCGGGAACCTGCGATGCAGGCGATTCATATATATATCATGTATTCCCCGCATAAAAGCATCGTATTGTCCGTCACCAGTAGCGCCTGCTTCGTATTCTTTGCCGCATATTTCAATGCGCAAAGAGGCATGTGAACGCAAACTGCGTGCAGATGAGACAACGTAACTGATGAGTTTTACTTTGTTATCTTGGGGATTGTGTTTTATGACATCGTTTACGATAAATGGTAGGTCGTCTTGTGTGACGATTTCTTTTCGGTCTCCCAGTTCCGTAATTCGAGTTGTGACGAGTTTTGTCTGCTCTGGTGTGAGTTCAAGTCCTAGTTCCTTTAAATTTTGTTCGATATTCGCTTGGCCACTATTCTTTCCTAATGCATATTCTCGTTTTCTTCCAAATCTTTCTGGTATCAAATCGTTACAATATAGGTCGTGTTTGCGGTCACCATCAGCATGTACTCCAGCCACTTGAGTAAACACGTTTTCACCCACAATGGGTTTGTTAGCAGGAAGCATAATGCCGGAATAACTCTCAACGAGCCGACTCACTTTGTACAAGTTTTCCTCTTTAATGTTGGTTCTGGCGTTGAACTGATCGTGTAGTATAGCTTGTACACTGGCTAATGGCGCATTTCCAGCCCGTTCTCCGAGACCATTAATTGTGGAATGAATACCTTTACATCCGCTTAATACAGCCGCAAGTACATTTGAGATAGCCAAATCATAGTCGTTATGTGCATGGAAATCGAAATGCAGTTCATGATAGCGCTTAATCATTTTGCGCATATACTCAATAACATTCAGCGGATTAAGTATACCCAATGTATCGGGAAGCATAAACCGTCGGACAGGTGTGTTACGCAGAGCATCCATCAATTGATAAACATATTGTGGGGACTCTTTCATTCCGTTACTCCAATCTTCAAGATAGATATTCACATTTATTCCGGACAGGTCGGCATATTCTATCGTGCGTAATATGTCTTCAATATGTTGCTGTGGGTCTTGCTTCAATTGATACAGGCAATGGTTCAACGAACCTTTGCATAACAAGTTGATATTTTTGCAGCCGCACGATTTAAGCCATTCAACCGATTGCTTACCATCTACAAAACCTAAGACTTCTACACGTTCCAATAAGCCATTGTCTGATGCCCAGCGACAAATAAGGCTGACAGCTTCTTTTTCACCCTCTGAAACACGCGCTGATGCCACTTCAATGCGATCCACATTCAAGCTCTGAAGAAGCAAACGTGCGATGGCAAGTTTTTCATGCGGTACAAACGAAACGTTTTGGGTCTGTTCACCGTCACGTAACGTTGTGTCCATGATTTCAATAAATGGCTGGATGTTTTGTTTCATACATGCTGTCTGGCTTGTTCAAATTGAACTATCTTGTCTTTGTTCTCAAGAATATAATCTATGTCGTCCAAGGCATTTTCTAGACAATACTTCTTATAGCCGTTGATTTCGAAATGCTCTTCTTCGTTCGTTGCAGTGTTAGTTACCGTTTGGTTAGGCAAATCTACGATGACTTCCGTATTTGGGTCAGATTTGATGGAATCAAATAGGTGCTCAAGAAAACGTTCGCTTACTTGAACAGGCAGAACAAAGTTGTTGAGTTCATTGTTTTTGTGGATGTCGGCAAAGAAGCTGCTTATGACAATGCGGAATCCATAGTCTGCAATGGCCCATGCTGCGTGTTCGCGGCTCGAACCGCAACCAAAGTTTTTTCCAGCTACAAGAACGACACCTTTATATCTGGGATTGTTCAGGATAAAATCTTTCTTGGGGCTTCCGTCTGCGTTATAGCGCCAGTCACGGAACAGGTTGTCACCAAACCCCTCTTTTGTCGTTGCCTTAAGAAACCGTGCAGGAATGATTTGGTCGGTATCTACGTTCTTCAAAGGCAAAGGAACACACGTGCTTTTTATAACATTAAATTTCTGTTTCATGACTTGTCTGTTTATAAGAAAGTTCTAGGATCTGTAATGCGCCCTGTAATGGCAGCCGCTGCCGCAGTTAATGGACTTGCAAGCAGAGTTCGAGCCCCGGGCCCCTGACGTCCTTCAAAATTACGGTTAGATGTAGCAACGCAGTACTTGCCTGCTGGTACTTTATCATCGTTCATGGCCAGACATGCCGAACATCCTGGCTGTCTAATTTCAAATCCAGCAGCCTCAAGTATTTTGTCCAAACCTTCTTCCCTGATTTGTTTATCAACATTCCAGGAACCGGGGACAAGCCAAGCCGTTACGTCCTTCGCTTTCTGCTTACCCTTAACGACAGATGCGAATGCGCGGAAATCTTCTATGCGTCCGTTGGTACAAGCACCCAGAAAAACATAATCTATCGGCTTTCCGATAAGAGTTTCTCCACTTTTAAAATCCATATATTCAAGTGCTTTGACATCTGTGGCGCACTGCGATGCCGGTATTTCCGACGTGATGGTAATACCCATGCCCGGATTTGTGCCATAAGTAATCATCGGTTCAATCTTAGAAGCATCAAATTCCAACTCTCTGTCGAATTGTGCGTTCTCATCGCTATATAGAGTTTTCCAATAGGCTACAGCCTTGTTCCATGCTTCACCTTTCGGAGCGTATTCCCTACCTTTTATATAATTGAATGTAGTTTCATCGGGGGCAATCATACCTCCGCGTGAACCCATCTCAATGGAAAGATTGCATAAGGTGAGTCGTCCTTCCATGGAGAGACTTTGCACCACTTTACCTGCATATTCTACAAAGTAGCCCGTTGCACCGCTTGTTGTAATCTGCGACATGACGTAGAGTGCCAAATCTTTTGCAGTCACACCCTTTCCTAATTTTCCGTTTATGGTAATGCGCATCGTCTTAGGCTTTTGTTGGAGAATGCATTGTGAAGCTAAGACCATTTCAACTTCACTTGTTCCGATTCCGAAGGCGACTGCACCAACGGCTCCATGGGTTGAAGTGTGTGAGTCTCCACATACGATAGTCATTCCGGGGAGTGTAAGTGCACGTTCGGGACCAACGACGTGTATAATGCCATTTTGGGGGTGCATCATGCCGAAGTGGTTGAGTCCAAATTCGGTGGCATTCCGTGCTAGAGTGTCTACCTGTTTGCGACTTACAGGATCAGCGATAGGTTGATCCTGATCGTGAGTTGGAGTGTTGTGATCGGGCATGCAATATATATTCTGCGGCCGGAAAGGTTTAAGTCCGCGCCGTCGGAGACCTTCGAAGGCTTGTGGACTGGTCACCTCGTGACAGTAGAGCCGGTCAATGTAGAGTTGTTGTGGCCCGTCGGGGATAATTTGTACAACGTGTGCGTCCCAAATTTTATCGAAAAGTGTGTTCATGACCTTCTGTTTTCAGTCTTTAAAATTATTGATGCAGTCAATGTAGGCTTCCACGCTGGCAGCTATGATATCGGTGTTAGCGCCGAAGCCATAGTACGACACACCTTTGTATTCCACCTGCATATGTACTTTTCCGAGGTCGTCACTTCCCTTGCTCACGGCTTGAATAGTGAATTCCTTCAGCGTCATTTCGCGTTTGATAATGTTTTTCAGGGCTTTCACGGCGGCATCTATAGGACCGTTTCCACTAGCACATGCTTCGAATTTTTCACCTGCAATATTGAGACCTAAACTGGCCACACTCTGCACACCTACTCCGCTGGTTACTTGCAAATAGTCTAGTTTTATCTTATGAGCATCGCTACGGTTTGCACCAGCGAGGACAAGGATGTCGTCATCCGTCACATCCTTCTTCTTGTCAGCCACTTTCAGGAAATTCTGATAGACTTCGTCCAGACGTTTTTCCTCTAGTTCGATGCCGAGTACGTGCAAACGGTGCTTCAGTGCTGCACGTCCGCTACGTGCTGTAAGAATAATACTGTTGTCATCAATACCCACGTCTTTGGGATTAATAATTTCGTAAGTTTCCACGTTTTTGAGTACACCATCTTGATGAATACCACTTGAATGAGCAAACGCATTACGCCCCACAATGGCCTTGTTCGGTTGTACAGGCATGTTCATCAGACTGCTTACAAGACGACTCACGTTGTAAATGCGACGTGTATTTATGTTTGTCTCAATACCTAGCTTGTGGCATTTGAGAATCATCGCGATTTCCTCTTCACTTGTGTTTCCGGCACGCTCTCCGATACCATTAATAGTCACTTCAACTTGACGGGCTCCGTTCAGCACGCCACTAAGTGTGTTGGCTGTAGCCATACCCAAATCGTTGTGGCAATGAGTTGAGATAACGGCGCGGTCAATTCCATCTACGTGATCCATTAAATACTTGATTTTCGCTCCATATTCGCTTGGAAGACAATAACCCGTCGTGTCAGGAATGTTTACTACGGTTGCACCTGCCTTTATCACGGCTTCAACCACGCGGGCAAGGTACTCGTTTTCGGTCCTACCTGCATCTTCGGCGTAGAATTCCACGTCTTCAACGTACTTCTTCGCATACTTCACCGCCGCAACGCCTTGCGCCAAAACATCCTCGCGGTTTGAGTTGAATTTATATTTGATATGGTAATCACTAGTTCCGATACCCGTGTGAATACGTTTGCGTTTCGCAAAACGAAGTGCTTCATTCGCACAGTCTATATCCTTCTCTATGGCTCGCGTCAGAGCACATACTGTTGGCCACGTCACAGCTTTAGAAATCTCAATCACACTTGTGAAGTCTCCTGGACTCGATATGGGAAAACCAGCTTCGATAACGTCTACGCCAAGCAATTCCAACTGTTTTGCAACCTCGATTTTCTCCACTGTGTTCAGCTGACAACCGGGCACTTGTTCTCCGTCGCGCAACGTTGTGTCAAAAATAAATAATCTGTCGTTCATTGTCTTTAAAATTGAAAAAGTCCTTCTCACTCGGAAGCGGGAAAGACCTTAGTTCTTGATAATCCTATAATTAAACAGGCACGCTCTCACTTCCGCAAGCCTTTCGGTTGTAGAATCAAACCACGCAGTCGGAGTATGCAGATACCGCTTTCTATCATTTTTCTCTCGTTTTGACTGCAAAAATACACATTTTTCTTTAATAATGACACACAATCTTTCCAAAAATCTTCATTTTGTCTCAAATAGACCAAATCTATGCTTTGACAATATTACCTAAATACTATACATAATATAATTAGGCAGATTCTATGTCTAGCAAAAAGAAAAATGTTCAGAATTTCTTGAGAGATATGATAGAGAGCGCAGTTTCAATAATAATTTTAAAATCAAGCGTGAGGCTTCTGTTCTCAAGATAATAGAGGTCACGGTCGAGCCGCTTGAGCATTTTCTCCATCGTATCTGTATATCCGTTGTGCAAAGTGGCATCACTGGTCACTCCAGGTCTGAGAACGTAGAGATTTTGATAACGTGAGTCATACTTCATAATTTTATCGATAAAGTATTTGCGCTCTGGTCGCGGACCGACCATAGACATATCTCCACGTAGCACGTTCCAAAGTTGTGGCAACTCGTCGAGATGATGTTCACGGAGGGTTTTCCCTAAGGGGGTAACGCGTGAGTCTCCGGGCAATGATAACTGTGGTCCGTCAAGTTCAGCATCATCGCGGAAAGTTTTAAACTTATAGATGGTAAAAGGTTTGCCTCCCAATCCGATACGTTCCTGAGAGTAGATGACTTGTCCTTCTCCTTTCAACTTTAGAAGAATGCAGATGACAAGCATAACAGGTGAAAGGATAACGATACCCAGGCCAGAAAGCAGGATGTCAATGACTCGCTTGGCTCTGATTTGCCAAGGGCTTACGACATTTCGTGGAGCCTCGATGAGCTCGAATGTAAATGACGATCTGTATATGTCGCGGTAAATCATTTCCAGGCTGTCTGTAATTATCTTTTTAATTAAAAACTCAAAATCGCTGAATTTATTGCTGCGTATCGATATTTTTTTCAAAATATTTTTCTCAGCAGATTTTGAGTCACCAACGAGACGTAATATGATGGAAAAAATGTAACTTTGCAACACCATAGTTCGGGCCAGACTGGATTTGACAGCAGGACGGACGGACGTGTAAGCACGCAGTGCTCTGACTGGCGGCACTATAATACTGATGGTCATAAATTTATCTGGCGAAAATAATTACGCTCTCGCTGCTTGATTGAAGTATAGTAAATCTGAGCTTTATTCCGATGCAAGGCGTTGGAACGAGACGTCACCCGGTAGCTGTTGTTCCGAAGCTCACCGAACCGGTGGCGCAGCAAATCGGAAATAGTTCCTGTCTGCCTCGCGACAGAAATGAAATTTCAGAGGCTATGCAGCGGATAGGTTGCCCTCTTCCGGTCCGTTGAAGAATTCACGAGAGGGATAAGCGTGTAGAAAGCACCTCTATTCCCTGTATGGACGGGAGTTCGATTCTCCCCTGGTCCACCCACAATAAAAAAGCCTGCATCCAGAAAATCGGATACAGGCTTTAACTATAAACAGATGCTTTGCGGAAAGTGAGGGATTCAAACCCCCGGTACGGACAAGCCGTACAGCGGATTTCGAGTCCGCCCCGTTCGATCACTCCGGCAACTTTCCATAGAGCGTGTCTTACAAAAGACGGTGCAAAAGTACAACAATTTTTCGAAAACGCCGCTTGCTTCGCTCAAAATCTTTTCTACATTCGATAATATAGTACATCGTTTTTACTGTATCTGATATCACTTTCACAAACATAATTTTTCAATATAACTTATTTGCACTTTCAACAAATAAATTTTTGCAATTTGCTCTTCAAGCAAATCTTCTCTACTTTTTTGTTCAGTCTAGAAACTTTGGTTTCCTTTATTTTGTCATGCGTGTGCTTATTCGTAACTTTGCAGTCCGAAACTAAAAACATTAACTAATGAAAGCAGTAGTATTTCCCGGACAAGGAGCCCAGTATACAGGAATGGGCAAGGAATTGTATGAGAGTAATCCACAGGCAAAAGCATTGTTTGACCAAGCTAACGAAATACTTGGTTATAAGATAACCGACATTATGTTTGCCGGAACCGATGATGAACTGAAGCAGACGAAGGTAACGCAACCCGCAGTGTTCCTGCATAGTGTCATTAGCGCCATCGTGGGCGACATGAAGCCAGATATGGTGGGCGGTCACTCACTTGGTGAATTCTCTGCCTTGGTTGCGGCCGGTGCACTCCGATTTGAAGACGGATTGAAATTGGTTTACGCACGTGCTATGGCGATGCAGAAAGCATGTGAATTGAAACCGTCGACGATGGCAGCCATTATCGGTCTCTCAGACGAGGACGTAGAAAAAGTATGTCGGGAGGTAAGTACGGAAAAGAACGTTGTTGTTCCTGCCAACTACAATTGCCCGGGCCAGTTGGTTATCAGCGGCGACTTTGAAGCCGTTGAAAAAGCCTGTGAGAAGCTCAAAGAACTGGGTGCAAAGCGTGCTCTTGTTCTTAAAGTGGGCGGAGCCTTCCACAGTCCCCTCATGCAGCCGGCCAAGGTAGAGCTGGAAGAAGCTATAAAAAATACAGAATTTCACACACCGACTTGCCCTGTTTATCAAAACGTGGATGGACAGCCCCATACCGATGCAGAGGAAATTAAACAGAACCTAATTGCACAGTTGACGGCTCCCGTGAAATGGACATCAGAGGTAAATGCCATGATATCTGACGGAGCCACAGAATTCGTGGAATGTGGGCCTGGTAAAGCCCTTCAAGGCATGATTGCAAAGATTGCACGCGGCAACGAGGCAATCACGGTTAGTGGCATCTAAACTTTATCTGACAATACATTTGGCGCTGGTTCCGGCTGGAAGAGTCTGGACTGGCGCCATTCGGTTATTATGAAAATTATCATCTACCAACTGCTTCCCCGCTTGTTTGGTAACACGACCGAAAGGCCCGTGCACAATGGCACAAAGGAACAGAACGGTTCGGGAAAGTTCAATGACATCACAACCTTAGCCTTGAAGAAAATCAAGTCGCTTGGGGTAACCCACGTATGGTACACGGGTGTCATTGAGCACGCCACACAGACCGACTATTCTGATTTCGGCATCGTCAGAGACCATCCGGCTGTGGTCAAAGGGCGTGCAGGCTCACCTTATGCCATTAAAGATTATTACGACATTGATCCCGACTTAGCCACGTCGCCCGAAAAACGGAGGAAAGAGTTTTTGACTCTCGTCGAAAGGACTCATCGAGCCGGCATGAAGGTCATTATCGATTTTGTACCCAATCATGTAGCACGCCAATACCATTCTGACGTCGCCCCCGAGGGAGTTGAAGACTTAGGAGCTCGTGACAACACGTCGCAAGCTTTTTCTCCGACGAACAATTTCTACTATATCCCAGGACAACCACTGCATGGGACTTTCGACATGCTTTGTGGAGCCACCAAACCTTATGATGAATTCCCCGCTAAGGCCACAGGTAACGACCAATTCAGTGCTTCGCCTTCACAAAACGACTGGTACGAAACGGTAAAACTGAATTATGGCATCGATTACTTGGGAGGACGCACACGACGCTTCACTCCCCTGCCCGATACATGGACAAAGATGCGCGACATTCTGATATATTGGGCCGAACAGGGCATTGACGGATTCCGATGTGATATGGCCGAGATGGTACCATGCGAATTCTGGGCGTGGTGTCTGAAACAGGTGAAACAACGTTTCCCCAATATCATTTTTATCGGTGAAGTCTATCAGCCAACTCTGTACCGCGACTATCTATATCGGGGCGGTTTCGACTTGTTGTACGACAAAGTGGGACTATACGACACTTTGCGAGATGTTACATGTGGCATGCAACCTGCCAGTGCCATCACGGAATGTTGGAAATCGGTCGGAAACATACAGAAACACATGCTGAATTTTCTGGAAAACCACGACGAACAACGTATAGCCAGCGATTTCTTTATTAAGTCGGGTCTCGCAGCACGTGCAGCTCTTGTCGTTGCCACGTGCATGAACACTAATCCTTTCATGCTTTACTTTGGCCAAGAATTCGGGGAACATGGTATGGACGAAGAAGGATTCAGCGGGCGCGACGGTCGGACTACAATCTTTGATTATTGGAGTGTGGAGACCGTATGCAGGTGGTACGACGGCGGACATTGTACCCTGAAAAAACTGTCTCCTGAAAGCCGGCAAACATATACCTTTTATAAAAAAGTGTTGTCGGTGGCAACTGCAGAGAAGTCCATTGCCGACGGGCTCTTCTTTGACCTGATGTATGCCAATTACGACAATCCCGGCTTCCGTTCCGACAAAGTGTTTGCATTCATCCGTAAACACGCCAACGAGACCGTTTTCGTATTGGCCAATTTTGATACTGTGAATCACATGACCGACACATGTGTTCCGGGGCACGCCTTCGATGTTCTCAGTTTGAAGGAAGGAGAATTTAAAGCGGTCGAACTACTTACGAAGCGTCAGTTGCCAGTGACGTTGCGTCGTGATGGAGTATTCACATGTGACATTCCTGCCCAGAGTGCCGTCATGCTAAAACTAACATTTTAATTGTGTCCTATGACAAACGATTGGAAAGACCGTTTGGGCGTGGTATTCTCCACCAACCCTGATTTTCAGTTTCAAACATCTGAAGAAAGTGACCCCGAGACTTTACCTAATAACCGCCAAAACCTGCATGTCTATTTCACTCGCGCAGGTCGTGGGGGCAAAACCGTGACTGTCGTGGACGGATTCGTAGGTACGGCATCCGACCTCAAACAGTTGGAAAAACATCTCAAAGCCCGTTGTGGGACTGGTGGTTCCAGCAAGGACGGACAGGTACTTATCCAAGGCAATCATGTAGACAAAGTGAAAGAAATCCTACGTGCCGACGGATACAAGGTAAAGGGCTGACTCCACATCTGTACTGCTACGTAAACAGTAATTACTGTGGTTATGTATGTCCATGTTACCAAAAACTATGTTTGAGATATAAATAAACAAGTCCGACATATTTTTCTTTATGTCGGACTTATTCGTTAGTATGATATAATGCTTATTTAGCGGCTCCGGGATTGAAATCGCCGAAAGCCGTATCTTCGGTTTTCGTACCGAATTTCGACGGTTTGGCTCCCATGAAGAACTCCAGAGTACCGCCTTTGACGATGTCAGAATAGTCAATGTACGATTTGGACCAAGGTTTGCCGTTCAGTTTTACCTTTTGCACATAGATATTCTTGACGGAATTATTGTGAGCTACAATTTTGAACGTCTTACCTCCGCTCACATCAAGCGTGGCTTCATTAATGATAGGACTACCAAGGTTATAGCGTCCGCCACATGGCTCCACCTGATAAATACCTAAAGCTGAAAGCACATACCAAGCCGACATCTGTCCCTCATCTTCGTTACCGGGGAGACCCATATGGTCATCGCCGTACATAGTTCCCATAATCTCACGCAAACGTTGGGCACCCTTCCACGGCTTGCCAATATAATTATACATATATGCAATGTGGTGGCTCGGCTCATTGCCATGCGCATACTGACCGATGAGACCGGAAATGTCAATAGCGTAATCGTCGCCCAAATCACTGTCGGTGGCAAACAGAGAGTCGAGTTTCACTTCCAGTTGTGCCTTTCCGCCCATCACACGACAGAGACCGTGGATGTCGTGCGGCACCAGGAACAGGTATTGCCAAGGATTGCCCTCGGTATAACTGCGGGTCTGGATGTTAGGTTTGAAACCGTCGGCACTCTGGAAGACTCCCTTGTTGTCTTTCGGGCGAATAAAACCGGTATGCGGATCATAGAGTTTTTCGTATGCCTTACTGAGCTGCATGTAATGCTCATAGTCGGACTGACGTCCCAGTTTGAGGGCCACTTGAGCCACACTCCAGTCGTCAAGTGCATATTCCAACGACTTGGAAACGTCCTCGGAAGCATGGGAATAAGGTACGTAACCATATACATTGAACGTATCAATATCACGGAACGGCCTGTTCATCGTCTTATGCATAGCAAAATAAGCCTCTGTCAGATCGGATTCTTTCACAAAGCCTTTCAGACACATGTCTGCCAAAATTGGAACGGACGAAATGCCTACCATCGTGCCCGTTTCGTTACCTACGAATTGCCATATCGGCATAAATCCCTGTTCACGATTGACACGCAAAATGGATTGTGCCCAGTCATCCTGCTTATCTTGGTAAATGATTGTGGCAAGCGGATGATAAGCCCGGTATGTGTCCCATGTAGACCATGTCGTGTAATTCTTGTGACACGATTTGCGGTATATGTTTCCGTCTGAACCGCGATAATCACCGTTCACATCGCAGTAAAGATGTGGAGCATGCATGGTATGATACAGCGCAGTGTAGAAAGCCGTCCGTTCACGGTCTGTAGCAAATGTTGCCTTAACTCTGCCAAGTTCTTTCTCCCACTTTTCACGGGCTATCGTGCGTACTTTGTTGAAATCCCACGAAGGTAGCTCCGTTGATATGTTTAATAACGCATTCTCTTCACTGACTCCGGAAATGGCTACTTTGACTTGAATCTGTTCACCATCATTGGTCTTGAAACAAACCTGTCCATAGGCTTTCGGACTGACCACTTCGTCGCGACCGTCTAGGATAGAATCATTAATAGATACTTTCCAGCCAGCCATAGGTTTAGAAAAGACGGCAGCAAAATAGCAATACTGCTTTCCAGCCCAACCTCGTGAAATGCGGAATCCGGTTATCGTCGTTGAATTCACCTTACGTATACCACAACTATAGGAACGGTCGCTGATACCATTCTCTAAATCTATGATAATTTTGGCATCATCACTTTTAGGAAACGTGTAGCGCTGTAAAGAAGCCCGTTCCGTTGCTGTTAATTCGGCTTTAATGCCATAACGTTCAAGATATACGGCATAATAATCTGGACGAGTGGTTTCTTTGTCGTGTGTAAACTCCGAGAAAAAGCCTGTCGACAAATCTGACTCATTTCCTCGATTAAGACTAACTTTTCCTGTCGCAGGCATCAGGCATATATCGCCTAAATCGGCACATCCGCATCCACTCAGGTGTGTCATGCTAAATCCTTTAATGTACTTGTCAGGATAATTGTACCCTGAACACCAGTCCCAGCCCTCTCCCATTTCGTTTGGACCCACTTGAACTCCGCCGAAAGGCACTGAAGCACCAACGAAAACGTGACCATGATTGTCTGTGCCAATCAAAGGATTAACGTAATCAATTACACCAGCTCTTGTACCGATGGTAGCGACTAAGAACAAAAATAAAAATACGATTCTTTTCATATTACTTTCTAATAAATGATATTTCGGAATGCGAATTTACGAGTTTTTGGCTATAAAAAACAATACAATGTAAAGTATTTTTCACTTGTAGTGTACATGAACGACTTTTTCGAGAAAAAGAACATATTTTTTCGTCTACATCTCAACTAAAATGTGTAACTTCGCGAATGTTTCACAACTGAAGTTTTATATGGAAACCTTTTATATTATCATTGCTTTCTTTCTGCTTTGTTTAGCAGTGTTCGACTTATATACCGGCGTGTCAAGTGCCGTTGTAGCATTTCTTCCTCCAGCTATAGGAGCAAATGCAGCAAAACTGCGTACACTACTAATCATTGCAGGTGTGGGCATATTGGTTGGAACTGCGACCAGTAGCGGCATGATGGACATAGCGCGCAATGGCGTCATACAACCACAGCACTATGTTTACGCTGAGGTGATGTGTATTTTTCTTGCAGTGGTTTGTGCTGATGTTGTAATTATTGATATTTTCAATACACTCGGCATGCCAACGAGTACCACAGTTTCAATGATGTTTGAACTGTTCGGTGGAACTACGGCTCTCGCTTTTTATAAAATGAGTAAGGATACAGGAGGACTATTATCCTATGGATCGCTTGTTAATACTGATAAGGTATTGCAAGTAATCATGGCGATTTTCCTTTCAGTTGCCATAGCTTTCATCGTAGGTATGGTAGTGATGTGGTTCTCGCGCATAGTTTTCACATTCCAGTACAAAAAACATATGAAGTGGTCTATCGCCATTTTTGGTGGCTTTTCCATTTCTT
>JAEEGL011068327.1_pt1 | contig 17880 bp, 24 predicted proteins | sample 9134231 | NCBI WGS metagenome assembly JAEEGL01 (sample SAMN16246548, study PRJNA631951) | gut metagenome | biome: gut microbiome; feature: rumen; material: fiber-attached | host: Bos | place: Iran: Karaj | collected 2018-10 | reverse complement strand
TACGGGCAGGGGCATTGCATCTTCCCGTAAGACTGGTGAGGCTTGAGGAAGGATGAATGACACGTTGCCGTGGGGGAGTGGATATGCCGATGCCAAGGATATTTCCATTGCGGGGCCGCTCGCAGTATCAGACAGGGATGAGACCGCATAGAACTGCGGATCCTGCAAAAGCTACGGGAAGGCCTCCTTGAGGGATGCATCGTTTTTTCTTATGGTTTTGCCATTCAGACCATGGCACGACAGGCGGCTTGCAGGCAGACCGGCCCGAACTGTATGATGCTATTGCGCCTGCTGGCAGAGAGATGCAGGAAAAGGTCATTGAGACCCTTGGCAACCTGGAAAAGCTCACCGCGCCGACGACGTGGGTCAGTCCCCAAAAAGAGGTGCCTCTTGAGCATCTGGCCGTCCTTCCTGAAACGCGTGTCCCCTGGAAAGGGACATTCATGCGCCCGAATCGCGTTTTCCAGAGCCAGAAGTCGATTTCCCCGGAGGCACAGGAACGGCTGCGTAAATTTGCCATGACCTCCGGTTCACAGGTAGAATTTGATTCCAGCGGAATTACCAAGCTGGTCATTCCCGGAAGAGCTGTAAAGAGCGGTGCACTGGATGTCTTTTCCGGATCCGCCGTGGCTAACGCCACACATCCTGTAGAAGCAGAAGCCAGACGCGCCGGAGGAACAGGCCTGGAAGAGGAAAAAAGCTACGTGCCTATGCCATAGACGGCTGTACGTGGCCGCGCGTCACAGTATCACAAGGTTTCTGGAGCACAGCAGTTCCCCCTGTGGTGCCTGCTGGCCCGGTGTCTATGCTTCTGCGACCGCGTTGTGCAAACGCTTCAGTGTCGGACTGTTTCCAATCTGGCTGGCTTTTTTCGCCTGATGCGCATGCAGAAAGGAAAGGCTTTCTAGAGTGTGCGGTACGGAGCCTGGCCCGTTTCGTAGTAGTTGCCGCCTTCACAGTCCATGACCACGATGGCGGGAAAGTCCTCCACTTCCATAATGGCCAGCGCTTCGGGCCCCAGTTCTTCATAGGCCACTACCGTGTAAGATTTGATGCAGCGGGCTATCAGGGCTCCGGCGCCGCCTACGGCCGCAAGATAGGGTACGCCGTATTTCTTCATCGCTACTGCGACTTCCGGCTTGCGGTAGCCCTTGCCGATCATGCCCTTCAGTCCTTCGGCCAGGAGCCTGGGCGTATAGGCGTCCATCCTTCCTGCCGTCGTAGGACCGGCAGAGCCGATTACCTGGCCGGGTTTTGCCGGTGACGGACCGACATAGTAGACGACATGGCCATGCAGGTCGAGAGGCAGTGGCTCTCCCTTGTCAAGCGTTTCCACCAGACGCTTGTGCGCTGCGTCACGGGCAGCGAGGATGACGCCGGAAATGCGCACGCTGTCTCCGGCGCGCAGGTTCCGCGCCGTTGCGTCGTCGAAGGGGGCGCGGATATACTTGATCTGTTCGCTGGGCATGCTGCATCCCTCCTTACAGGACCACTTCGGCATGGCGAGCCGCATGGCAGTTGATGTTGACTGCAACCGGCATGGATGCGATATGGGTTGGCGCCCATTCCACATGCACGGCCAGCGCCGTGGTGAGGCCTCCCAGGCCCTGCGGGCCGATGCCAGTCTTATTGAGCATGTCCAGGAGCTCCCGCTCAAGGGCGGCATAGCGGGGATCGCTATTGACGCTGTTCAAGTCTCTGGCAGCCGCGCGTTTTGCAAGGATGCATGCCAGTTCCATGTTCCCGCCGATCCCTACACCGACGACCATCGGAGGACAGGCACTGGGGCCGGCTGCCATCACGGTGTCCAGGACAGTCCTGCGCACTCCTTCTAAGCCATCGGCCGGAACAAGCATTTTGAGCACGCTTTTGTTTTCGGAGCCGGCGCCTTTAGGGGCAAGGCGGATCCTGAGCGTGTCTCCGGGCACGATTCGCGTGTGAAGCACTGCCGGTGTGTTGTCTCCCGTATTCCTGCGCTCGAAAAGAGGTTCGGCCACGGATGACTTGCGGAGGTATCCGTCGACATATCCCTTATGCACGCCGGCATTGATGGCTTCAGTGAAATCTCCGCCGACGATGTGCACATCCTGCCCGAGATCGGCAAAGATGACGGCAAGACCGGTATCCTGGCAGATCGGCATATGTTCTTCCCGGGCAATGGCAGCATTTTCCATCAGCTGCGCGAGAATATCGCGTCCAGCGGCAGAGGGTTCTTTCTCCCTTGAACGAGCGAAAGCCTTGAGCATGTCATCGGGCAGGCGGCAGCATGCGGAAACGGCCAGCTCGGCTACGGCATCGGTGATGGCCTGTACGTGGATTTCTTTCATGACTGTCTCACGGTGTTCAGGTCTATTAAAATCAGATGTGCCAGATCATTGGCATGATGGCGAGAAAGATTGTGTCAAAAACAATTGCAGTAATGAGTTCACTGTCTAAAAATACTTTCCATTTGATGATATCAGGCAAACCTTTCGCCTGCACCATTCGAGGACAACCTTCACTGGCATCCGAAATAGGTACAAGCATGCCAGATACCATTGGGCTTTTGGCAAGACGTGAGCCTTGTCATTCAAAATGCTGCCGTTGACAGAGGTATGTACCCGCCAAGAGTCATGTCGATCTCTATTGTCCATGCAGCATGTATTTCATGTAGCAATGCGTACGATTGTCTTAGCTATTTTGTTCTCTGCGGTTTGTCAATGGCTTGAAGGTGGCGTTAGAGAAAGGGCAAGAGCGTCAGAGGATACGATGCATGGAAATGACTGGTAGAGATGGCGGCAGAGTCGTTTTCCGGGAAGACATAGCTTCATTTGCTTTGGAAAAAGTTATCTGATTAACAGATAATATACCAAACATGATCTGCATAATACGCTTGTACCGGAGACGATGTTTCCCAGGCAGTATGTTGGTGTTCCGTCTGCCTGAGCAGAGGATGTCGGATGCCCGCTAGAAAGCGGGTGTTCTTCCTAGATTGCCCTGTCCGGTCATTTCCAGGACGGAGAGCCAGAGAGGAGACTGCGGATTAAGCGTGCGGCGTTTGGCCGTGACCAGCTCGAGCGGCAGCAGGACGAAGGAATCCATGATGCGCGCCACGACCATGCCCGTGTTACCGGCCATGGCGGCGTGCACCGCATTCTGGCCGAGGTTGCCGCAGTACTGCCTGTCGCTGGCGTTGGCCGGGGTGGAGCGGATGAGGTATCCCGGATCGAAGAATTTCGGGTAATAGTCCATGCCTATGCCGCGGAAATATTCCCTGAAGCGATCCAGCAGCCAGGAGGAGATGTCAGCGAGCTTGATATTGCCGGAAACGTCGCTTTCATGCGTGGCGCTCAGCAAGTCCTGCCCGGCGCCTTCGGCCAGGACGATGACGGCATGGCGGTTGGCTTCGAGCCGTTTCCTGAGGGAGGAGAGCAGACCTTGCTCACCTTCAAGGACAAAGGGGGATTCAGGGATGAGCACGAAGTCCGTTTCACGCATGGAGAGGGCAGCACTGGCCGCGATGAAGCCTGATTCCCTCCCCATCAGTTTAACAAGACCCACCCCGTTGACCACGCTCGATGCCTCCACGTTGGCGCATCGGATAGCCTCCGAAGCCTTTTCCACCGCGGTATCAAAGCCGAAGGACGTGGGGACGAAGTTGATGTCGTTGTCTATGGTTTTGGGTATGCCGGCGACAGCTATCGGGCAGCCGCGACGCACGATTTCCCGGTGTATGTCAAGAGCCGCCTTCATGGTGCCGTCGCCCCCGATCATAAAGAGGATGCTCACGCCCAGCTGCAGGAGCCTGTCCACGATCGCGCCAGAGTCCTGGGGCCCGCGCGACGTTCCCAGAATGGTGCCGCCGACCTCGTGGATATGGCGTACGTTTTTCGGGGTGAGCTCGACCGGTTCCAGTCCCCATGGGAAAAAACCCTTGAGCCCGTATCGTATCCCGAGCACAGATCTGACGCCGTAGGAGTTGAAAGCCGACATCACGATAGACTGGATTACATCGTTGATGCCGGGGCAGAGCCCTCCGCAAGTAACAATGGCGCACCTTGTCGCAGACGGATCAAAAAAGATTGCGTCTCTCGCGCCGGCAAGCTCGAAGGAAAAGTCACCTTCTTCGCCAGGGTCGGAGAGCACACTGGCTCCGAGGGCGAGCTGCACCCTTTCCGGTCCGGAGTGGAATCCTGCGAGAGGGGATGCTATGCGGGGCGTTCCAAGGACGGGGGTGGTGATGACGACGGGCTTTTTTCCTGCTTCTGTCATTCCGGCGCTTCCCTGTTCAGTCTTTATTATGGAATAGTCCTGTTCAGATCGGATAACTTTCTGGAAGTATGCAAGATTTTGGACTGTGTCAAGCGGCGGGTTCTGGAGACGCTGCTCCCTATCGAACTAGTGCACTGCACGGCCCTGCATGTCAAGTCTAGGTTTTCCAGCCAATCCTTGCTTTTTCTCCTCTTAATGCATAAAAGTCTGAAGCGTGAACATCGATAAATATTCCTTTGATGAATTCAAGCAGCTGGCAGAGCGATTCCACGGCTATGCCGCCCCAGGCCTCCTGCTGGGGGGGTATATGGTAGCGCTTGCAAAGCGCCGCCTCCCGGAAGGGACACTCTTTGAAGCTGTTTCAGAAACAAGCAAATGCCTTCCGGACGCCGTGCAGATGCTTTCGTTGTGCAGCATGGGCAACAACTGGCTGAAAGTCCGGAAACTTGGCCGCTACGCCGTGACTCTGTACGACAAATTCACCGGCAGGGGAGTCCGCGTTGGCGTGTCGCTCGAAAGGCTCAGGAAATGGCCTGAGTACTACGGCTGGCTGATGAAGCTTAAGCCGAAGAAAGAGCAGGACACAGCCCGCCTGATGCAAGAGATAGAGGAGGCGGGCGATTCCATCTGCACTGTACAGGACGTCATTGTATTTCCAGAGCTTCTGGGACGCAAAAAATCCTTCCAGGTTTCCATATGCCCTGGGTGTGGAGAAGGATATCCGACTGCCGATGGTCCTGTTTGCCGCGCAAGCCAGGGCGAGGGATATTTCCATCTGGACAGCGGGCACGATGAAAAGCTGCAGGATTTGTCCCGTGTATGCGTTGTCCCTGCCGAGGAATCTGCCGGGAAAAAGCTTGCGCAAGGCATGACAGGCATTGTTCCAGGCGAATCCAAGGACCATATATCTGTGGATCCGGCAAGGACATGACAGGGATCAACGCAGTTCTTCTTGCAGGTGGGCGCTCATCGCGCTTTGGCAGCGACAAGCTGCATTTTGTGCCTCCGTCTTGCTCCTTCGACATGCTCCTGCGCAGCGTTTTCCTGCTGAGGGGAGTGCCCGGTGTCACTCGTGTCGCCGTTTCGTGCAGGGGTGAACAGACTGAAGGGATTGCATCAAGGCTGCCCCATGGAACGGCCCTTGTCACAGACCAGCCTCATGAGCAGACATTCCCTATTTTCGGCATGGCTGCCGCCCTGCGCAAATGGCCTGAAACAACGCTCCTTCTTTCCTGCGACCTTCCGCTCATGGAGCGCACCGTGCTTTCCTCGCTGCTGCGCGAACACGGCCGCAGGCAGAGCGGTGGAGCCAAGAGCCTGCTGAGGACGGCATTCTGCCATGCAGACGGTCGCGTGGAAACGCTCGTCAGCGTATGGGAGCCTGAAAGTCTGCCTTTCATCGAACACGCCCTCGCTGGCGGAAGGTACGGCTTATACTCGGCCATTCCACTAGAACGACAGTGGCTCGTCCCCATCATTGACCCGCATCCATTTTTCAATTTAAATACGCCTCATGACGCATGCCTTCTTCAGGAGCAGTGCCGGAGTGGACAACGGGTGCATCACGATGCCGCGGTGTCTGGCTCAGGACCATCTCTCACGCTGGGGTGCCGAGAAAGCTAATGAACGAAAACGAACTGCGTCTATTCCTCATGGCATTTTACCGGTGGCGTGAACAAGCTGAAGGATCTGCTCAGCGGTGCTCGCGCACACGCCTGCTCTTTCTTTGCCTGCTCCTTCGCTTTACCGGAATGCGGTCTGGAGAAGCCTTTTGCTTTGACGATGTGCATGACCTGGACACATCGAAAGGAGAGGCGATTGTCGGCGGTCGCAGCAAGCGCATCATCCCGCTTTCTCCACGCTCTCTAAAAAAGCTTGAGGAACTGCGAGAATCCCCTTTTGTCCAGCTCGAGAGGGGGCGTCTGTGCCGCATGGACCAAGGCTATGTAAGGCGCATTTTCGAAGCCAGGGGGAGGGATGCGGGGCTGCCGTTCCGCGCGAATCCAAGCATGCTCCGCCGTGCCCGAGAAGACGAACTGCTGCGCATGGGCATGTCCCAGGAAGCAACTGCCTATATTCTGGGCCGCCGCGAAAAACCGGGCGACGTGATCCTGCTGGATGCCCGCCAAAAGATCCTCAGCTGGGAACGCGAACAGGGCATTGGCAGGCACAACTGCTTTCAGGGAAAAGTGCAGGATATCACACGGACGCAATGCTGCGCCCGCATCACGCTCCGTACGGACAGCGGCCTTCTGCTCCATATCCTTTGCACTGCCCGTACGGAGGCCCGTCTCTGCTTAGAGCCCGGGCTGCATATCGCCGCGTCCTTCCGCGCCATGCATGGTCGGATAGGCATGCCGCACGATTCGCGCAATAGTTTTCCATGCCGTGTGATCGATCTTTTTGAGGACGGCGGCGACTTGAAGGCTATGCTGGAACTTTCCTCCGGCGAGAGGTGCTACGTCGTCGCCGCCGGGGGGGCGGCACGCTACAAAGACTTGCGCCTGGGGGATGATGCCTGGCTCAATATCGATGAATCTGCTTTTGATCTGATCTGCAGCGAAGACATTCCCCCGGGTCGATATCCTTCCTGGCGATAGCAAATCGTGGTCACGATTTTACCAAAATTCGTGACTACCTTGCTGAAAAAGGAAAATATTGCATATTAATATGAATTGTTCTTTTAAGGAGATTCTCATGATCCATCGCGCATCCGTTACAGCTTTCCTTTCTGCTCTCTGCCTTGCCGTACCCCTTTTCTGCGCTCCTTCCGGAGCTGCCGAGATGACCGTGTCCGCAGCCGCCAGCCTGACCAACGCATTCACCGAACTCAAGGGCTTGTTCGAAAAGGAGAACGAAGGCCTGACGGTCAACACCAATTTTGCCGCGTCCAATCCCTTGCTCAAGCAAATGCAGGAGGGAGCTCCTGTCGATGTGTTTGCCTCGGCCGATCAGCAGACCATGGACAAGGCCGTTGCCTCAAACGTCGTTGACAATAGCACCCGCACGAACTTTGCGCTGAACGATCTCGTCCTGATCGTGCCCAAAGGATCTGCAAAGCCTTCTGCGCTGGACGGCCTGAAGTCTTTCCAGAAAATTGCCATAGGCAGCCCCAGTTCCGTTCCGGCAGGGCGCTATGCCATGGCGTCGCTGCAAAATGCAGGCCTGTGGGAAACCCTCACGCCCCGCTTCATACAGGGAAATAACGTACGCCAGGTGCTTGACTATGTGGCACGCGGCGAGGTGGACGCCGGTTTCGTTTACCGCACCGACGCCCTGCAGCGGGCTGAAAACGTTGATATCGTCATGATAGTGGAAGGACACGATCCTGTCTCCTATCCCATCGCCGTTGCCACCACAGGCAAGAATATCGATGCTGGCAAGAAATTCCTTGATTACGTCGTATCAGAAAAAGGCCAGGCTGTTCTTGCCAAATACGGATTTTCAAGGCCCTAACGCAAACCATCCCTGCTGCAGCGCCCTGCTGCCGCAGGGGAGGCCTGCCCAGAGGTTCGGCCGATGGATATCTTCAGCTTTGAAATAGCCAGCCCTCTCATTCTTTCCGTGCGCATTGCCGGCTTCGCCACGTTTTTTTCGTTCGTGGCTGCCACGCTGGCTGCATGGGGGATGGCCAGGCGCAAAGGTCCGCTGCCAGCCCTGCTGGATGCCCTCTGCTCGCTGCCCCTTGTACTGCCGCCCACTGTGCTCGGCTACTATATCATCCTTGTGATAGGCCGGCGTGGCTTTTTGGGGCAGAGGCTCGCTGAAATCGGCATCAATCTCCTTTTTTCATGGCAAGGCGCCGTTGTTGCCGCAACGGTCGTGGTGTTTCCGCTCATCTACAAGTCCACGAGGGCCGCTCTTGAGCAGGTCGATCCCCATCTTGAAGACGCGGCCCGCACGCTGGGCGCGTCGGAATGGCGCGTCTTCACCAGCATATCGTTTCCCCTTGCATGGAAGGGCATCTTTGCCGGGGTCATGCTGGCTTTTGCCAGGGGCATGGGTGAATTTGGCGCGACGCTCATGGTCGCCGGCAACATCCCCGGAAAGACACAGACCCTTGCCCTTGCCATTTACGACGCCTTCCAGGCTGGCGATGACTTGCGGGCATCCATGCTGGTCGTGGTTACGACATCCGTCTGCACTTTTTTGCTGATGGCGGCGGAGCTCCTCATAAAATACAGGAAGAGGCGCTGATGCTTTCCCTGCGGATTGCCAAAACGTTCAATGATCCTCGCGTGCCGTTCATGCTTGATGCCGCCTTTGCATTTGAAGATGGCTGCAGAAGCGCCGTGCTGTTCGGTCCTTCCGGTTCGGGAAAAACCCTGACTATGCAATGCATCGCGGGTCTTATAGAGCCGGATGAGGGGTCCATCCGCCTGAGAGGGGAGATACTTTTCGACAGCTCTTCCCGCGTATCCATGCCTGTTCAGAAAAGGCGAATAGGCTACATGTTTCAGGATTACGCCCTGTTTCCTCATCTGACCGTGCTGCAAAATGTCGCGTTCCCGCGCTGCAGGTTGTCCGTACGCCTGATCAGCCGTCAGGAAAGGGAGCGCGCGCTGGCGACACTTGAACGCTTTAGCATAGCCCACCTGGCAGACAGGCTGCCCGGAGAGCTTTCCGGGGGACAGCGCCAGCGGGCAGCGCTGGCCAGAAGCTGCAACGCTGACCCTCAGCTGCTTTTGCTGGACGAACCTTTTTCCGCCCTGGATCCTCTGCTGCGCGAACGGCTCAGGAGAGAAATGCAGGAAATCCTGGACGCAATGGACATTCCTTCAGTCTTCATTTCTCATGATCCGGATGACGTGGACGCGTTTGCCGACGGGCTCGTGCTCTACAGAGCCGGGCGCACCAGGCAGATCAAGGACTATGCAGCCATGCGCCGCAGCTTTCCCTCTGCCATGGCTTGCCTGCACAGCCTGCAGGAAGAAGGCGAGGATAATACCTGCATATGGGGATAAGGCTTCAGGCTTGTTTCCCATGGCAGGAGAATAGCAAAGAAGAAGTCCTCATAATGCTATGGGACTAAGCATGCTCTTCCATGGTCATTGCCATGAGCCTTATAGCGATGTCTCGTCCTTGTGCATCATTTCATTGAGAAATGTAGCGTATGCATAGTTTACTGGGAGCTCCATATCTACAATGAGCTCTCTTTTTCCTGCAGACACAGCAGATGCATCCCCCTGCTCTATGCCGGTTTCTCCTGTGTTTGCAAAATAAACTCCCATGCCGAGCAGTTGCCACATGGGAAGGTCGTTGAAATCGATCCCATGCTCTGAAAGAAGTTTCTTTTTCTGCGAAGTATCCATACCGGAAAGCAGAGGCGAGGCTTCCTGTTGATCTTTGCCTTCTGCACGCAGCTTCCATGAACAAAGGCTATTGATCGCGTTCCTGTACGCGTCTTCCATGCGCCAGCGGAAATAATCGATGACAAGGGACTTGTTGGGCAGCGCATAGACGCGGCAATCAAAGGCTGCCGGCTTTCCCAGGAGTTGCGTGAAGATGGCAGAGGCTTCTTCGGCAAGAATTGCATTAAACGTCCTGTCATCACTAGAAAAGGAGGTTTCATGGAGGCTGTGGAGCAACGAAATCTCATCGCGTTCCGTATATCCGTAGATGACAGAGGCGCCGCAGTCCATCAGGTGCCTAACTGTATCTATCATCAGATCACGCATTGTTATGTCAAAAGGTGCCGCAACGCTGCAGGTCTCATTGGCCAGGCTGGTGAAATCCCTTCCGCTAAGCCTTGTGACGATGTACATCCCTGGCTCAGCGCCGCGGTCGCAGGATGCTTCGTAAGCCCACATGCTCCTTTCCATGTCGTCAAATTCCATGACAACCTCCATTCATGTATGCCCTCCTTCCTCTTCGATGAAGTCTGTGGCCAAGAACAAGAGGGGACCGGCTACCGGTCAGGAGGAATGTTAGCCAGCAGGGGGAAAATGCGCAAGAGATGGCACGAACAGTGTCTTACTTTTTACAAGGGGGGCGCCATCCCGCCTCAGATATGAACTGACTCCATTTTGATGATGGAGATATTCGGATGGACTGGTTTTTTCTGCGACAGGAAAATTTGCTGCGCAGGGGGGGCATGCGCTTCACCGTCGGGTTTCCATGAATAGTGGCGAAGGTGAAAGAACTACAGCAAAACCGATACATCGATGTGCCGCATAGGGGCGCCGTTCCAGGCATCGATGATATGTTACAACAAAAATATTTATATAATTATTTGTAATATAACAGATTTTTAAAAAATCAGGTTTGTTTGTGCTGCAAGTTGCCAATGGCTTTCAGAAAACCTTCAAATCCTATCATGCCATTGGCTATCAAAGAAGCCTTACCGTACTGAAGCAGACAGCTTGGAAGTCTCCGTATCCCCAGTGATCGTGCAAAAAGCAACTCTTCCATAGCCGATGCGGAAAACCAGACCCTGAGGTATCGTGAACTGGAAAGAAAGGTTATCGGCATCACGGCGACAATGCTGACCAAGTGCCTGCGGGAGCTTGAAAAAGACGGTCTGGTTAAGCGGAAGCAGCACAGCACGATTCCGCCTACAGTAGAATACTCTTTGACAGAGCAGAGCAAATCCCTGATGCCAGCATTAGAATCAGTGTATGACTGGGCAGAAAAGCAGATGAAGGCAAGCGGACCAACAGGCAAAACTAGGTGATAGTTTTGCTATCCCGTCGTGTGAGGCGGTAATGGATCAGTCAGCTACGACAGGTCCTCCGTCATGACGCTGGTCATCCAGAACATGTCATTCCGATAATTTAAGCAAAGAGTCTCCGGTGATGCGATACACAGTCCAATCCTTCATCTGCGCAGCACCGAGCGACAGATAGAAGTCTATACTTGGCTTGTTCCAGTTAAGACATGACCATTCAAGCCTTCCGCATTGGCGCTGGACGGCTATCCTTGCCAGTTCTTTCAGCATGGCCTTGCCATAGCCTTTTCCACGGTACGCCGGCAACACAAACAGGTCTTCTAAATATATCCCAGTCCGTCCCAAGAATGTCGAAACATTATGGAAGAACAAGGCAAACCCGATTTCTTTTCCGTTTTCACACGCGAAGATGACCTCTGCCTTTTTCTGATCAAACAGACACTCTTTCAGCAGTTCTTCCGTGGCGACCACATCGTTCAGCATCTTTTCATACGTCGCCAGTTCCCTGATGAAAAAAAGTATTAATGCGCAGTCTTCTTCCGTTGCATGTCTGAAAGAAAGTTTTTCCATGATCACGATCCCGTTATTCAGCTGTCAAATACTGATGGCGCCCCGGCGCTACGCGGGAGAGGATGTCAAGATTTGATATAGGATGTGGGCAGCCATCATTATGCAGGCGATGCCAACGCATTTCCTCATGCGCGCTATAGGAAGCTTCTTCCAGTGAAGAAGGAGAGCCCCTGCTTTTGCTGCACACATACTTGTAACAATAATACTTATCATTCCAGGTAGATATACATAGCCTAGAGACCACGCAGGAAGTGTTGCATTCGAGCTGATGCCCGCAAGAATATAGCTGAGCGTTGCCGTCACTGCGATGATAAATCCTATGCCGGCGCTGGTGCCTACAGACTGCTTCAACGGAACGCCTCTCCAGCATAGATATGTCAGGCAAATCAACGTGCCCGCCAATCCGCTCATGCTGGCAAACATGCCGAAAATGAAGCCTGTCGGTTTTAAATTTGGCAGGGATTCCGTCTGGCGCTGGGAACGCTTTGACGAGAGTAGCATGAAGACGCCCATAACAGTAACTACGCAGCAAAAAATAATTTTTAAGAGAGCCGTTGGCATATGCGGCGCAAGAAAGGCTCCGGCGGCTCCTCCCAGAAAAATATAAGGCGTCACAGGCCGAAGAAGATCCTCCCGGACAGACCCCAGCCGCTTATGGGCGAAAGAGCTTGCAGCACAGGGAAAAAGAATGGTCGGAGGGGCAGTGCCCACCGCCATAACATGCGAAACATCGGAAGGGATCCCCATTTGCGTGATAACTTCGTCCAGAAGAGGGACTATGATAAACGTCCCTCCTACGCCCAGCATGCCATTAAGCAGCCCTGCCAGGGCACCTCCTGCAAAGCATATTATCAATAATGACATTTCAGACAGCCTCTTCCTTAAAATTCGCTTGAGCCATTTTGATTCTTGCAAATTCATTTTGGGAACGCTCGCAACCACACGGTTGGAGTTCCAATGGTGCTGGCGAGCTTATCAGCAACGCCTGTTTTATCCGCATGCGCGAGATGGGTTATGCTCCTTTACCAATTTTCGTACCGTTCCTGCCTGTCAAGAGCATAGATACTTTGCATCTCATTTTCTGTCAGCGAAAAATCAAAAATGTCGAAGTTCTCCGCGATATGATCCGGATTGGAAGAGCCGGGGATCGCAATATATCCTGCCTGCACATGCCAGCGAAGGATTATCTGCGCAGGAGATTTGCCGTGGGCTTCAGCAATGGACACGATAGTTTTGTTGCTGAAGTGCTCATGGATATGGTCTCTGCCTCCGAGGGGATACCAGGATTCAACTGCAATCCCGTACCGCTTCACATATTCCTGCAGGTCCCTGTTCTGGTAAAACAGATGGTTTTCGTTCTGGATGACCGCGGGCATGACCTCGGCATAGGACAGCACTTCATCAACTTGCTCCCGAGTATAGTAGTTGGATATGCCGATGGCTCGGACTTTTCCATGGCGCAAAGCATCTTCCATTGCTCTATATACGGCTTTGTCATTACTTCCGGGCTGATGGATCAGCATGAGATCGATATAGTCTAAGCCCAAAGCTGCAAGAGAATCATCGATGCCTTTCCTCGCCCGGTGATAATCTGAAGGCATGATCTTTGAGGTAACGAAAACATCCGCACGGGTGACGATCCCTTCGCCTATCGCTCTTCGCAGTCCTTTACCGACGCCGGCTTCGCAACGGTAATATCGTGCAGTATCGATAAGCCGCATGCCGCATTTTAGGGCGGCATATACGGAAGCTTCTGCTTTTTCATCAGAAAAAGTCCATGTGCCGAGGCCGATGACAGGCATCGCATTCCCGCTGTTCAGCACAATTTTCTGAATGTCTTGACCGGCTTTTGCGATTGGCAGCTCTGGCATGGCTATGTCATGTGGGTAGCTGTTTGATGGGGAAATGGACCTGTCTCCAAAAGGTTCTGTTTTCATATCTTCGGTAGAAGGTCCAGACTGCAGGTGTGCCATGCTGCGTTCCACGCTGGGGAAAACCAAGGAAACGAAGCAAATAATAAGCAGGCAAAAGAAGAGACGACACAGAGCAATTTTCCTTTCCAGACGCATATGTTACTACCACTCAGATGTATACGCGGTGTTTATGGCAACGATGATAGGCGCTGGACAGTTTATCGGCAAGTAATATGTTCAAGATAAGGAACAAGCGCCATGGTGCGACGTTGGGTGAGAATGGAAGACGTTAAAGGTCCTGTCGTCCTTTTCGTCAGGATCCTCCTTAAAGCGGCACTGCGGCTACCGAAAGCATCCCAAGAAAAGACCATCCTGAAGCCAGGAGTAATTGCAGTAGCCATTCAATACCGTGCCTTGTGGTATTGCTGTGTTCTACGATATTGAGTTTGCGTATATGGGCAAGAAGCATAGTTATTGTTGCTATCATAATGTATTAATTATTTATTTTTGCGACAGTGAAGTAGTCATCATTTCTGTTCGGATATCCATGCCATGCGTAATAGATCATGCTGCCATCCCTGAGCTGATACCCGTAGCCAAAACGGACCTGATTAGAGATGACACGATCAAAATGGTCCATGACGTACTCCAAAGGTAGAGGCCTTACGCGCACACCCGTGACACCACCGCATGTCAGCTTGGATTGGTGGCTTTTTTCCACGGCCTGAACACGCTGATGACAACAATGGTGATCACGGCAATGACCTGTGCACAGCTCCCTGCCAGGTGCACTCTCAGCACGTAAAGGTACTCAGGTGAAACGGATGCGTTCGCCCCCATCTCTCCAGACATGCGCAGCATAGCATTTTCAAGACTGCCGAGCCAGGTTCCGAACGCAACACAGGCGATGAGCAAAATCCATTTGACGATGATCCACCGGTGCCTGAAAAATCCCCATTCGGTCAGTGCACTGTAGAGCAGCCCTGTAACGAAGCAGAATAGAACGCCGATGTTTACCAGCACCCACATGTCTGCCAGGTGGGCGGCGATATCGACGCCATAAAACGCTTCAGCGGGGATCCAGCCCATGTGTTTTCCTAGAGAAAGCAAGGTGAGGGACATCGCCGTTCCCAGCCAGCAGCAGGCGGCGAATATATGGAAGGCCTTCAATGTCTTCAGCGAGTTTCCTTTGAGCTTCATCATGCCCTCAGCAAGCAAAAGTGTTAGAAATCAGCGAGGTCGGTCTGGCAGGCAGGTGCCGTGCCCTGAAAGCGTTAAAAAAGTTTGTAAAAACCATGCGCAATCCCGCATCGGCCACCGCAGCTCTTGATGCACGGCCTCCGTTCCCACCATGCTATCAGCATAGCGTGCGTTGTCATGATTGTCACGCATATCATGCGGCTGGCAGTCAGGGTTGCAGAGCGATGCTCGCTTGGGTCGAAGCGGGCATGATCATCCGGGAACAGAAAGCTTAAGGAGGATCACGCCGGAAAGGATGAGGCCCATGGCTAAAATTCTCGTCAGCGTGAGCGAATCTCCAAAGAGGATGACGCCAAGGACAGCAGTGCCAAGTGCTCCTATGCCCGTCCAGATCGCGTATGACGGACCAAAAGGCAGGCTTTTCATGGCGAGCGCGAGGAAAGCGAAGCTCAATATCGAACCGATCACCGTGAGGGCCACCCATCCCGGCCTTGACAGTCCGGCGGAGAACTTCAGGCAGACGGCCCAGGAAACTTCAAAACAGCCTGCGGCAAAAAGGTAAAGCCAATGCATGACATGACCCCTTCATGTATTTGCGGGGTCGTCCCCATGAAAGAAAGCAAGCGGCGGGGTCGTCCCCGCATTGGTCCGGCTGATGGAGCTTGACCCGGAGTCCGCCGATGTCATCGCATGGCGATGGCAGGAATTCACGGGAAAGAAGGCGGTTCGGGAAGCGGATGGCGTTGAATTTGACGATGTCATTGCCGACCCAGTTCGTGAACATTCTGAAGAATGATTTCAACATTCAAACGGTCATCGACTTTCACTGTGTAAAGCCGATCCGCATTCGTGGCTATGGGTGAGCGCTGCTCGATCATCATAGTCGTTTCCCCGGCTTTCAGGCCTGTAAACGTGAAGATGATGTCGTAACCTGCCCCTTTCAGCCGCTTATGATTGAAGTCATGGTATTTTTTCTTTTCCTTGAAAGAAACGATATCCGAATGGAGCACGATACTGTATTGTGGCCCACCGCCATCGAAAGAATAAAAAGAAAGCTCGGCCGCAGCATGACTCACTCCCGGGAAGAGGTTTGCGCAGCCTGACAGCAAAGCGAATAGAAGCATTGAGAAAATCCGGTTCATGCAGCACCTTCAAAACTTATGAATGGCGACCAGATAAACTGGAAGTTGTCGATAATTGCTCAATAAAAGATTTGATTTCCTGTTCCAGGAGGCGAAATACGTTTGCAACCAGATATCCGTCTGCAATCGCGTGATTCAGCCGAACAGTCACAGGCATGACAAGCCTGCCGTTTTCTTCCCTGTACTTTCCCCAATTGATGATCGGCGCAAAATACAAATATCCATCGGGCAGCTCAATATTCAGAGAATCATAAGAGAGCCATGATATAAACGATGCATCGAACCAGTTGGGATGGTTCTCCATGTCCAGCCTGTATTCCCTTGTTTCCTTTGCCTCTTCAACGTCCCGCAGTGCAGCAGCGTAGAACGTTTCATAGTCCGCATGGTATACTGTATACACAGGAGTGCAGGTTTCTGTATCTTCATGAAACACATACTGCGTAGGATTGATCACGTCATAACAGATCAGCTCATTTGTCTGCCAAAGATACCCCATCCTGTAATCCTCACGGGAATTGAGAACTTTTGACAGGATATAAAGGAAATTAATATAGAACTTCGTCCCGGCCTCTTTGGAATGGTGAACAAGATCAGTGACATCAATTCTCGCGGTCATAGAAGTTGAACATTTGCAATCCTCTGAAAAGTGACGGAACACTCCTTTTCGATAGTATGTTTCCTTGTCAATTACCTTATAGTTCATATGAGTCATCCTCACAAAACCCGATTTGTCACTATCTGTGCCACTACCTCATACAATGATTGCCATATACCACCATCTATTTCAAACATCCACTAGACGATATGGCGGCATGTACCGTCCAGGCTCTTTTCGTGGTGTGCGGAGCATGCACGGTTCTGTCGGGTGGAATTCCAGTCACGGGTAATTACCGCCGCGCGTAACAAACCGAAAGCCCTAGCCAGCAATGGAAACGGGGGAAAAAGTGGTGTGGCAAAGCCGACAAGCCCTTGCCTTCATCACTGCGTGATCCCGGGATAACGCTCAGGGCATGCGAAAGAGCAGGGCAAGCGCATCTGAATTCCAGTGATAAGGGAAGCTGCATAATCAGGATTAAGCATGGCGCCGAGGCGTGCCCGCTTATAGGAGGTTACTTTTGCCTTTCCCATGTCGTGCGTATTCTTTTTGATAAAGTACAAGGCAGTACGGCGAAGGCATGCGAAATTGGCAGGGCCATATGATCCTTGCGTATTCTTGCGTCGTCTTCGTGAAAGACCACGTCAAGCGTCCAGTGAAGGCTGTTTTCTATTTTCCAATGGTCGCGAATGCTGGAAAGAAGCTTTTCTGCATTGCACGGCAAGCTGCTGGTAAAGTATCGGGTTTCACTGGACTGACTGTCCGCTGTTTCCCTGAGTGATGTGACGCGCGCTATGGTCTTGAGACCTTTCCATTGGCTGAATATATCGCTTTTCACCGAGCTTATGTCCATACATTCACAGGAGCGTGTTTCCCCTCTGCCATGGCCTTTGTCTGTGTTTTGGCAATGGTCGCGTGGATACGCGTCTCCTGCCTGGAACATGGTTGTTATCTCATCATGCAGCGCAGGTTGATTACTCTTGCATGCAAGCACACAATCCGCTTTGTTGCCCCGTATGATTTGCTCGGCGATATGCTTTTGGCAGCCAATGGCATCTATCGTGACGACAGCTCCGCGAATACCCAGCATTTTCAGCAAGTCAACATCCTGCGAGATCTCGCTTTCTTTTTTATTGCCTGTGGCCTGAGAGAGGACCAGACCCATGTCCGAAACGTACGCAGTGATGGAATGAAATGCGGACCTGTCTGCAGCGACATCGAAAGAATGCTTCAGTGTTTTTCCGTCAATGGCGATGTTTTTTTCTTCAAAGGACTTTTTCAGTTCAGCAGTCCAGGCATTGCGCGCCAGCATAAGCTGCTTTTCGTTTATCCTGGAAAAGACTCTCCTGAACATGTCGTGGCAAGGGATACCGTTGGTAAGTCCAAGGCAGGTATTCAGGAAATCAAAACGGTCTAATGCAACCTGGATTCTCGTATTAACGTGACGAGGTTGGTAAAGGCACTCCGAGAATCTTATAAATTTCCTTCTGTTTGTTAAGGAGTTCTCCTATCCTAAGCGCATGATGCTCATCCTCGAAGCAT
>JAEEGL010667209.1_pt1 | contig 17880 bp, 12 predicted proteins | sample 9134231 | NCBI WGS metagenome assembly JAEEGL01 (sample SAMN16246548, study PRJNA631951) | gut metagenome | biome: gut microbiome; feature: rumen; material: fiber-attached | host: Bos | place: Iran: Karaj | collected 2018-10 | reverse complement strand
TCAAGCCCTTTTGTTTGCAAGTGGAATAAAAAAATGTTCGGAAGGTCTGGTATTTTTCAAACGAAGGTTTCCGCATCAGCGTGAGGACATGCGGTGCAATGTGTTCGGGTGCGACTTTCAACCTGCCAGAAACATGCTTGGTTATTAGTTCTTCACCATATTCTTTAGTCATCAAATCGTACCGAATACCCGACGAGACGAAGGCTTTTTTGACACAATCCAATTTATCTACTTCGCGATACAAGTGGAGCAAAGGTGCAAAATTATCGTCTAAATTGTTGCATTTTTGCGGGAAGATACACGAAGGTTTGGCACATTTTTCACACACCGTCCCATCTTTTCCACGCATACCATACATATTGGCACTCGGTCCGCCCAAATCGCTCAAATAACCTTTATAATGTGGCAAGGAAGCGATTTTTTGAATCTGTTTGATGATATTTTTTTCGGAACGCGACACAATTTGTTTGCCCTGATGAGCCGAGATGGTACAAAACGAACACCCACCAAAGCAACCACGATGGATATTGACCGAAAATTGTATCATATCGTACGCGGGAATGGTGTGATTCTTATACTTTGGGTGCGGAAGATATTGGAAGGGCAAGTCGTAAATTGCGTCTAACTCTTCAGTGGTCATTGTGGGGTAGGGTGGATTGACGGTAACGTATTGATTTTCAGTCGCTTGTACCAACGTTTTTGCTTGTATTTTGTTGCTTTCAATTTCGATTGTACGAAAATTGAGGGCATGTTTTTCTTTGCTTGTCAACTCGTCTTCGTAACTATACAACTCGATTGCGTCGTCGTTTGAAGGCTTTTCGGGGGTTAGATAGGCTGTTTGTGGAATGTTATGCGGTATTTTGCCGTTTTTTTCAACCTCTTGTGCGATTGCCAACATACTTCGTTCGCCCATCCCATACACCAATAAATCGGCTTTTGAGGACACCAAAATACTCGGCATCAACGTATCCGACCAGTAATCATAGTGGCTCAAACGTCGCATCGAAGCCTCAATTCCACCGATAACAATAGGCACATCTACAAAGTATTTGCGTATCTGTTGGCAGTAGGTGGTGGTGCAATAATCGGGTCGCATACCCGCTTTGCCGTCTATGCTGTACGCATCATTGGAACGCAAACGCCGATTGGCAGTGTAATGATTCACCATCGAGTCCATACAACCCGCCGAAACGCCGAAGAAAAGACGCGGTTTGCCTAATTTCGTAAAATCTCTGCCGTCTCCACGCCAATCCGGCTGTGGCACAATGGCTACACGATAATTGGCATTCTCCAAGACGCGTCCAATTACCGACACACCAAAGGAAGGATGGTCAACATAAACATCTCCACTGAATAGGATAACATCCAATTCATTCCACCCTCTTAATTGTACTTCTTTAAGCGTAGTGGGCAAGTATTTTTTCAAATCATAACTCACTCTACTTTTATTTTCGTAATCGTTCCTTCACTACTTGAAATGATACATTCGTTGCCGTTGATGGCGTAAGGCGTGTTTAAGATAGAATTGCCTATTTTGTGTTGCCACTTTACCTCGCCATTGAAGGCATTCAAGCCATACAAAACGCCATTTTTTGTGCCGACAAACAACGTACCGTCTTTTTCCACAGGCATACATGGGTTATGTTCGTAGCCAAAGCCTACATGTGTTGCCCAAACAAGTTTGAAATCCTTGCTTTGTGCATCAACTGCGATGACCGTATCCCACATACATTTGCTGTACACTCGCTTCCCGTCTTCGCTCAAACCCACTGTTTCCCGTACTTTATAGCGATTGGTTCGCCAAATTTCTTTTCCTGTGTTGCAATCCAAACACGTAAAATAGCGGTCGGGAGCGGTGATAAACAACTTATTTTTGCTGATGACAGGCCAAACGGCTGCTGGCGAGAATTTCTCGTTCGGTTTGCCGTTACTCCATTTCCATTTCAACGAGCCATCTTGTGTATTCAAAGCGTAAAAATAGCAGTCCCAAGCCCCAAAATACAAGGTTTGGTTTGCAATAATCGGTTTGTCAGTACAATAATTATTCAGTTGGTTAAAACACCAAATCTCTTTGCCATTTTCGCTATTCAAGGCACGCATACAGCCGTCGCTGCCAGCAATGTACACCACACCATTTTCCACGATAGGACACCCCATAACGGCTTTTTGGGTTTCAAATTTCCAAATCAAGTGTCCATCGGTAATATCCAAACAATAGATATTGCAATCGGTGGAGCCGAAAAAGACCTTATTCCCTGCCACACACGGAGCAGATAGGATACGCATACCTGTCGGGAAACTCCAAACAATAGAACCATCTTCGGCGTTTAAAGCGTAAAAAGTGCCGACATCATCGCCAACGAAAAACATATCTTTTGCGTAAGCCACCGTGTTGTAAACACCACCTTGCAAAGCCGTCTGCCAGACCTCTTTGACGTTGCTAAAAGTGTCATTGATAGCATAGGAAGGACGAAGGTTGGCTTGCGGAGCCTCGTATTTTTTTTCTTCAAAAGCAAGCGAATACCACTGTTGAGCCGTTTCGCCAATTCTTTTTTCATAAAAACGAATCGAATCCGCTTTGGTTATACTGACGATTGTGTAGCCATTATTCTCATCTGCATCGCGTAGATTAGACCTTCCGAGCACGTTCGCAATACCATCGACATCATACACCAAATTACGGTGATAATGCCCTCCAATGATGGCTTGTACGTTGTATTTTCGCAACACATCGGTAACATCGAACCAGTTATCCACATCGCCATTTTTCAGCGGATAATGGGTTACGGCAAAAATCGGAATGTTGCTATGTTTTTTGTTTACCGAATCCAATTTAGCACTCAACCATGCAATATCTTGCGGTGCGACATGCCCATCAGCCATCCGAATGACAGGTCCCGAATTAAAGCCGATAAAATACACGCCATTGTACGTAAATTCAAAGCGATTGTCGCCAAAAACGCGGCTAAAATCCATCACACCCGACTCCGACCAAGTCGTTTCGTGGTTGCCCGAGGTGATATAATACGGTTTGGTAAGCCTCTCCAGCACTTGTTTTACCTCCAACATCGATTCTTTGTCGCCCGACTCGGTTACGTCGCCACTAATAATGACGAAATCAATAGAATCGTTCGCTTGAATTTCATCTATTGATCTCACCAAATCCTCTACGGAAGTGCCTCCGTTGCGTGATATGTGCGTGTCAGTTAGTAGAGCAAATCGTATAGGTTGTTTACTTGGGGAGCAACCCAAAAGCAAGAACGATACGAAAAGCGGTAATAACTTGACAGGTAGTTTCATAAATGGATGGTCATTTTTATTCTGCATCACGCACCAATCGAACAGGATACCCATATCCTCGTTCTACATTCACGATAGCACCCGTTTGGACATTCATTGCTTTGGCTTGTTTTGCACTGGTAACGGAAGTTGACCAATAATATCCTTGTGTTCCAACGTTACTAACGGTTTGCTCCACTCTATTTCCCGTGTAGGGCAGGAAAACAACACCTGCGTCTTCCATAATCTCCCACATAGTTTGGTCAACCGTTGCCGTTGAACTTGAATTGCCTAATGTAAAATGTTGCACGCCCAACTTTTCAAAAACAAAATCATCAGGGAAAAGCAGAGTCCCTTTGTACGTTGTTCCATCTAACGTCACATTGGCTGGAGCCCATAATTTAGTGGTACTTTCATTAGGCATACTCCGATTGTTCATTAAATAAGTCCACTCTTCTGCCGTTAAAGTACGCCAAGTTCCCAAAAAATCAATGGTGGTATCTTTTTGCACTTCACGCCCGTATTTATTGACTACGAGAGCGATTTTCGAAATTGCGTTATATTGTCCCCAATCATACAATTTTCTTGTTTCATCGCCATAGATATTTCCATCTCCTAATACGGTGTTCGTTTGATCATACGAAGGTCCATAAGCGTAATAATTGTAGGTTTGACTTACTCGTGAAGTATCAAAACAATAGGGTTTTGAATTAAAATCAAATTCATCAATATCTGTTCTTGTAAAACCACTTGTTCCCCAGCCAAATAAATCAATTTTGCCAGCATACGAGGAAGAAATGTTCGCATTATCACTCCCAATCAAATCGTATTGATTGATAGCAAAATACCAAATGGCTTCTTGTGGACAATACATCAAGTTGCCTGGCGAAAAATAAACGGCTTTACTTTCACTGACTGAAAATTTATGTTCAACGGGACGACTAAAATCAAATTTAATAGCCGCAGTAAACGTTTGGTCGCAAGCACCATCTTGTGCAAAAAGAAAAGTATTGTAACTAACTAATACAACCAAAAGACTCAAAAAAAATCGCTTCATAATTTAATAACCACTTTAAAGATACTTTAATAAAGGATTAACCACGCGAAGTTAATATTATTTTTGTAAAAAATGAAAAATAAATATACCTTTGCAACAAACATGATTTGATAGAATGGCATTGTTTTTGAATAGAACATGCAGTGCATTTTCAATCGTGATTGATTTTGATATGGCAAAAAAACACTATTTATTGTTTATTTATGTAGCTCTTTTTTCTTCTGTTGGTGTGTTCGCACAAGGGAGAGAGTATTTTGCTTACCCTATACAGCATAGGTACGGTTTTTATGTAAATGGAGCTTATGATATGATGTTGCCGATTGGAATGTCGAGTCTATCTCTCGGGAATGGGTATGATGCTGCTTTTGGCGTTATTTATGAGTACAATAATAAACACCTCATCATCAATGCTGGAATCGGTTTTGCCCTCGAAAGCAGTAAGATAAAATTGAAGAATACAATCACAGAGGCTTCCTATAATGAAAAAGATGCTGAAGGTAAAACCTTTACACTCAATACGGAATTTACACGGACTGACCGACTACGCTTAGGGATGTTGGATATTCCCATTCATGTGGGACAAACGGTAGGTAAATTTTATTATATGGGTGGTGCCCGTTTTGGGATTAAAATTTTTGATAAATCTTCTGTTAACGGGACGATTGCGAATTCGGGTACCTACGATCGTTATTTGGAGACGTTTCAAGGCATAGCCGAATCGGGCTTTCGTAAGGTTAAATTTTCGAGTAAAGTACAAACGTTATTGACGTGTAATATGCGTCTTTCAGCGGAAGGCGGAATCAATCTTCATAGTTTTAATAGAGAAAACTTCATCATAAATACACGTTTGGGAATGTTCATCAATATGGGTGTCTTTTTGCCGACGGTTGCTCATAACGATATTTTATTTAATATGCCTAAAGGTGAAAGTCCGTATAACATTCGTTCCTACCAATATACGAGCGTATTCAAAGAGGGGAAGAAATTAGTGGGAGATGTTCAATTGGGTATGAAGTTTACTGTGTTATTGATGGATAAAAGACGTAACGAGGGTTGTCGGACTTGTGCTAAGCCATTTGAAAAAACACTTATGGAAACACGTTGTATAGCGTGTGAGGAACAAGATAGAAGACGTGCTGTAAAAGTTGTTCCTAAAAAGGCAACGGAAGCGAGTGGCATTCAAAAACAGATGCAAGCCAACGAAGAAGCCGCCCGTCCTAAAAAATCCAAAGAAACGAATAACATTTGGAAAAAGATGTTGTTCCGCGAAGATCATCGTCGGTAATTTTCATGATTTCTGCCGATACAATAGAGCGAATTTATGCAACTGCACGCATAGACGAAGTAGTTGGTAATTATGTTACGTTACGGCGTAGAGGTGCGAATTTAGTAGGTTTATGCCCGTTCCACGATGAAAAAACGGGCAGTTTCACGGTTTCGCCAGCCAAAGGGTTGTACAAGTGTTTTGGGTGCGGAAAAGCGGGGCATGTGGTCGGCTTTATCATGGAAATAGAGCAGTGTTCGTATGCCGATGCACTTCGTTTATTAGCCAAAAAGTACAATATCCCCATCGTCGAGACGGAACGCACGCCCGAAGAAATTCAAAAAAATGACGACAAAGAGTCCATGTTGGTACTCAATGAATTTGCGACCGAGTGGTTCGAAAAACAGCTCTGGGAGACCGAAGAAGGCACGACGATTGGTTTGAGTTATTTTCGTGAGCGTGGCTTATTGGACACCACAATAAAGAAGTTCCATTTGGGTTATTCGCCCGACAAGTCGAATGCTTTCTACCAAACAGCCCACGAGAAGGGTTATGATGATAAGTTTTTGCTCAACGATCCCGAAACCGAAATCGGCACGGGCTTATGTGGAAAGAGCGAATCGGGCACTATTTATGACCGTTTTCGGGGGCGTGTGATGTTTCCAATTCGTAATCGTTCGGGTAGGACGGTGGCTTTTGCAGGACGGATTTTGAAGAACAAAGAAAATGTTGGCAAGTATGTCAATTCGCCTTCCTCGCTCGTTTATTCCAAGACCAACCAATTGTACGGTTTTTACCAAGCCCGTCAAGCCATCAGTAAGTTGGATTTGTGCTACTTGGTAGAGGGACAGATGGATGTTTTGTCCATGTATCAAGCGGGGATTGAGAACGTCGTTTGTTCGGGAGGCACGGCTTTGACGCAACCGCAAATACGCCTCATTCAGCCTCTGACGCAAAAAATCACCATCATCTATGACGGCGATAAAGCGGGTATTCATGCGGCTTTGCGAGGAATTGATATGTTTTTGGAAGAAGGGTTTGCGGTCAAGGTGGTTTTGTTGCCCGAGGGAGAGGACCCCGATTCGTTTGCCCGAACCCATAATGCGTCCGATTTTATGGCGTATATTGCTGAAAATCAAACCGATTTTATCCGTTTCAAAGCCAAAGTACTTTCGGAACATATCGCGAATGACCCGAGCCAAAAAAGTGCTATTATCCGCGATGTGATGACTTCTGTAGCGATTATTCCCGACGTGATTACACGCCAAGTTTACATCCGTGAATGCTCCAACCTCTTCAATATGCAGGAGCAGTTGCTCAGTTTGGAGGTCGAACATATTCGTGTTGAGAAGCGTGCAGAAGCCCAAAAGACGCTCCAAAGAACCCAAACGACCTTGTCGGAAGTAAAAATTGAACCGATCCCGAAGTTTTCAACTCCCATTGACACCAAAATCTACCAGCAAGAAAAGAAATTGGAGAAAAATTACCGCAATATCGTGCAAATCCTTGTGAATTACGGCGGTTGTGTGTTGCAAAGAGATGAGCAAAATACGATGCGTGTGGCGGATTTTATTTTGAATACGCTCCAAGAAGATAACTTAAAGCCACAAAACGAGACGCACAGCAAGATTTTGCAACTGTGTTATGAGCATCAAAACGACCCCGATTTTTCGTGGAACACTTTTTTTGTTCGCCACCCCGACATTCAAATTAGCCAATTAGGAGTGGATTTATTGGAGGATGAACCCAAGACGTTTACAGATTGCGATACAAAATTATATGAGTGGGTGTATCGGTTGCTTTGTGAATTGAAATTGACCTACGTGGATTTGCAAATTTTGTATGTAACAAAGAAATTAAGTGAAAATAAAGATAACGAAGACGATTTGAAGCAGTTGATGAACCAACACATGCAACTACTCAATATTCGTAAAGTTTTACAAGAAATTCTCGGTTTAATCTAATGAAAATAGCAGATATTTTTTCGGTTATAAGTGCCAAACAGCCCGTCAAAAGTACGATTTTGAGTGATAACACAGATGTGAAACATTTGCTGACTGACTCGCGTTTATTGGCTTTGGATGCTCCTCAGACGCTCTTTTTTGCCATCAAAACGGACAAAAACGACGGCATCAATTATGTGGAAAATTTGTACAAAAAAGGTGTGCGTTGTTTTATTGTTTCCGACCACGATACGCAAAAATTAACCGTGATTAGTGGCTTGAAAGGCATCAATTTATTGGTGGTTGCGGATGTTTTGCAGGCGTTGCAAGATTTGGCGATTTTTCATCGGTCGCAGTTTCATTGTCCCGTCATCGGCATAACTGGCAGTCATGGCAAAACAATCGTCAAAGAATGGCTCTATCAGTTGCTCAAAGACGATTACGTTATCACATGTTCGCCCAAATCGTACAACTCGCAAATCGGTGTTCCGTTGTCGGTTTGGCAGATGAATGAACGAACGCAGTTGGCGATTTTTGAGGCAGGTATCTCCGAAAAAGGCGAAATGGCAAAGTTGCAAAAAATCATCCAACCGACCATCGGCGTGCTGACCTATATTGGCAAAGAACATAACGAGCAGTTCGCTTCGTTGGAGGAAAAACGCGCCGAAAAAATGAAACTTTTTGCGCAAAGCGAAGTCGTTTTGGAGGATTCAACCCACCAAAATATACGCACTTGTGGCTTGGTTTTACGGCATTTGGGTTATGACCCCGACGTGATTGCTCATAAGCTATCTCACCAAACGCACGAGACAATTTTGGAGGTTAATTTGGAGGCTTTGGTGAATAATGTGCGATACTTTCGTTCCCTGCTTGAGCCTACTACCAAGATGGTTTGTATGGTCAAAGCGTTTGCGTACGGGACGGGTTGCGTGGATGTGAGCAAGGCGTTGCAACAGAGTAAAGTGGCGGATTATTTGGCTGTGGCAGTGGCTGACGAGGGGGTTGAGTTGCGACAAGTGGGTATTACCTTGCCGATTATTGTGATGGATTTTGAGATGGTGGCTTTGGACAGCATCATTGAGAATAATTTGGAGCCGAATATCTATTCTTTTGACGAGTTGCGGCTCATTAGGGACGAGTTGAACAAACGGGGCGTGGAGCAATTCCCGATTCATATCAAGATCGACTCGGGTATGCACCGACTGGGCTTTTACAAAGAAGATATGGACGAATTAGCGTCTATTTTAGCGGGACAAAACACAGTTCGGGTCATTTCTATTTTTTCGCATTTGGCGGGTAGCGACGACCAACAATTTGACGATTTCACGCACCAACAGATACGCTATTTTACTGAATGTGCCGATAGTTTAGCCCAAAAACTGCCGTATCCTTTTATGCGACACATATTAAATAGTGCGGGCATTGAACGTTTTACGGAGTCGCAAATGGATATGTGCCGTCTGGGCATTGGCATGTACGGGTTTAGTTTTAATAATGCTGTGTTGCAAAATGTGTGTTCGCTCAAAACCGTCATCATTGCCCTCAAAACCGTCAAAGCCCACGAGACTATCGGTTATAGTCGCCGAACAAAACTTACTTCAGACCGTTTGATTGCCGTTATTCCGATTGGGTATGCGGACGGATTGGATAGACGACTTTCCAACTATAACGGTTCGGTGATTGTGCGGGGCAAGAAGTGTCCGATTGTGGGCAATATCTGCATGGACCAAGCGATGGTTGACGTGACGGATACGGACGCACAAGTGGGCGACAGGGTGGTTTTGTTCGATGATGTGCAGTCGATCAATGCCTTAGCCGAGCAATTAGGCACTATCCCGTACGAAATCATCACTTCCATTTCACGCCGTGTGAAGCGGGTATATGCCAATGGGAGTTTTTAAAATCGTACCTTTTTAGCGTATGTTTTCGCATCAAAAAAATCTTTTGCATAAAAAATCTTCACTATATTTTGTATAAAAATTGAAAATCTGTACCTTTGCAAAAGACCTTAAAAGAAAATAAATAATAATCTAATACTAAACTACTATGGCAAAAGTTTTTAAAGCCGATGAAATCAAAAACATTGCCTTTATGGGGGGCAGTGGCTCAGGGAAAACAACCCTGATGGAATCGATGATTTACGAGAATGGAATCATCAAGCGTCGTGGCTCAATTGAGGGACAAAACACCGTTTGTGATTATTTTCCTGTGGAAAAAGAGTATGGCTATTCCGTCTTTTCTTCTGTTTGCAACTTGGAATTTTCGGGTAAAAAACTCAATTTTATTGATTGTCCGGGTAGCGATGATTTCTGTGGAGGTGCAATAACTGCTTTGCACGTATCCGATACGGCTGTCATTTTACTTTCCGCTAACGAAGGCGTGCAAGTAGGGACACAAAATCATTTTCGGATGGCACAAAAAGAGAAGAAACCGATCCTGTTCGTAGTCAATAAATGCGACCACGAGAATGCCAATTACGAACGCACTTTTGAGCAACTCAAAGAGCATTTTGGGAATAAAATCATTTTGCTTCAATATCCTTTGAATCAAGGTGCAGGTTTTAATGCCGTTGTGGACATCTTGAAAAATAAGATGTTGGAGTGGAAGCAAGAAGGTGGTGCACCCACAGAAAAAGAGATTCCAGCCAGCGAAAACGACAAAGTGACGCAATTACGTTCGGCTTTGTACGATATGGCTGCCGAAGCCAACGACACGCTGATGGAAAAGTATTTAGCAGGCGAGATTTTGACCGAAAATGAAGTGTTAGAAGGGCTTCGTTCGGTGTTTGCTTCGGGCGATGTGTATCCCGTGATGTTTACGAGTGGCATACGCGATATGGGGGCGAGACGTTTGATGGACGCTTTGGCTATCATTGCTCCCACTGTGAAAGAGGCTCATTATCCTATTACCACGACGGGCAAAGAAATCAAACCCGATGAAAAAGGCGAAACCTCACTTTTTGTGTTCAAAACGTCTGTGGAACCGCATATTGGCGAGGTGAACTACTTCAAAGTGATGTCAGGAACGGTGCGTACGGGCGACGATTTAGTCAACATAAGTCGCAATTCCAAAGAACGTATCTCGCAGTTGGTGAGCGTGGCTGGTTCGATTCGGACGGCTGTCGATGAGGTTTGTGCCGGAGATATTGCTGCAACCGTAAAACTCAAAGATACCAAGACGGGCAATACACTCAACAGCAAAGATTGTGATTACGATTATCCGCCCATCCAATATCCGCATTCCAAGTATCGCCGTGCTATCAAGCCTGTAACCGAAGGTGAGACGGAGAAATTGGCAGCGTTGCTCACGCGTATGCACGAAGAAGACCCGACATGGGTGATTGAACAGTCTAAAGAGTTGCGTCAAACGATAGTCAAAGGGCAAGGTGAGTTCCACTTGCGGACGCTCAAATGGCGTTTGGAAAACAACGACAAGATGTTTATTCAGTACGATGAGCCCAAAATCCCGTACCGCGAGACGATTACCAAAATTTCGCGTGCCGATTATCGCCACAAAAAACAGTCGGGTGGTGCTGGACAATTTGGTGAAGTACACATGATTATCGAGCCGTATGTAGAGGGCGAACCCGCAAAAGAAATGTATAAAATTGGTGGACAAGAGTATAAAATTTCGGTGAAAGATAAGCAGTTGATTGATTTGGATTGGGGTGGTAAATTGGAATTAATAAACTCTATCGTGGGTGGTGCGATTGATGCACGCTTTATCCCGGCGATTTTGAAGGGTGTGATGGACCGCATTGAGCAAGGACCGCTCACGGGTAGTTATGCTCGCGATGTGCGTGTGATTGTGTATGATGGCAAGATGCATCCCGTAGATTCTAACGAAATATCGTTCCGTTTGGCAGGTCGCAATGCGTTTGCAGAAGCTTTCCGAAACGCTAATCCAAAGGTGTTGGAGCCGATTTATGAAGTGAATGTGTTTGTGCCTTCGGATATGATGGGTGATGTGATGTCGGATATAACCTCTCGTAGAGGCGTTGTGTTGGGTATGGAAACGGAGAAGAATTTCACCACGTTGCACGCTTTGATACCGTTGAAAGAGATGAGTTCGTATTCCACAACCCTTTCTTCACTTACGGGTGGAAGGGCGACTTTCTCAATGGAGTTTAAGGAATATCAACTTGTTCCAGCAGACGTTCAAGACCAACTCCTCAAAGAGTATGCTGAAACGCAAAATGACGAAGAGTAGGCTTTGACCAACCCAAAACAAAAGAGGGATACATCACGTACCCCTCTTTTTTTATACATATTATGAACAGATTATTTACCTCTAATCTTATGCACTAACCGCACAGCACGTGCCTTATAGCGAGCAAAGTCGCTGGTCGGGAGGAGATAATTTGCACCAAACGTAAAGCTGTATGCCGACTGATTACGGTATCCCGTTGATGACCAATAAGAGCCACCTGTGTTGATTTGTTTAATTACTTTTCCTTCTCTAAAGCCTGAACAAGGCAAAAAGATAGCCCCTTTTTTCTCAAAATGCGTTTCCCATACTTCCAGAGGGAAGAAGTTATATCCCGAATAACTCTTCAAATTAAACAGCAATGGATACGTAAAATTTTCTTTATCCCATTTATGATTCCAGTTATCGGGTAGAATAATCAAGCCATTTATACCTTCGATTGTTCCCAGCGTAACTAAATCTTTCGCATTTTTACGTTCATTAAACAGATATGCCCATTCGTCTTTGGTCATTGTACGCCATAATAAAGGTTGGTAGCCATTTATTTCGTGCCTTCCCCAATCTAATGCGATGGGGAAATTGCCTGCTTCTATATGTGATGCATAATTATCTTCTTTGGCGAACAAAGTAGGTGTTTTGGCTGTTCCCCAACCAAAGAGGTCAATCCAACCGTCATAATTTTCCGAAATTTTAGAATTTGCCTTGCCTATCATTTCGTGTTGGTGAGGAGCAAAACGCCATTTATTTTCTTTTGGGTTATATTGCAAATTACCTGGCGAAAATTTTACGATAACATTCGGGGCAATGGTAAAAGGTCCAGACCAAATAGAGTGTTTTTTTGCTTGTGGAGAAGGAGTCGGTTGAGCCGCTACTGTAGTGGTTTCTGCGGGAGCTGTTGCGGTAAAATCAACTGAATCTCCAGGAGTTGTTTGTTGAGTAGAATCTATTTGTGCAAATAGCACATTTGTAAACACAAATAAACCAATCAATACAAAAATTTTTTGCTTCATAGATATTTAATTTTTAGACATATTCAGAGTTTGCACGAAGTTAGTATTTTTTTTCAAAAAAACAAAAAAAGCGGTTTGGCAAAATGTACAATAGTCTAATGTCGCAACGTAAAAGCCATTTATCAAGCACGCTTTTGGTGTTTCAACATTCTAAAAGTTGGTCGGCAAAATAGTCAAGTGCAAATGTCGGTGCAGTTCGATTTTGGAAATTGGAAACTTTTCAAAATAAGAATGTGAAATTACTTTTTGCACACGATGATAGAGTGTCCGCCGTTGCCGATACGGTCGTAGATGGTTTCCACTTCCAAGCCCGCTTGGCTAATAAAGGCGAGCATGTCGTCCGTGTTGTACATCTTGCTGTTGCCGTTTGCCATCGCCGCAAAATAGAGGCTTGTCATAGTCAAACTCATCGCTGCTGGAGCGTAATCTTGTCTATCCCAGAGGGTTTCCATGATGTAAATGCGACTTTTTTCGTCCAAAATATCCTTCGCTCTCCGCAAGATAGAAACGATTTGTTGCGGACTGAAACAATCCAAGAACTGCGACATCCAAATCACGTCATAGTGACGGTCGGTAGGGAAGGGGGCTTCTTGCAAAATATCCACCCCAATGCCCGTTATGCGTTCGCTGCCCGATTGCCCTTTGATGTTTTGCATCAGCAACTTGATTTGTTGGGGTAAGTCGCACACAACTACTTGAATTTCAGCATTATACTGCACACATCGCAACGCAAACCGACCCGTGTTGCCACCAATGTCCAAGATGGTGCGAGCATTGTGTGAGGTGATGATTTGGAGAGCCTGTTCAAAGGAATGGTCGGAGTAGTAATGGTCAAAGCCGAACCACGATTGTTGGACTTGCTTTGGCAGGGAACTCAAACCCTCGTAAATCGTACTCCAATTGCCAAAATGCTTCAAACCCGCTGGACACCCTTCTTCCAACGCTTTATCCAAGACAAACCAACCTTCGTAATTAACATCATGGTTGAAGTCAATATCGGAACGAATAAGCGGGTCGTTGAGCAAAAACCAACCCACTTTCGCCAACGAATACCGTTCGGTTTCGGGGTTGATTAGCACAATATGACTGCAAAGGGATGCCTCCAATAGACACTTTACGGCATACTCACTCAACTTCGTGCGGGTTTGAATCTCGGCTTGCGTCAGACCCTCAGGGGCTTCGTTGAGCATCTCCAAAATGCCATACTTACCCATCAGGCGAGCCACCTGAAAGAGTGCGGGTCCCCACGAATAGATATGGGCTAACTGTTGGGCTTGTTGGGCACTGTACGGCTCACGGGAAAAGAGTTTTTTGAGGTTATCAAATAGGTGCATAGTTCGTTATTTTTGTTTTCGTAAATAGTTCTCAATGCTCGCCAAGTCGTCATAAAAAGGCGTGTCATCCTTGATGGTTGGGGTCAAACGCCGAATAGCATCGTATTGCTCGCGGGTCGTGGGCGACAGAGCCTCGCGAATCTGCAAACAGTCCACCGCTTGTGCCAATGCCAACAGCAAAATAGACATCACTTGGTAGACGTTATTGATGACTTGGGTACACAACTCGGCACTGTTCGTTCCCATGGAAACAATGTCTTGGTTGTCGTTGTTGTTGGGGATAGAATGCACGTAGTTGGGCATGGCGAGGGTCTGGCACTCGGCAGTGGTGCTTGTGGCAGTGAATTGGCACGCCTGAATGCCGTAATTGAGCCCTAAAGTTCCGAGATTCAAAAACGGAGGTAAAATGCCGTTGATGCGGTCGTGGCAGAGGTAATTCAGTTGCCGTTCAGCCACCATCGCCAAACGTACCATCGCAATTTTGACCTTGTCGGCTTCGAGCGAGATATAATCACCGTGGAAATTTCCACCATGATAGACGTTTTGCGTTGTTGGGTCCACGATGGGGTTGTCACTTGCGGCATTCAGTTCTTCTTCAATCACTCGGCGACTATTTTGCAACGTTTCGTAAATCGGGCCTAAAATCTTCGGGATACAGCGGAGCGAGTAATAGGCTTGCACTTTTTCGGTAAAAACCTTCGTTTCGGTGTGTTTGGTGTCGTAAAGTTTTGCTTCACGTTTTTGGAATCGCTGGCTGCCCGTGCTGATTTCTCGCATTTTAGCAGCGATGTATTTTTGACCTGCATGTCGGCGATACTCGTTAAGCGGTTCTGCCATCAAATCATCGTAACTATTGGCGATTTCGTTCATCCAAACAGACGTGAGAATCGACCATTGAAGCAGGTTTTCGGCATCAAACTGATTCACGGCACTGATACCCGTCATCACACTCGTGCCATTCGTTGCACTCAACCCCTCTCGAATATGTATCTGCATAGGCTCTAAACCACACTGTTTGAGGACGTTTCTCGTCTCTTGCCACTCACCCTGATAATGCACTTTGCCTTCGCCAATCAAACACAAGGCAATGTGTGCCAACTGCACCAAGTCACCACTCGCACCAACGCTTCCGTGCTTTGGGATAAACGGACAAATACCGCGATTGAGGCACTCAACAAGCAACTTTACGGCATCGAGGTGGATACCACTTTTGGCTTGCAAAAACGAGCCGAGCCGTGCAAACATACTCGCCCGCACAAACTCATCGGGCAACGCCTCTCCCATACCCGTTGCGTGGGAACGAATGATATTATATTGTAACGCCCGTAGGTTCTCGTCCTCAATTCGCCACTGTGCCATCGGTCCAAAACCCGTGTTGATGCCGTAAATCACCTTGTTTTGGGCAAAGTCACGGAGAAAAGCATGGCATTGTTCCACGCTGTGTATTGTTTCGCTATCAACTTGCAAACACTCGTCTTTATAGAGGATTTTGTGCAGTAAGGTTAAATCTAATATCATGTTTTTTGGGGTTTATTACAACGAGCAAAGGTATATTTTTTTGCACAAAAATCGTTTATTTTTTACCAACCAACCTTGCTATCCTCAATAAAACGATGAAAAAAAGTGCGAAAGTCTCCTCCCGCACCTCTTTTAAACGCCGTTTAAACACCTTTTTATTTTTGGGCTAACACCGAATCAATTTGAGCCTCTTTCGGGTTTCTAAACAAGATAGTCCCTTCACGGTCAATAAGATACGTAGTCGGGATAGCCACAATGCCGTACACATCGCTTGGATTGTAGGGTTCTTCGCGTTGGTCACGGATTTGTTTCCACTTCATTCCGTCTTCCTCAATGGCTTTCAACCACTCTTCTTCATCTTGGTCGCGACTCACGCCAAGAATCTCCAAACGTCCTTTTGGGTTATATTTTGCATACAACTCTTTCAAAGTCGAACTCAATTGCCTACATGGTCTGCACCATGAAGCCCAGAAGTCCACCAACACGTAGTCGGTCTTACCAACCAAATCACTCAAAGCCAATTTCTCGCCATTGGGTTGCAAGGAAGCAATGTCAATGTATTTATTACCAGGAGATGTTGCTTTCTCGATTTGATAATTTTTGTACATTTTTTGCACAAGAGCACCTTGCATTTGTTCAGCGGGTAAAGCACTGTAAATAGCTTCCTTTTGCTCAAACGAAAGAAAAAAATTGGTGTTCAAAAGGATAGAATCAATTGTTGTGTCTTCCAAATTATTCATCACCAAATCGTAACTTTCGGTAGTAAATTGCTCAACAATAGTATTAAACTCTTCGGCAGATTGGGCACTTTGGAGTTTAATGTACAACGAATCTTGCAATACCTTAAACGTTTGATAAGCAGGCGTGGTTTCCTTCTTTGCACACGCCACAAGCAGCACTACGGCTACCAACGAAAAAATAATTCTTTTCATATCTTATTCTTTTACTAATGGCGAAGCGGTGTTATAAACGCGGGCTGCTAATTCTTGGTCTAATTGGTAGAGTCCAAAGCCATTGCCGTCCAACAATTTCAATTTATGAATCAACTCGGTCGCATTTTCTTCTTCCTCGATTTGCTCATCAACGAACCATTGCAAACGACTTTGTGAAGCAAAATCTTTGTCGTCCACGGCGATGTGCATCAAATTGTTAATCATTGCCGTAACTTTTTTCTCGTGTTCGAGCGTGTTTTCAAACACATCCAAAAGCGATTTCCATTCGGTTGGCACAGCGTCTATGGCTTTGAGCGTTACGCGTCCACCGCGACTTTGTGCATACTTCACTAAAATCATTGCGTGGTCTTGTTCTTCTTTAAATTGAATCTCAAACCAGTTAGCAATGCCACTAAAACCAGCGTCTTGGCAGTAAGTTGCCATACTTAAATACAAATATGCTGACCACATTTCAGCATTGATTTGGGCGTTTATAGCGTCCAGTAAACGATTAGATAACATAACAAAATCAAAATTAAAATTTTAACAAAGTTACTGATTTATTTTCTTTTCAAAATTTTTTTGTTGTGAGAATACGAAAATCCAATTCAACCGCTTCAATGGCTTGATGAAAGCGATAAATTTAGCAATGATGGTTCTTTTTACGGCAGTTTTCACACTCCCCTTTCACCACAAACGAAACCGAATGCCCCGAAAAACCCTCTGGCAGTTGCATATCGGGCACAGGAATATCCTCCAAACAGAATGATTTCTGGCACGACTCGCAATAGAAATGAACGTGTCTATCCGCAAAATTACACACGCCCTCGCTACCACACAGGTCGTAATGCAACACACCACGCCCGTCTTCAAACGCATGCACCACATCGTGCTCCACAAAGAGCGTCAGCACCCGAAAAATACTGGATTTATCCATCGAAACAAGTGCCAACTCCAAATCGGACAAACTCATCGGACGGTTTTCTTGGGCCATGATTTTGTACACCAAGATACGATTGACGGTCGCTTTAACGCCTTTTTTCTCTAATTTTATGGCAATTTCTTCGTTACGCATAATGAATAATGAGCAAATTTAATACCATTTGAGGTATTTGCATGATTTTTGATAGCTAAAATTTCTTTTTCTGCCATTTTTACTTTTGATGGTAAAAGTCGCACCAATCTTTGATAAAACACGCTTCACAGTTGGGTTTGCGAGCCTTGCAGACATACCGACCGTGCAACACGAGCCAATGGTGCATACGTGCTATAAACTCGGTCGGGATAATTTTGAGCAACTCTTTTTCGGTTTGTGCAGGCGACTTGCTCCCGTGCGT
>JAEEGL014352038.1_pt1 | contig 17881 bp, 11 predicted proteins | sample 9134231 | NCBI WGS metagenome assembly JAEEGL01 (sample SAMN16246548, study PRJNA631951) | gut metagenome | biome: gut microbiome; feature: rumen; material: fiber-attached | host: Bos | place: Iran: Karaj | collected 2018-10 | reverse complement strand
AGGACGATACCTCTTTCGGACAGGATGTCTGTATTCCTGAGTAAGATAACGAAGGAACTCCAGGATGCGAATAACGCAAAATCCGCCTTTCTTTCCCATATGTCGCATGAGATAAGGACTCCGATAAATGCGATACTCGGGATGGATGAGATGATCCTGAGGGAAAGCGAAGAAGATGGGATACTTGAATATGCCGAGGATATACGTTCCGCGGGAAATAACCTTCTGGGCATCGTAAATGACGTGCTGGACTTTTCCAAGATAGAGGCGGGAAAGATGAGCATCATACCTGTGGAATACGAGCTGGAGTCGATAATCAATGATCTTTATAATGTTGTCTGGCTGAGGGCTGAAAACAAAGGGCTTTCTGTTCAGATGGACATAGATCCCTCGATACCGTCCCTGCTTTTCGGGGATGAGATAAGGATAAAACAGATAATCACGAACCTGCTGACGAATGCCGTTAAATATACGGAAGAGGGTACGGTAACCTTAAGCATAAAGCAGGTAAAGGATGCTCTGCCAAATGAAAGGAATGCCTTGCTGGCTGTATGTTCGGATGGGAATTGTCCTGAAAACATGATCAAGCTCAAGGTATCCGTTAAGGATACCGGTATAGGCATCCGTCCCGAGGACATGGAGAAGCTCTACGGTGAATTCGAGCGTGTGGAGGAGAGAAGGAACCGCACGATCGAGGGAACGGGACTGGGGCTTAATATCACCAGGAATTTTCTGGAGCTTATGGGGAGCAGGCTTTATATAGAGAGCACATACGGAGAAGGATCCGAATTCGGATTTGAGCTCGTTCAGGGAGTGCTCGGGGATGAGCCGGTCGGTGAGCTGAACGGAAGGTTTAAGAGGGCCGGGAGCAGGCAGTACCGCGTCAGCTTTACCGCTGAGGACGCGCGTATCCTTGTGGTAGATGATACCAGGGTCAATCTCGACGTTATCAGGAATCTGTTAAAGAAAACAAGGATCGGCATCGATACGGCCACATCAGGGGAAGAAGCGCTTGAATATGTGCGTGAGAATACATATGACGTTATTTTCCTGGATCACCTCATGCCGCATATGGATGGGCCGGAAACCCTAAGGAGAATGAGGGAGCTGCAGGATAACCGTTCTGCTGACGCTCCCGTTATAGCCCTTACGGCAAATGCAGTATCCGGAGCGAAGGAAGAATACTTAAGGCTCGGATTTAAGGATTACCTGTCAAAGCCTGTCAATTCGAAAAGGCTTGAAGGTATGCTGTTCAATTATATCCCGCCCGAAAAGATACGGACAAAATCCGATCAGTCACTGCATCTTCCGGAGTGGCTTTTGGAGAGCAGGGAGATCGACGCAGCGGAAGGATTAAAGAACTGCAGCAATGAAGAAACATATATGATAGTTCTTGAAAGCTTTTATGAGGTCATCAGCGAAAATGCGGATGAAATAGAGGATTATTATCAAAAGGAAGACTGGGAGAATTACACGATAAAGGTGCACGGTCTTAAGTCTTCCGCCAAGACCATAGGGGCTGTGTCTCTTTCCGAGCAGGCCGCGCGTCTTGAGAAAGCGGGGCTTAAAGGGGATACCGCTGTTATACTTGGCAAAACGGAGAAGCTTCTTGCCAAGTACCGTTCTCTATTGAACGAGCTTTTTCCTGATAATGGGGGTCAATAAAAAAACATCATGTTTCCGGCTGGTGTGAAAAGGGGGACAGGGAAATGGAATTTCAGACAATAGTCGACAGTATGTCGGCAATGACATGCGTGATCTCGGTTGAGACTTTGCCTGACGGGAAATGCGGCAAGTTCAGGGTAGTAGCGGGAAACAAGGCATATATCGATTCTGTCGAGCATCCGGCTCCGGGTGTGAAGATGTTGCGGGAAAAATTCATACCGAATTCCGAATACACGGACTATCTTACAAGGGACTTGAATTTCGAGGACTACTGCTACCGCGCGGCCGTTGATAAGAAATGCCTTCACTCATATGCGCATCCCGAAAGGATGAATGTCTGGTTTAACATGATGTTCATACCCCTTTGGGAAGACAATGGCAATCTCAGTTATTGCCTGTACATGATGGAAATAAACCAGGAGGCGGATTCAAAGAATTTCTCGAATACATCTTCTGATACTGCAGCAGCAGTCCTTGACACCTGTATAAGGCTCCGCGGCACTACTGATTTCAGGGCGACTATGAAGGATGTCATCGCGGGCATACGCGACCTCTGCGAGGCTGAGCACTGCTGTATCCTTGTCATGAATGAATTCAACCGCTCCTGCCACGTGCTGGGTGAATCCTTCGCCGAGGGTTCGCGGCTCCTTCCCATGGAGAACTATGTTAATGATGAATTCTATGACATAGCGGAATCCTGGATAGGGACCATAGCAGGAAGCGACTGCATCATCGCGAAGAATGATCAGGATATGCAGATCATAAAAGAGAGGAATCCCGTCTGGTATGAAAGCCTCACTTCCGCAGGCGCTCATAACATAGTCCTTTTCCCTCTGAAATCAAGGGGGCAGCTTCTTGGCTTCATGTGGTGTCTTAATTTCAATCCCGAGCTTGCGGTAAAGATCAAGGAGACTTTAGAGGTCACGACATTCATCGTGGGATCCGAACTCGGGAATTATTTCCTGCTCGACAGGCTCAGGATGCTGAGCTCCAAGGATCTCCTTACAGGAGTCATGAACCGTAATGAGATGAATAATTACGTAGACAGCCTTTGCCATGCTGATGAAAAAGAAAGAAAACCCGTGGGAGTGATATTTGCGGACCTTAACGGGCTTAAGGCTGTAAACGACATCGAAGGACACAGTGCCGGTGATAACCTTTTGAAGAATGCGGCGAACATACTTCGGGAGGTGTTTGAGGAAAAAGAGATATTCCGGGCCGGCGGAGATGAGTTTTCGATAATTATCACGGATATCACAGAGGAAGGACTCAATGGCAGGATAGCCAAAATAAAGGAATTATGTGAAAAGCGCGGAAATGTCATGTTCGCGCTGGGCGGAGCAGTTGAAACTGACAGCCGCAATGTCCGCATTGCCCTAAGACGCGCGGATGAAAGAATGTATGAAGACAAGCGCATCTTTTACGAACAGAATCCCGAAAGGGCAAACGAAAACCGGATCGGGCATTCCGCTGATGTTGAAGTTGAAGAAAAGTTCCGTGAAAGGAGCATTTTCCGGGATATGAATTTTGACCATATGACCGGGCTTCCGACAATGACATATTTCTTTAAGCTTGCCGAAAACGGGCGCAAGAATATGCATGAGAGCGGCACGGAGTCGGCTGTCGTATTCTTAAACCTCAAGGGTATGAAATATTATAATAAAAGATACGGTTTTGCAGAGGGCGATGTGATGATCAAAGCTTTTGCCGAGATCATAAGGGATGTTTTCGGCGAAGAAAACTGCAGCCGTTTCGGTCAGGATCATTTTGCCGCGTTCACGGAAGCCGGAGGGCTTGAGGCCAAGATAAAAAGGATATTCCGGCAGGCAAAGAAGATAAACGACGGGAAAACCCTTCCTGTAAGGGCAGGCGTTTATCTCGATTCCATGGGGCTTGTGGAGGCTTCCCTTGCCAGTGACAGGGCAAAGATCGCAAGCATGGCAAATAAGGATGATAATGAATCCTATTTTGCGTATTATGACGATAAGATGCTCCAGAATGAGCTTAACCGCCAATATATTATAGATAATATCGACAAGGCGATAAACGAGGAATGGATAAAAGCATTCTATCAGCCTATCGTCCGGGCGACTAACCGGAAGATATGTGATGAGGAGGCGCTGGCAAGATGGATCGATCCGGTAAAGGGGATGATGTCACCGGCGGATTTTATTCCCATTCTTGAAGACACGAGGCTTATTTACAAAGTCGACCTCCATATCGTCGATATCATACTTGAGAGGATGAAAAAGCAGAAAGCTACCGGCCTTCCGATCGTTCCTATTTCCGTGAACCTTTCAAGGACCGATTTTGAAAGCTGTGACATAGTCTCTGAGATCAATAACCGCGTAGAGGCTGCCGGGATATCGAAAGACCTCATTACCATAGAGATCACGGAAAGCGTCGTAGGCGAGGATTTTGATTTCATGAGGGAGCGTATCGAGCGGTTCCAGAACCACGGGTTTAAGGTCTGGATGGATGATTTCGGAAGCGGATATTCGTCATTGGATCTGCTGACGGAGATGAAGTTTGACCTTATCAAGTTCGATATGCGTTTCATGAGGCAGTTCGATACAAATCCCAGATCAAGGGTGCTTCTTACTGAACTTATGAGAATGGCCCAGAGCCTCGGCATAGAAACCGTATGCGAGGGAGTGGAGACTGCGGAACAGGCGGATTTCCTGACTGAGATCGGCTGCACAAGGCTTCAGGGTTATCATTTCTGCAAACCGTTACCTGAAGAGGAAATCTGGAAAAGACATAACAGCAAGGAAGGAAAGCTCGGCTTTGAAGAGCCCGAAGAAGCGAAATATCACAGTATCATAGGATCTATCAATATGTATGACCTCGGATCGGTTTCCGGTGATGACACCGAAAACTCAAAGAGGTATTTTGACACGCTTCCTATGGCTGTGGTCGAATACCACGGGGGAGCCATAAATGTCGTGCGCTGCAACAAATCCTACCGGGAATTCGTAAACCGCTATTTTGAGATAAATGAGGAAAGCTTTACCGATCCCTTCATGGCTGTGAAAAACAGGTCCGGTTTCGATGTCAAGGACGCGATAGAAAGATGCCGGGATGAAGGGAACCGCGCTTTTATAAATGACATATTGGATGACGGGTCCAGCATCCACGCCATGGTGAAAAAAATAACCGACAGCCCGGTTGACGGCGTATCCGCTTATGTCGTCGCTGTGCTTGATATCACGCCTGAAAGGGAGCAGCAGCTTACATATGCCAATGTGGCCCAGGCCCTTTCGGCTGACTATGAATATCTGTACTATGTAGATTTAGAGACCGACCGGTTTATCGAGTATTCACACGACGGCAGGGGACAGGGACTTTCCGCTGAGAGGCATGGGGAGAACTTCTTTACGGAAGCCCGCAAAGATATCGGTGTAGTGATCTATGAGTCTGACAGGGAGAACTTCCTTGAGATACTGACAAAAGAAAACGTATTGAAGACCCTTGACGAGCAGGGCGTTTTCGTGCATACATACCGTCTCATGAAGGACGGTACGCCAACCTTCGTCAGCATGAAGATCGTCCGCATGAATACTGATGACAAGCATCTCATCATCGGCGTAAATAATGTCGACAGCCAGATGAGGGCGCAGGAGACCATAGAACGGCTTAAAGAAGAGCAGACGACATACCAGAGGATATCTGCCCTTATGGGCAATTTCATCGCGATCTATACCGTGGATCCGGATACAGGAAATTATATGCAGTACAGCGCGTCAAGTGCTTATTCCAAGCTCGGGACTTCAAAAGCGGGCATTGATTTCTTTGCGGATTCCATTGCGGAAAGCAAGCCGGTCATCCACCCCGATGATTTTGATTATTTCATGTCCGTCTTTTCAAAGGAACGTATATTGGAACAGACGAAACAGGGGAAAGTATATAAGATAAATTACAGGCTTCTTATAAATAATGAGCCCACATTGGTCAGCCTTAGGGCAGGACTTGTGCAGGAAAGCGACGGTCCTCAGCTTATCGTAGGCCTGAACATTTCATCTGAAAATTAGCTTGGAAGTACCGGGCGATATCAAAGGCGTGTCACTGCAGGCTGCTTAACAGCTGTTCATAGCCCAGTGACAGCCGTTCCTCATATTCATTTACGGAGAGGGGTTTGTCAAAGAAGAAACCCTGCGCGATGCGGCAATGGTTTTTCTTAAGGATCTCAACCTGTTTTAAGGTCTCCACGCCTTCGGTCACGCATTCAAGGCCGAGATCAAGCGCCATTGTGATGACATGCCTGTACATCAGGCTTGTAGCGCTGTTTTCAGGCTCTGTATCTGTCGGAAGGAAACAGCGGTCTATCTTAAGGACATTCCAGGGTATCTCGCGGATGAGGTTCAGGGAGGAATATCCCATGCCGAAGTCGTCGACTGAGATACAGAAGCCGTTTTTCTGCAGCTTTCCGGCAATCCTTTTCAAAGACTGAAAGCCCACCTCAGTTGCCGTTTCCGTTAATTCTATCTCCAGGTAGTTATGCGGTACCTGATTACGTTCGGTGATCTCGAGGATATGCTCTAAAAGGTCTACGTCGACCAGATGCTTTCTGGAAAGATTGAAGGAGACTCTGACGACTTCTTTACCTTCGTCGAGCCATCTGCGGATATCCTTGCAGACCAGATCGAGCATATGAAAATCCAGACGGCAGATATCGGAATTCTGTTCCAGGACCGGGATGAATTCTCCGGGAGGTACGATCTTCCCTTCGCGAAACCACCGGCAGAGGGCTTCAGCGCCTATTATCCTGCCTGTTTCTATGTCTATCTTTGGCTGGTAGAAGACCTTGAATTCATTATTTTCAAGAGCTTTCGGAAAAAGGAGATGGATGCGCGCAAGCTTATCACGCATGGCGATCATCTTTTCATCGTAGTAGACCAGGGAGTTCTCCGTGCTTTGTTTTGCTATCAACATGGCGGAGTGAATATGATCCATTACCTCTCCCGGATGCACAGGGGGATTATCGGGCGGGATGTCATAAACTCCTGTGCTTGCTGATACAAGCACGCGTTTATTATCTATATCGTCATAAATGATCGGTACACCGGAAAGGATATGCAGTACCTGTCCTTTCAGCTCTTTTTTGAAAGCTGTTACGAAATTATCGCCGCCGATACGGCATATGACCCCTTCATTTCCGACTGACATATTAAGGATATTATAGTAATTTCTTATCACCAAATCGCCGGCTTTTCGTCCGATCTCCTGATTGACAGCAGAAAAACGCCGCAGATTGAAGCAGAGGGCAGTATATTCCGAAATCTCGTTATCGGAGATCAGTGATTCCAGGAATCTCAAATAGGAACGGAGATTCGGGTATTCTTCGTCATCATAGAAGCCTAGTTTTTCAAGGGAGGATTCAAGGCGGTTTCGTCCTACGAAGCTCACCAGCGCGCTCATGATCAGTTGAAGCTTTTCTTTTTCTTCTTCCTCGAGCGGTCTTTCTCCATCTTCCATATACAGGGTGGATATTATCACAGCCCCTGCCTTGGACCTGATCCGGTCCCGGAGCACAGGATGATCCTTTTTTCCGGCGTCGTAGTCGATCATGACTTCGCCTTCACCGGCTTTTTCTGCTCTTTCAGTCTGGTAGAATTCTGTGATCCCCTTTGAAAGACGGAAAAAGATGCTCAGATCCTTCAGGATCTGAACAAATTCCTGCCGGTCAAAATTCTCCGTATCAGCCATGCATCTGACCATACGTTCAAACAGCCTGTAATATTGACTGATCCTTTCCTGATCCATAGAGGCTCCTTTTGGATATAATCTGACAACTAATTCTATCATAATAGTAAAGCTGTGACAAAATTGTTGTATTTGAATGAATGGTTTTGATGTGATAAAGTATGATTGCAAAATGTAACTTTGGTGTGCGGCGGCAAGCAGGCAAGGCGCTAAAGCGCCCCACAAGTCACGAGAGGGGATTTATGAGCATAATCAACGAGAAAAACGATCTGTTTACAAAGAAACTTGCGGTTGCGCCGCTTAAGCTTCTCATAATGCCGAATATAAAGGCGCTCGGTGACAAAGTCGATGAGTATCTGGTGAGTTTCAGGCATGAGCGTTTTCCAAACGGAATAAATGACCCTGAGCATCAGGGCTATGTTGCACAATCATACGAGACAAGATTCTCACTGCCCAGATTTGGTTCCGGCGAGGGAAAAGCCGTTCTGGAGGAGAGCATAAGAGGAAAGGATCTCTATATCCTGACCGATGTCATAAACTACAGCATGACCTATCAGATGAACGGCTTCAGAAACCGCTATTCTCCGGATGACCACTATCAGGATCTAAAGAGGGTGATAGCTGCGGTAGCCGGAAAGGCTCATAGAATATCGGTTGTTATGCCGTTTATGTATGAATCAAGACAGCATAAAAGATCTGCAAGGGAGTCCCTTGACTGCGCCATGATGATAGAGGAGCTTTCGGATATGGGCGTATCGGATCTTATGACCTTTGATGCACATGATCCTTCAGTACAGGCTGCGGCGCCCTTATGCGGATTTGACAACTTCACGCCGTTCTATCAGTTCTTAAGGGCATTGCTTCAGGGAGAAGAGGATCTTATGATAGACGCGGATCATGTAGTCGTGATCTCTCCCGACGAGGGCGCGTTAAACAGGGCTATATACTTTGCGACTGTTCTCGGGGTGGATACCGGAATGTTCTACAAAAGACGGGATTACGCGCATATTGTTGACGGCAAGAACCCGATAGTAGCCCATGAGTTCCTCGGGGATTCCGTAGAGGGCAAGGATGTTATAATAGTGGATGATATGATATCCACGGGCGGATCGATGCTCGATACCGCGAGACAGCTGAAGAATATGAAAGCAAACCGTGTTTTCATCTGCTGTACGTTCGGTCTCTTTACTGACGGGCTCGGGATCTTTGATGAAGCTTATGAGAGCGGTGTGTTTGACAGGATAATCACCACAAATCTTCATTACAGGAGACCGGAGCTTTTGACAAGGGATTGGTATATAGAGGCCGATATGAGCAAGCTCATCGCGCAGATCATTGATTTCTCAAATCATGATATTTCAATGGATAAGGTGAGGACGCCTACGGAGAAGATAAGGGAGATCCTTGCGAGCTACAATGAACGCATAGACATCTGACAATTATCATGTCTGCTCCGGATAAGGCAAAGCTTATAAAGGATGTGGCTGTGAACTCGGCTGCATGGGAAGCGGGGATAAGGCCCGGGGATGAGCTGTTGCTTGTAAACGGAGAGAAGATAGAGGATATCTTTGACTACCAGTATGAGTGCGCTGATACGGAAGTGGAATTTACCGTGCGCCACGGAAACGGGAAGCGCTCGGAATATCTGATAGAAAAAACTGAAGACGAGGATCCCGGTCTGATCTTTGAAGACGGGATCATGGATGACTACAAAAGATGCAGGAACAAATGCATCTTTTGTTTTATAGACCAGATGCCGAAGGGCATGCGTGACACATTGTATTTTAAGGATGACGACAGCAGGCTTTCTTTCCTGCAGGGCAACTATGTGACCCTTACCAATATGTCGGATCATGATGTGGAAAGGGTGATAAAGTACAATCTGGAGCCGATCAATATTTCCTTTCAGACTACAAACCCGGAACTCAGGAATAAGATGATGGGAAACCGTTTTGCTGGAGAAGCCCTGAAAAGGGCTGACAGGCTATTTGAGGCAGGGGTCAGGATGAACGGGCAGATAGTATTGTGCAAGGGCGTAAATGACGGGAAAGAGCTTGACAGGTCCATATCCGACCTTATCAGATATATCCCGTGTCTTGAAAGCGTTTCCATTGTGCCTGTGGGACTTTCCAGATATAGGGACGGATTGTACCCTCTTAAGCCTTTCAGCGCCGAAGACTCAAAGCGCCTTATCGAACAGGTGGAAGACTGGCAGGATAAGATTTTTAAGGATCACGGGCTCCATTTTATCCATGCTTCCGATGAATGGTATCTTAACGCCGGCATAGGGATCCCTGAGGCTGAAAGATACGATGGCTTTCTGCAGCTTGAGAATGGCGTCGGTATGGTAAGGCTTTTAATGGATGAGGTTGAAGAGGAGCTTATAAATACTGAAAAAGACTACAGGCAGGACAGCTTCAGCATAGTAACCGGACAGCTTGCTTTCCCGGTGATAAAGGAACTGACTGAAAAAACACAGCTGTTTTTTCCTAATGTCGATGTCAGGGTATATCCTGTAAGAAATGATTTCTTCGGCGAGACCATCACAGTATCGGGACTGCTGACGGGGCAGGATATCAAGGCCCAGCTTAACGGAAAGGATATGGGGGAAAGGCTTTATCTTCCCGAAAACCTCCTGAGGGCGCAGTCGGATGTGCTGCTTGATGATATGACAGTAGAAGAGCTTTCAGATGCTTTACAGGTTCCGATAGGTATTGTAAAATCAGACGGTGCGTCATTTGTAGGGATGTTCAGGGGGAAAGAATGAAACCTGTAGTAGCGGTCGTAGGCAGGCCGAATGTAGGAAAATCATCGCTCTTTAATTATCTTGCGGGAGAGCGCTTGGCGATAGTGAAGGATGAACCCGGTATCACTAGGGACCGTATTTATGCGGACGTAGACTGGAACGGAAGGCTTTTTACCCTTATAGACACCGGCGGGATAGAGCCCGATTCGAAGGATATCATCCTGTCCAAGATGCGGGAACAGGCTCAGATAGCTATTGACACAGCGGATGTTATTATATTTATGACCGATGTGCAGATGGGGCTTACCGATTCGGATGACAAGGTTGCGGATATGCTGAGAAAGTCCCGGAAAAAAATCGTGCTTGCCGTGAACAAGGTTGATTCCTTCAAAAAATATGAAGCGGATGTTTATGAGTTTTATAATCTGGGGCTTGGGGAGCCGATACCGATCTCTGCCGATCAGAGGACGGGAGTGGGGGACCTGCTGGATGCGGTCGTGGCGCTTTTTCCGGATAAGAAGGCTGACGAGAAAGAGGATGACAGGCCGAGGATCGCTATTGTGGGAAAACCCAATGTCGGTAAATCCTCGCTCATAAATAAGTATATCGGCAAGGACCGTCTGATAGTATCGGATATTGCCGGTACTACAAGGGATGCAGTTGATACGGTAGTGAAGCGGAACGGCAGGGAGTATGTTTTTGTGGACACTGCAGGACTGCGCCGTAAGAATAAGATAAAAGAAGAGCTTGAAACTTATATGGTGGCAAGAACCGTTTCTGCCGTGGAGAGGGCTGATATTGTGGTTCTTGTGATAGACGGCACTGAGGGGGTGACTGAGCAGGACGCTAAGATCGCAGGCATTGCCCATGACCGGGGCAAGGGCATGATAATTGCGGTAAATAAATGGGATATTGTCAAAAAGGACGACAAGACCATTTATAAGATGAGCAGGGACATTATGCAGACCCTGTCTTTCATGCCTTACGCTGAGATCCTTTTTATATCGGCAAAGACAGGTCAGAGGACGGAAAAGCTCTTTGAATCCATAGATACCGTGATCGCAAATCAGAGCCTCCGTATCCAAACGGGCGTTCTTAATGAGATAGTAAGCGAAGCGGTCATGCTTCAGCAGCCTCCTTCCGATAAGGGAAGAAGACTTAAAGTGCTGTATGCGACCCAAGTTGCGGTCAAGCCGCCGACAATAGTTATCTTTGTGAATAATGCAAAACTTATGCATTATTCGTATACCAGATACCTTGAAAACCGGATAAGAGATGCTTTTGGATTTCAGGGTACGCCTGTCCGTTTTTTGATAAGAGAGCGGAAATCAGACTAATAGAAAGATCCTGACGGCAGCCGCAAAGAAAGCGGCATAAGGAGGTAAGAAATGGTAATGCGCATAACATGTATAGTGATAGGATATATATGCGGTCTGTTTCAGACAAGCTATATACTTGGAAAACTGAACGGCATTGATATCAGGGAACATGGCTCGGGCAATGCGGGTACTACCAATATGCTGAGAACCCTGGGCACAAAGGCTGGTCTTATCACTTTCTTCGGAGATGTCCTGAAATGCATAGCGGCCGTTCTTATTTGTCTTGCGATCTTCTACAGAAAGGACGTGAATCCGGAAATGCTGCAGCTTATCAAGATATATGCGTCTGCAGGGGCGGTCCTGGGGCACAATTTCCCTTTCTATCTGGGATTTAAGGGAGGAAAGGGCATAGCCTGTACCGCAGGCTGGATCATCACGATGGATCCGGTCATGGTTATGATAGGACTCGTTGTTTTCTTCGGTATTTTCTTTACTACACACTATGTATCATTGGGATCCATCTGCCTGATCATATCATTTTTTATAGAGCTCGTGATAATGAGCCTGCTGAAGCTCGGGACTTTTAAGGATATAACGACACCTGTAGCCGTCGAGTGCATCATTATCACCGGTTTATTATGCGGAATGGCGATATTCAGGCACAGGGCAAATATAGTAAGGCTTATACAGCATACTGAAAAAAAGACATATATTTTCAAAAAAGGAGAAATGGAAAAATAATGAAAAACATCGGAGTGATCGGAGCGGGAAGCTGGGGCACAGCATTATCCAAACTGTTAAGTGACAACGGACACCATGTTACCGTGTATTCGGCTATAGCATCGGAGATAGAGATGCTTAAAATGTATCATGAGCAGAAGGAGAAGCTTCCCGGAGTAGAACTTTCGGAAGATATGGAGTTTACGACGGATCTTGAAGAGGCTATAAGTGATAAGGATTTGCTTGTGCTTGCCGTGCCGTCGCCTTTTACGAGAAATACAGCCAGGACCATGCGGGAACATGTGTCGGAGGGGCAGCTCATAGTATCTGTTGCCAAGGGGCTTGAGGATGAGACATTTGATACGTTGTCCGTGATAATCAAGGAGGAGATACCTCAGTGCAGGGTAGTGGTGCTCTGCGGACCCACCCATGCAGAGGAGGTGGGGAAAGGCGTTCCCACGGCAATAGTCGCCGGATCGAAGAATGAAGCGGATGCAGGGCTTGTACAGGATGTCTTCATGAATGACGTGTTCAGGGTATATACATCCGACGATCCTTACGGAATGGAGCTGGGGGGAGCGCTTAAGAACGTGATCGCGCTTGCAGCCGGCATAGCAGACGGACTCGGATACGGTGATAATACCAAGGCTGCACTCATAACGCGCGGTATTCATGAGATAGCAAGACTGGGCGTTTCCTGCGGAGGCAGGAGGGAGACGTTTGAAGGGCTTACGGGCATAGGAGACCTTATAGTGACCTGCGCTTCGATGCATTCAAGGAACAGAAGAGCCGGAATACTTATCGGGCAGGGCAGGACCCCGGATGAGGCGATGGAGGAAGTAAAGCAGGTGGTAGAGGGAGTATATTCTGCCAAAGCCGCCATGCATCTTGCGCAGAAGCACGGAGTTGACATGCCGATAATAGAGCAGGTAAATAAGATACTTTTCGACGGAAAGAAAGCGTCAGAGGCGCTGGTAGATCTTATGACAAGGGGAAGGAAATCAGAGCTTATCTGAGGAGGCCGCTTTATCTGACGGCTTTGAATATTGTCCTGGCGATCTCGGGTTTATTCATGACATAAAGATGTATGCCGCGGACATCATGATCTAAAAGATCCATGATCTGCTCCGTGGCATATTCTATTCCGGCTTTATTCATATCCTCATCGTTTTCGCCGTATCGTGCGATTATATCCGATAGGCTCTTGGGAACAGAGGTGCCGGAAAGGGTGACCGTGGTTCCCAGCATTTTAGCGCTGGTGATAGGCATTATGCCGGCGGAAACCGGAGCCTGGATGCCTTTTTTATCCATAAGGTCTGTCATCCTGTAAAATTTCTCATTGTCGAAAAAAAGCTGTGAAATAAGAAAAGAACAGCCGTTATCGACTTTCTTTTTCAGGTTCGCGATGTCTTCGTCATAATCCTTTGCTTCAAAATGCTTATCAGGGTAGCAGGCGCCTGCAATAGTGAAGCCCGGATAGCTGTTTCTTATGTATTCAGCCATGTCGGACGCATGGGAAAAATCTCTGCTGTTATATTCTTCGTCTGTCATTGACTGCGGCCTGTCACCTCTTAAAGCCAGAACGTTTTCAATATAGTTTTCCCGGAAGGTTTCCAGTCCTTTGTCCAGCTTTTCTTTTGAAAAGCCTACACTTGTGATATGGGAGAGAACGTCTACGCCTACATCACGTCTTATGAAAGAAGCTATTTCCACTGCATGTCCGGCATTGCTTCCGCCTGCTCCGTATGTAACAGATAAAAAATCAGGCGCTATCTCCTTGAAAGCCCCGAGCTTTTCCATTGTAGGCTCTATAGGTTTATCTTTCTTGGGAGGAAATACCTCGCATGAAAAGACTGTCTTTTTTTCGTCATATTTAGCTCTGATACTGCCCATGTCATTATCCCCCGAAAAAACTGAACCGGCCTGAAGCTAGTATAGCTGTTCTTAAATAACTGGCCCAAATGCATGCCTCTTACATGACAGCACATGTCAAAAAGCCTCGGCACAGCCCGGATCTTTGTTTCCTGCGTAGCGTAGGTAATACTAACATACTAAATTATGTACGTCAAAAGTTACAAACCTGAGCGTTGCAGATATGTTGGATCGTCACAGGGACGGTTACTCGAAAAATACTAAAAATAAAGGATTTATGGTATTATTTATTATATAGTCGGATTTGGCTCACAGGAGGTGACTATGCGCGGGAAGGATAAGTGTAAGATACTTAAGGAGATAAGACAGAAGATCGCTGATGAAAACGATATAGAGTATGTTACCAGGGAGTGCGGTTATCAGGGCGAATGTACAGGCACATGTCCCAGGTGTGAGAGTGAATTAAGGTATCTGGAGCAGCAGCTTGAAAAAAGGCGCGCTATCGGAAGAAAGGTTACCTTAGCCGCTTTATGCGCGGGGATCACGGCTGCTTCCACGGGATGCGCAATGATCGGACAGCAATTGTCAGGGGAGGCGGCGCCCGCGGACTATCAGGAGGAGGAGCTTGCGGGAGCGGCAGAGGAGTTCCCTGAAGAGGCTTCTTCCGAAGGGCAGGGCACAAAAGAACAGTGTACGGAAGAGAAATGCTCAGAGGAACAGCCGGTAAAGGAAAGCCCGACAGAAGAAGAGGTGTACGAGCTTGAGGGAGAAGAAGCGGTTTTTGACGAATAAGTGATGGAAGAGACGCTTTTTCCCCTGCTGGCGGTATCCAGGCTTCGGATGGAGATAGACGGCGAAGGAGTTACGACCCTTGTATCCGGTGCCGGGTGTCTGCTTAAGTGCAGGTATTGTATCAATAAAAGGATGCTCGAGGCCGGAAAGGCCAAAAACGTCACGGCCGGAGAGCTTTTCGAGCAGGTAAAGTGCGATGACCTGTATTTTAAGGCCACAGGCGGAGGAGTCACCTTCGGAGGCGGTGAATCGCTGCTTCATGCAAGCTTTATCGCAGCCTTCCGGAAGCTCTGTCCTAAAGAGTGGAGTATAAACGCTGAAACCAGCCTTGCGGTTCCGAGGGAGTCCGTATGCACAGCCTTAGACGCAGTTGACGGCTTCATAGTTGACTGCAAATCCATGGATGGAACGGTATATCGGGAATATACAGGCGGTGACATCGGATTGATGCGGGATAATCTTGAATTTCTTGTTAAGAATGCGGGGCCTGAGAGGATCAAGGTGAGGGTCCCTGCGATCCCCGGGATCACCGGTGCTGATGACCAAAAACGCGATGCCGGCATTCTGCGTTCCATGGGAGTTACAAGGCTTGACCTCTTTGATTATGTCATAAAAAAGACCGGCTAAGATATTTGAATAAAGGTAACTGACATGATAAAATAATCAGGATATCAGAGCTCTTTTTATCAATGGATTCGGAGGTTTTGATCAATATGAGACGTATACTGATAGCTGACGATATGCCTACGGTTTTCGAACAGGCTAAGGAGATCATAGGAAACCGCTATGAGGTCCTTACGGCTGAGACCGGAGATGATGTAATAGCCGTTGCGAAGAGCGGCAGGCCGGATGTGATACTGCTTGATATGTTCATGGAGGATGAGATGTCCGGAGGCATTCTTTCCAGACTGAAGGGAGATGAAGAGACGAAGGGCATCCCGGTCATAATCACGGCATCGGACGCTTCCATTATGGCTATCAGCAAGTATTATAAGCTGGGAGCAGCGGATTTCATCAAAAAGCCGTTTGTTGAAAATGTCTTCTTCAGGAGGGTGGATGTTGTATGTGCCTTGAAGGATGACGGGCATATGGATCTTATCTGACAAAAGAGGCGGACAGGGCATTGCGGGAAAATCTGGAAAAATGGTTTGGTTCGGATACTCCGCTTGAGGTTATCAACTTCAATATAGGCATGGTATTGTTTTTCCTTTCCTATATTGTTTCTATTGCAAGCGGTATTTATCTGCGCATGGACGATGCGTTCTACTATATTACAGGTATCGGTATCGCACTGCTTTCTTTTTTTATTGCCTATGCTGCGCAGAGTGGCAAATATCAGCTTTCTTCATTCATTATAGTTGTTATCTTTGAAGTGGTGATCTTCCCGGTTTCGTATTTCATTGATGGGAGGTTTATTTCCTTTATGCTGATGTATTACTTCCTGGGATTTCTTCTTACAGTATTCGTACAGGGAGGGAAGCTTCGGACATGGTCTTATGTTTTATTCTGGATCTCATGGATATCATCTGTTACGTTCTCGTATTATAAGCTCTCCGGAAAAGGCGCGGCTTTATCATCTGATATGAATATAGTTCTGGATGTGGCGCTGCCATTCCTGATATGCGCGATATTTGCCGTATGGTGTACCATGGCATCGCTCAGATATTATTCAAGGGAGAGCATGAAGGCGGAGGAAAGCCGCAGGGAGGCTGACGAGACGGAGAGGTCAAAGGACGTGTTCCTTATGAACATGTCGCATGAGATACGTACCCCCATGAATGCAATCATGAGCGCCGGTGAGATAATGCTGGCAAAGGATATTTCTGATGATGCGAGGCTGAATGTGCATCATATAACTAACGCATGCCGGGCGCTGATCACGACTCTTGACGACCTTCTTGTTTTTTCAAATGATGATGACCGCAATATAGTAATGCAGGAGACGGAATATGATCTTGCGGATTTTCTTGATGATATCATTAACATGATATCCGTGAGGGTTATGGGGACAAATGTCAATCTGTATGTATATATCGATCCGTTTATCCCGAGAAGGCTTATAGGAGATGTTGTTCGCAACAGACAGGTTTTTATCAATATACTGAATAATGCCGTAAAATATACAAATGAGGGATATATCATCATGAGGGTGGTAATGAGTGACGTGATGCCCGGCAGCATGGTCCTTCATGCGGATGTCACGGATACAGGTATCGGAATTAAAGAAGAGAAGCTGCAGACACTGTTTGATGATTTTACAAGAGTTGATGACGATATCAATGAAAGCCTGAAAAAAGAAGGCTCCGGGCTTGGATTATCGATCACAAAGAGCATAGTGAACGCTGCCGGCGGAGAAATAAATGTTAAAAGCGTATACAACAAAGGCTCCGTATTCTCGTTTGACCTTCCGCAGAGGATAGCTGATCAGGAACCTCTTGCAAAGGTGGACCGTAGCAGGGAGCTGGGAGTCATCATATGTGACGATGACGAAAAAATGAAAGCTGTTCTTAAAGATACCCTCAGGGCGATGAAGATAAAATGCACGATAGTCGAGAACAGCGATGAGATGACTAGTGCTATCAAGGAAGGTACCTATACACATCTTTTCATCACACCGGAATGTCTTGAAGGTTCCTGTGACCTTCCTATCCTTATGAGCGCAAATATCAGTATTGTCATGATGAAGAATGTGGACGATCCGGATAATGAATTCGGAGAGGAAGCAAGACTGATAAAACCGCTCAGCTGCCTGAATATTGCGCATTTCTTTGAGACTGAGATCAAAAAGACGGTTGTGGAGGCTGAGCCGAAGCATGAAGAAGCAGAAGAAGCGCATGTTCTGGTATCCAATGCCAGGGCTCTGGTCGTAGAGGATAATATGACAAACCTGATGGTGGCGGAGAGACTGCTTACCCGTATGGGCTTTGAGGTATCCACGGCAAACAGCGGGAACAGCGCAATAAGCCTTTCCAAGGTCTTGAGCTTTGATATCCTGTTTATTGATTATATGATGACAGGCATGAACGGCATAGATACGCTGAGGGCGGTAAGGAAAATGAAGGCT
>JAEEGL010722701.1_pt1 | contig 17881 bp, 16 predicted proteins | sample 9134231 | NCBI WGS metagenome assembly JAEEGL01 (sample SAMN16246548, study PRJNA631951) | gut metagenome | biome: gut microbiome; feature: rumen; material: fiber-attached | host: Bos | place: Iran: Karaj | collected 2018-10 | reverse complement strand
GCATCCTTTGCACAATAGATGCTGTAGATGTAGTTGGTTTTGTCGTAAAGCGGGTTGTTTACGAAGGTGTACTTCAACGGGAGATGAAGCGCATTACAGTAGTCCACCAGCACTTTGTCGTAGTAGCCGGTGGTCATAACCACTTCTTCCACACCGAAGGAGGCAAGCAAACGTAGTTGCCTGCTCAAAATGGTGTTCTTAAATGAAATTTCGGTCATACATTTTGGATGCTCATTCGTGATGACTCCCATTCTTGACCCTAATCCACTGTTAAGAATTAATGCTTTCATTCTTACTTATTTTTTTTAGTTTATATTCTGACTCTTATCAATCTCTCTTTCCAAACGCCTTCCCATAAATCTCTTTCAATTCCTCCTTTACTACATCACATGAGAAAGGCTTTACTTTCTTTTTATTATACTCGCCCATCTCTTTACAGAGTTGTGGAGATGTTTGCAATTTCATAATTGCGTCTGCAAATTCATCTGGCATTCTCGGATTACATATATATCCACCTTTTTCAACATCAATTAAATCTCGAATCCCGCGTGTATCACTGCCAATGCAAGGTAATCCCAAATCCATTGCCTCCATAATAGATCGTGGCAAGCCCTCGCGGAAAGACATCATTACAAAAGCATCTGATACAGCCATCAGTTCTGCAACGTCCGTCCTATATCCCAATAAATGAAATCTTTCTTCAACATTAAGTTTCTTTGCCAGTTCCCTTAAATTTTGCTCTTCGGCACCAACACCACAAGCAATATAGTGTACATTGGATTTTTTTAAAAACGCCAAAGCTTTCACCATTACTTCAGTATTCTTATTCCTGTTTAATTCACCTGCAGAGACAACAAGGAAAGCATCGTTTGGAACTTCGATTTCCTTTCTCTTAGATTCCCTGTTCACACTAACCTTTGTTCCGAGTTTAATCCCTGCTCCATGAATCAAATATGGATGGGCTCCGCCTCTGAGTTTAAATCCTTTTGCTGCTTCATAATCCTCATTAGTAATGGTTATCAACGTGTCAGTATAATGAGCCAACCACTCTTCCAACCATTTAAATAAGGTATTATTAATTAATGGTGCGCCTCTAAAGAAAAGGAAACCATGTGCTGTATATACGACAGGTGTAATGTTTTTATTCATTGCAGCAAGTCGTGCCAATGTACTTCCAATAGGCGTATTACACATAATGCCCTCTATTTCATCCTCTTCAATAATATTAAGTATCTGGCGATAAGCTTTAACATTTCTGGGTTTTAGAGGGTTGGAATGAATACATATATTTCTTATCTCACAAGGAATAACATTGGTATCGCCAATAAACTGTGTAAAATCCGCAGCCCATATAATCTCATGACCCAACTCATGAATAGTATCAATTATGATTTGATACATCAGAGGGTATGTCTTAAGCTTATTGGTTACTAACAAAATCTTCATTATCCAATAACTCTACTTTTTAAAATACTTTCTTTTCATAATCTTCCACCAATGGAAAAGATCAAAATGCTCTTGGAAAACATCTACAACTTCATAGCGGGAATCACTATTCAATGTGTGTATTCTCTCGAACCGTTCTTCAAACTTAACATCACTACATTTGATCTCGTATGCAAACTGCTCTGCATAAGAGTGTTCGTTTAGTTCCAAGACCTCATATACATAGAGGCTTTCACCATATTTTGTGGAACAGTTTTGCGCAGGTCGATACAATTTGCCATCTTTCTCAAACAATCGACCTGCCGGTCTTCCAACATTTGTCTTATAACATGCTTCTCCCACTTCTGTTAGAGCATAACTTTTCATATCCAACAGATAAACATGTAGCACGAACCCAGTAGACACACTTTCATAGCTTAACAGATATACATCGTCATCTTTGACAAACACTGTGGTATCGACAACCCTACGCCCTTTTATCAGTGATGTTAAATGCTCCCATTTAAAAGGAAAATCGGTTGCTTTATAAAGGTCGAGTGTTTGATTTGAGGAAGATTCCGGTATCATCAAATGACAGTCCTTATACTTAAAAACACAAGGATATGACATATGATAGGGATTATCAATAATAATAGTATTATTAATTGGCTGACCATCAATTACTTCATAGACACCTAACCCAGCCCGGTTTTTACTATTAAAATACTGTTCTACAAACAGATAATGCTTCCCCTTTTCTTCGAACAAGAAAGGATCAGCAATCCATTGCCCTATAGGTGCTTTAACACATACGTATGATTGGCCATCTTTTTTATTCAAAAGACCGACCATCCATTGTCCACCAGTAAAGGCTTTATGGTATATAGTGTTGAATATCATCTTAAAATCTTTAATTTTTTATGAATTGCAATAATGCAGTTATGTCTTTTATATTATCCATCACATCGCAAGGTGGCACATTAGCACTCGCATTTATTTTATTCTTAATTGATTCTTCTGTCAACGATTTAAAATAATTCCTTATTTCTTGTTTGTTGTGACAATCCAAAATAAATCCATTCCCAGTTCTCCGTACGACATTACTTAAATATGTGTTTGGGCTTACTATCATTGGTTTCAAATAAAAGATAGATTCATAAAGTTTGTTTGGTTCAGCCACTCGTTCATTTATTGTATTTGTTTCATAACATACAAAATTAATATCTATAGAAGAATAGATAGAAGGCAAGTCATCTGGGTTCCTAAATGGACCATGATAAAAAACCTGCGCGTATTTAGAACTTAGGCTTTCAACACACGCCTTCTCTGCATCTGCACCATCTCCCCAAAAATGGAATTCATATTTTTTATTATATGACACCATCTCTTCTATAAACGGTGTAATTGTACTTCCGTAGCGAAGAAGTCCTACAAAACCAAATTTAAGTTTATCCATGTCAATCGTTTGTGGAATCTGTGGTCTTGATATAGTTTCGTATGAAGACGGTAGCTTATTGGGAAACACAAATATGTTTTTAGGTTTATTTTTATATAAATAGTCAACAAAGCCTTGCGACGTCAAAACTGTTGCTTTCGATTTTTTTTGAATAAACAAATCCAGTTTTTGCATTAAGTTTCTCATAAAAGAAGACTTGAAATATAGATATTCCAAATCGCTCTCTTCATAAACAAAATTGCGACGGAACAAATATGCCACCAAAGCGGTGTCTAAGCCATAACAATAGAAAACAGCATTGGGATGTTTTTTGAAAACGGGTTTTATCTTCCTTATATAATAAACAAGCCGCTTGGCATGATGTCCCTTAGTTATTTCACCCAAACTGTGTATTTCTATATCTTTAGGTAAATTTACATTATACCAATTCCTGTTGAAGGAATACACAGTTCCTTTTACTCCTGCCGCAACAAATGAGCGATACCTCTTGTGACATCGCGGTTGGGTTGCTGAGTTTTGCAAAAAAACTATTTCCATATTTGTTAAGTACCTATTTATTCGTTAATTTTTGTCTGTATAAAATCAATTATAGCTTCTGCACGTTTATCTATCGTTAGCGTCTTCGATTTCTCAAGCGCACCTTTTGACAATCTATCACATAAAAGGGGATTGTCTTTAAGTTTCTTAATAGCATCGGCTATTTCATCTACGCTCATAGGATCAATCATGATACTGTTAGAGTCATCAAGCACATCCCAGTTAAATGGCAGATTGCTGCTTATGACTGGCAAGCCACAAGACAATGCCTCCACAACGGCATTGCAACAGCCCTCTTTCAACGTGGGCAGCACAAAGCAATCTGAAGCTGAAAGATATAGAGGAATCTTGTCATGGAAGGCTTCCCCCTTATATAATATACCTTCGCATTGAGGATTCTGGTTACCTTCACTGTTTACTGCACTCTTCACACTTGCAGGTCGGCCAATAAAAATACTCTTTACGTTATCCAATCGGTTTAATGCTTCTGAAACCCTCACCGCTCCTTTGCGATATATAAACCATCCGACAAACGCTACAATGAATGCATCTTGCGGTAGTCCTAAGCAGTCTCTGCACTCTTTTTTATCATGCTTGTAAAAGAGTTCCGTATTCACTGCATTAGGGAAAACCCGACACTTTTCAATAGATGTCAATCCTAATCTGACACTCTCATCACGGTTCTTTCCAGAAACGCAGATTACGCCTTTTACATAATCACTAAACTCCTCAACATCTTTGGGGAAAGCGAACAATTCTTCAATACTGCTTTCTCCAGTTGCGACGAAAAGTGGTAAATTGCGAAGTTTGGCAAATGGATAACCTATATAGCCAGAACTCCAAAAATGACCATAAACAATATCAATATCCTTGGGCAGTTTTGATTCTGCCTTTTTTAATGCTAAATTTAAAGATGCTTTTTTTATCCATTGTATTCCCTTAATATGGGATAGACTGATATAGTACGGTCTATATACCACTACTCTTCCTGCACCCACATCGTATTTTTCATATCGTGCAGATAGTTTACGATAATGTAAAAAATTGTATGGAGCTATGACATGGCATTCAAGACCTCTATTTGCAATAGCATCTACTAACTGTTTTACGAAAGCAAATTCTGAGGTATTATGCTTTCCTGGATATGCAGGTGTAAAGAAACAGATTTTCATTATGTTTCTTATTATATTATTTTCTTAAATTAGCTACTAATAGACGATCTCCTCTTATTTGGCATTACGAAAAGTTCAAAAATAATCAAGGATCCAATAATAACTACTATTATTAATGGCAAACCATCATTAAAAAACAATCTGTGTTCATGGAAATCTCTTTTAACCAAATAATTTGGTAGGAAATTAATAAGGACTAACAGTAAAGCTATAATCCGTTTATTCTGTATATTCTTCACTTCAGACACGATCTTCGGTATAAGCAGAATACTTATCTGAGAAAAATAAACGCTTAAACGAAACATTAGTCCCACACTATTTATCGAAAACCATGAAAAAGTAACGCTAATAACAATATAAATCAGCAACAGTCTATTTAATCCCTCATCAAAAACTCTATTCTTAAATAAAAGCAGAAATAAAATTAACAATGAAGTATTTATCATTGCTCCCCAATAGCTTGTTGTGACCTTATATCCTTCTACATATTCTTGGTATCTTTCAAAATTATCACCCATCATATTCAGTGCTTGTGAAAACAAGTTATCTACAACAAAAAAAACTGCTGCAAAACTTGCTAGTAATAATGCCAAAGTTTTTTTCCCCTTTACTCCGTAAATAAAATATAGAGGAATCCAAATTACCGAAGAATGATGCAGAAAAAAAGCGATAACCGCAACTATTACAAATGGAACAATTCTCCTTTCCAATATAAAAGGTATTGTACCAAATAATAATGACATAGCTAAATACTGTCGCAAGATATAGGTTGATGTCGGGTATATCGTCAAGAAATAGATTAATACTCCAAGCCAAAAATAGGGCGAATATAATTTAATCGTCCTAAAATATAATGCAACAATAATAATACCAATAACCATCAACTCAAAACTGAAAGAAGACGAGAGGTCGCGACATATTTTTGTAAGTAAAAGGAAACCGCCCTCTACTCCTATATAGTCTGCATATTCAAAAATACTATCATAGCGAAACGTCCGACAGTCTTCAAATAATTGTTCATAATAATTGAGATCAGGCAAAGAAATAACATCTACAAATGACCTTATAACTATTAGATACAGAAAAGCGATGAAAACAAGAGCATGGTTTTCTTGCTTTATTATGCCCTTCCTATCATTGGAATCAAGGCCGAGAAATAGTATTAATAATATAAGAAATAACAGATAGTAAGTCATATTAGCAATTACTCATTTTTGTATGGCATGGGCAGTTTCAACCAACTACCAAACTCATAATCCCACTTCTCGGGGTGGAACGGTACGACTCCTCCATGATGATAGAAAGTCATCTCGCCGAAGAATATCTTACCGTTAACATGATACAAATCTATACGAACGTGGGGAACACCTTTTGATAGTCTTGATGCCACCTCTTTCATTTCTTCAAACTTTTCTGGTTTTTTCAGATTCTTTCCTGACATTGGATGGACTTGTATCAAATCCAGGTGATTGAAATTGGCATCGAAATAATCAAACTTAACATCACCGGTACCGCGCTCTGTACCCACGAACAGTGACTTAACAACACCGTCGAAACAAAAAAACTTGTAATCTGGCAGATCCTTGGCCTCTTCATCAGGTTCTACATACTCTTCTGCAATAATTCGTTTAGGAACATTTTTGTATGGCCATTCTTTCATGGTCTGATACAGGTTCTGCTTCAAGCTCTTCCTTAGTTTATTGACAGCCTCATCTCTGTTAAATCGAGATTTATCATGACATATCACAACCCCAGTATTGCCTCCACCATGTGTGGTTTTTAGCACGAATTGATCAGGTAACTTGTCCCACTCTATGTCCTCTATATTATCCCATACCCCCAAAGTCGGAATAATATAATCACTGCCAATGATAGAAGCCACATAATCTTTAACCGCATACTTATCTACCATTAGAGTATACTCTGGCCTCCGATTATAAAGTTTTAACCACTGTAGTTTTTCGTTATAGGTCTGAGGAGTCTTAAGATTCAATCTTTTACCCATCTTCAAATAGTAAAAAATCTGAAGATACAATTTATCGGGGAATATGAAGGCTACCTTGGAAACAAGAGTAGCGAATACCCTCCTGGGATTATTTATATAGTAACTAAACGATTTCATTAATAATTAATACAAGAACTGTCTTTTAACTAAATCAACATTCTTCTTACAGTATTCTATAACCTCATCAGTGTACTCATCAAATGATAGTTCGCCAACAAACTGAGGCAACCAAATAGAGAAACTATTGATGTTATATTCAAATACTATAGGCTCACCTTTTTCATCAATCATAACATCAAATGCCAGCAATCGATGGTGGATGACCTGTTCTGCAATATGGGTTACAACCTTGCAGGCCTTATCCCATCCCGGAATTGTGTAGTCATTACGGAAATCAATACCATTAAACTCATGAGTAACATGACCAAGATAGTCAAGAACATCATGCTTTAATGTTCCGTCCTGATTTATTCCGACATACTTTCCATTTCCGTGGGTTCCATCATTTTCTTCACCTTGAGCACCTATTCTTATCATAGCTCCACGCATTACATGCACTTTGTCATCTGTAACAGATTTATAGGTAATAATTCTCAATGGATTGATTGATGTACTACAGAACTTGCTCATTTCCGCATGTTGCTTCTGAAACGGCTGAATGATAAAATTACGACCAGACAATGCAATAATATCATTAATTGTCAAATCATGATTACGCTCTTTGCCAAGATACCACTTCCCATTATCAAAATTGATACTGCTGGTACCACGACTAGAATTACTGTCGCGAGTTGGCTTAACAAAAAATTTGCCACCACCAGCCTCGCTAAGAATTGCATAAAACTTTTTGTCATCAACGCCTACTATACGCTTGTAATCTTTAGCATAGAAAAGACCATCAATACAGCGCACCGTTGTTGGTGGGAAAGGGCTATCTGCATGGATTGCATCCCAGGAGTTCTTATCCTCATAAAAACCACGGTATCTTTGGGGATTGAGACAAGGCTCTATTACCTGACGACAAATATCCTCAGGACAAATACCTTTTTTATTACCACAATAATGTCTAAACAGTCGATAATAGATGGGGTTCGGAACGATCTTCAGCCCGTCCCAGTTTTTTATCCATTCATCCTCACCTTCTACTTTCTCATTAGGATTAATATCCAAATCCAAGAGCATACTCGTGTAAAGTTTGTCGTAATACTTTTTGCAACTCGTGTAAGAAATGCTGCGCATGGCAGCTTTGGCATATTTGCCAAAATCCATTATATTCATTGTTGTACTATATTATTTTTGTTAATAATTAGTCTGTCAACCCAACAGATTCTATATATCTTTGTGCAATTATCTTAGAATCGCAGTACTGCTCCGCAAACTTTCGTGATGCAATCTTTATCTCATCAATTCGCTGGGGGTTCAAAACAAGTTCCCTTAGGACTTTATAGATTTGTTCACTATCAGGACCTATTTTGACAAATGGTATTTTAGGAATACCCATAATCTCCGAATTTTCGGGACCACATGCATTCAACACACACTTACCATTCATCGCACCTATCATCGCATTCATACCATAGCCATTATCATATACTTGGTCAATTAGAATATCAACACGGTCGAAAAGTCTTATATACTCTTCATAGGGCATTCCTCCCTTGCAAACACACTCAACTTTCTCAGGCATCTCCTGCTGCAGCCTATTCATAGCTTCTTGAATAAAAGGTGTTCCTTTTTGAATTGGTCGGATTATGCCATGAAAGATGGTAATTTTTCTATTATTTATGGGATTAACAACTATTTCCTTGTCTATAGTTATAGGTAATGGGATAGAATGTAAAACTTTTGACAAATTAAAGGGATAATAAGAAGAATATGCCTGTAGCTGCTCGTAGTAATAATATGTTGTGGGGATAATTACTGTGGAGTAATCAAGAAGAAAGGAATAGCGTTTATCTTTTATTTTACGCACACTATAGCCATGTGTTTCAAACCAGTCTTTTCGGAAGAAAAAACCAGCCATGCTATTTCCGCATTCCGACATGATAAGTTTAGAACCCTTATTTAGTATTTTTTTGATAAAATTAATTCCTACTCCAAGCTGATAAAATCTTGCAGAAAGAAATGTGTAATTAACACATACAATTAAATCTATCCCATTGGATAATAAAAACTCAATTTTCTTCTGAATACGACGATTTTCCTTTGGAACAAAGAGACGCCAAGAACATTTTACTGGATGCCCCCAAAAAGATATTGGATTCACGCCGTAAATAATGTCATCTCCTGTTGGCTCGAATCCTTTCCAGCCATCACCTGTATGGGCTATCACCACTCGATGCCCTAGTAGTTCAAAGCCTCTCTTCAAATGTTTTGCAAATCCAGAAAATTCTCCTATAATAAGTATATTCATTTTATCTGTTTCTTTCGTTCTTTAATGACCTGAAGTAATTGTGTGCGGCTATCAAGTTCTTTAATTGACATTATACCACAAGTTAGGAAGACTGCAATTGAGGGTAAATAAACCCAAGGGGAACGCCATGTCAGTATTAAAACAAAGCACAATGTCACAAATGACAAATGAAGGCAAAACACACGTTTAAATGATTGTGTAAAACTAAAACCATAGCGATTACGCGCGATTATGTAAACTTGTACTAGATACATAAAATAAACAGCTGCATAAGAGATTCCCAATCCAGTCAGCCCTCCTATCTTATAGCCTAAGATATTGAATATAAGTGCATAGATATTTGTTATGGTTTCATTGTAAATAAATAATCTTGATTCTGCTTTAGCCAAAAAGACATAGGATATAACCCATGATGTCGCTTTAAACATTGTACCAGTGACTGCAATAAGAATAAAGTCATTGGCAGGGAGGAAACTTTCTGAATATATCAGCCGGATGATAAACGGCATGAATATAATGCACGAAATAATCAATGGGGATAAAATTAGAATAGCGATTTCCCCCTGCTGATTGATAACATCTCGACATAATTTATTGTCCTTGTTGACTGCAGCCAAACGAGGATAGTAATCCGTACCCATGGCAGTAAACACCATCCCAACATAAGTGTTCATTATTACAAATCCAGCGGTATATAATCCAACCTCATCAACCCCTCCTTCTTCACGAATAAACCAGCGCAAAATGTATGCAAATAGTGTAACAAGAATACTGCTGACACTCATCGCCAATCCCATCTTAATCATAGAACGGCCATTCGAAGCAGCCCGACTCATTGTTACTAGTTCTTTTGGAATGGGAATTCTACGTGAGTAAAACCATGATAAAGCCATAGCAGTCAAGGATACGATTACCATTGTAGGCACAATACCCTTTACACCAAGCCAATAATAAAGAGGAATACTTGCCAACAATCCTATTGTAGAGCCTATCGCAGATGCTTTTGCGAGGTCCTTTAGTCGACGCATGCCCTGCAACACCACTTTCTGACCAGCACATAGCTGGTTTATAAGTAGCGTAGATGACAATATGACAAAGCCCCACGTAAAATCACTATTTCCAAACGTCAATTTGCTTAACAATGGAGACAAGAACAGAGTAATAGTAAAACCTAACAATCCTGTAATCCATATTAATTTACGGACAGTTGCTACCGTTCTGCCGACTCGCTGCTGATCTCCACTACCATTTGCCTCAGATATATCCCTAACAGCACTCTGTTCCAAACCAAAAGCCGACAAACTCTTGATTAAATCAAGCGTAGATTGGTACAGGCCCTGTATGCCCATACCGGCAGGACCAAGCAAAATAGCGATGAACTTCGACTTAATAATGCCTATCAGTATCTGATAAACTTGAACGCCCCCGAATAGAGAGGTGGCTTTAAAGACACTGCGGTAACTCGAAGTCTGATTCTGTACTGGAGCAGGCTTTATGTCTTTTTGTTCTTCAGACATTCTTTGAATGGTTGGGCTTATTGAAACTTATTAATTACTTCTATGATATACCTTATCTCTTCCTCTGTAATCGTGGGTCCGATAGGCAAACTTAACTCTGTATCGTGTATCTTATCGGTAACAGGACAAAACAACTGGGGCACGTTCCATTCTTCATTGAAATAGCATTCCTGCTTATAGGGGGGAATGGGATAATGAATAACAGTACCAACTCCATTCTCCTTTAGGTAGGCCTGTAACTCATCACGACGCTCACAGAAGATTGGGAAAAGATGATAGACATCCTGGGTATCATCCAATCTGTCAGGTAATGTAATTAGAGGATTATTGATCCCATCATAATACAACTTAGCCATTGCCTTGCGATGGGCATTATCTTCATTCAGATATTTCAACTTCACATCCAATACTGCTGCATGAATCTCATCCAAGCGACTGTTACGGCCTGCATACTTGAACACATACTTCTTCTGACTGCCATAGTTTGCCAATGCACGGACTGCTGCAGCCAGCTCTGGATCATTTGTTGTAACTGCACCGCCATCTCCAAGGGCACCAAGGTTTTTGCCAGGATAGAAACTATGACCTGCTGCATCACCAATAGAACCTGTTACACGACCATCAGTATGCTTGCAGCCATGTGCCTGAGCATTGTCTTCAACAAGTTTCAGATTGTACTTTTTGCACAAAGCACCAATCTTATCCGTATAAGCATTGCGGCCATAGAGGTGAACTATAGCAATAGCCTTGGTCTTAGGAGTGATAGCGGCCTCAATGAGGTCATCGTCAATCTCTAAGGTATTGAGTTTCGGCTCTACGAGGACGGGCTTCAAGCCATTTTCTGTAATGGCAAGGATTGTGGCTATATAGGTGTTAGCAGGCACTATCACCTCATCGCCAGGCTGCATTACACCCATCTCAATATATGCACGGAAAATCCAAATGAGTGCATCCAAACCATTTGCACAACCAATGGTGTATTTGGTCCCAATAAACTTTGAGTAGTCTTCTTCAAACTTCTCGTTCTCCTTACCTTGGAGGTACCAACCTCCATTCACAACTCGGCTCACAGCCTCATTAATTTCAGCACCATGCAGAGCCGTTACATCTTTAAGTGATAAAAAAGGAATATTTTGCATATTAAAAAATATTATTCTGTCATCGATTAAAATATTGTCCAATCCTGAATCTATCAAACGTTACGATATTATTATCAATATCTCTTAATTCCTTAAGCACCAAATAACCGTTGTTTGCTTTTACCCATATGCCATCATTATCAATATTCAGTATACGCCCTTTATGCGTATCACAATCAACAGGGTGGAAATCCACTTTCGTTACTGACAGTTCTTCACCTTTATAGTCTACGTAAGGCAATGGATATGGTGCAACGAGAGCTCTGAAAAAACATTTCAAATAGTTTAAGTCTCTATTAAAGTCTATCTTGCAATCCTGATGATTACGCATCCCTACCCATGTCGCCTTACTTATATCATTTTCTATAAGCGTTATTTTACCATCAAGATAATCATTAAGTATATGACCTAGATTCTCTTCTATATAATCATTGAGTAACTCCATATATTCGGTACAGGTCTTTACTCGATCGTTTTCTATTTTGTACTGATATATTATTGGTCCATCATCAATAAAATCTGTCATTTGATGGATTGTCAGGCCCACATAATCTTCATCATTAATAATTGTCCAAACTGTAGCGTGCAGTCCTCGATATTTTGGCAAAAGAGAATAATGGATATTAATGCAATCATTATCAGCAATAACCTGATGAGGTACTAATGGCTTATATCCAGCAAATACTATTGTTTCTCCCTTTAATTCCATCAAATGAGGTCCACCATCAACTTCACAGTGAACAAGTTCGTCAAACTGCTTATGTATTCCAATTGTTGCACTATCGTTTCCCCAACCTTCTCCTGCAATATAAATCGTCTTTTTCATATCAGATCAGATTTAGAGTATATTCGTCATAAGCCACTCCACGTGCACCGAATTCCTGCTTCTGCTCTATTAATCCTTCATTAAGGTACTGCCCTCTTTCTTCATTCGATGTTCCAAAATCAAAGTACACCTTGTCGGAATATATTTCATTAACCAATTTGTCAAAACAAAAATCCAAAGCTCCACAATTACGTCCTTCATAGGAGCTTGCTATATATTGAGTATGAGCAACTAATGGAGTTTCATAAATGATTACCCCTGCCATCATATTGTCACCATCAAAAGTAGCATACAACTTAATGTTATCTGGGAAAAGATTCGCCAGATACTCCATCTCAGATACAGTGTGAACAGGCTTAGCTCCATGTCTTGAAGCTAGAACTTCTTCTAGCATATTAAAATATGCTTTATAATCGTTAGTTTGGCTGAAAAAAAGGTTTGCTTTGACCGCCTTTTTAACATTGCGTCTTCTACGTTCATTAAACCGTATTTTATCACTTAAAAGAATAGAGGTTGATATATTTCTGGAAGTTAAAAATGCATTAAACCTAAACAATGCATACAAATCTTCATCAGAAGGATAGTCGTAGAAAACATATGGTACACGTTTATATACAAATTTCTTAATACCATTTTCTTTTAAAAAACAAATCACATTATCAAATACTGATAACATTAACTGAGCCGTCATCTTTCTATTAACGATAAAACCGCCATAGGTCAAGCCGCCATGTGACCGCACCTCTTCGCTATGAATTGAAGCTGGCATTATCGCTACGAGTTTATTTTCATCATATACAAGTAATGAATAATCAGTGAATCTATCTGAATGATACTCCATATAATCACGCTTAAGAATAAAAGTACCATTCTTGGATTCATCTACGAACTGATTCCAGATCTCCTTTAATTCTGAATTATACTTTTGAATTGTCAACGGTAAAGAATTCTCTATTATCATATTGTTTCACTTAAATATTTTAAATACTCTTCGTAATCTCTAATATAGTCTTCCTTCTGAAAACCATGTGAGGCAAGCACTAAACAAATGCTACCAGAAGAAAAGCCCTGCTCTGACGCCCATATTCCAGGTGGCACATGAAGGCCATAAAAAGGCCTGTTCAAAAGCACAGTACGTTTGTTCTTACCATCATCAAGCTGAACTTCGAAAGCTCCACTTGCCGCAATGAGGAACTGATGGCATTCCTTATGTGCATGTGCGCCACGACTCTCGCCCCCAGGGATATCATATGTATAGAACACGCGTTTCACTTCAAAAGGAAGATGTACATCATTATAGATGAACGTCAAGTTCCCTTGAGGAAAATGATTCTTGGGCAGTTCTATGAATGAGCAGTCATAGACTGTTGGTCGCTTTTCACTCATACACCAACAATTTTTAAGAATTCTTCGTAATCACGGATATAGTCGTTCGCATCATATTTGGTTGACGAGAGAACCAAAGCAAGAGAATTGGTTGAAAAGTTCTCCATCTCTCGCCACATGCCTTTTGGTACATACAAGCCATTATATGAACGGTTAAGTGAAAAGACCTTTTTCTCTTTACCATCATCCAATACGACATCGAAACTACCACTTAGCGCTACTATAAATTCTTGGTTTTTTTTATAGGCATGGCCTCCACGACACTCACCACCAGGGACATCATATATCCAATACGTCCTTTCAATTTTGAAGGGTATATCCTTCAACTCTTCAATCACCGAAAGATTTCCTCGAGGATCAGAAATCTTGGGTAATTGTATAATTCTTGGTTGTTCCATACTATTTTGCTAATGTTCTTGAATTAATATCTTCTTTCATCTCGTCAATAACCTTTAGCAGATACTGCCCATATTGGTTCTTGAGCATTGGCTTAGCCAATTCTCTCATTTTCTCCTCAGAAATCCAACCATTGCGATAGGCAATGCCCTCTAAGCATGCGACCTTTAAGCCTTGGCGCTTCTCAATAACCTCAACAAAGGTTGATGCTTCAGCAAGACTATCATGTGTTCCTGTATCCAGCCATGCAAATCCACGTCCAAACACCTTTACCAACAATTCGCCATCCTTCAAGAACTCCTGGTTGACGGTAGTAATCTCAAGTTCTCCTCTTGCGCTTGGTTTGATGTTCTTAGCAACCTCTACAACTTTATTGGGATAGAAATAAAGACCTACGACAGCATAATTTGACTTAGGTTCTTTCGGTTTTTCTTCAATGCTCAAACAGTTGCCTTGTTTATCAAATTCAGCAACACCGTAACGTTCAGGATCGGAAACCCAATAGCCAAATACTGATGCCTTACCATTAACTTCTGCATCTCTTACAGCCTGACGCAGTAAGCTTGTAAAACCTGCACCATAGAAGATATTGTCACCTAATACTAAGCAGGCGCTATCATTACCTATGAATTTCTCACCTATGATAAAGGCTTGTGCCAATCCATCTGGAGAAGGCTGCTCAGCATACTCAAAGTGTACGCCATAGTCTGAACCATCACCCAATAGGCGTTTAAAGCCTGGCAGGTCGTAAGGAGTAGATATAATAAGAATGTCTCTGATACCAGCGAGCATTAATGCACTGATGGGATAATAAACCATCGGTTTATCATAAATGGGTAGCAGCTGTTTGCTCACGCCCTTGGTAATCGGGTAAAGACGGGTGCCGGAACCACCGGCAAGAACAATTCCTTTCATCTTAATCAATTATATTTAAAAAACAACATGTTTCCATGTTGCCGGATTATTATCTAAAAACATTTGTGCCCAAAGTTCAAAGGAAAAGGCACACCACAAAGGCCACTGGTGTTCATAATCATTACCATTAGATTCTTTACATATAGCCCACATTTTTTGAACTTCTTTATAATCGACAACACCTCTTTGTTTTATTCCCGGCATAATTACACAATCAATATAATCACTAACTTCCGGAGCGCAAAAATAACGTAAAACAGGAGCTGAGAATCCCATCTTATTACGGTAAGTAAAATTTTCCCCATAAACATCAGCGCACAAATCTTTGATAATTACTTTTGTTCCATGTTTCACATCTTTCGATGTATCAACCAAATACTTGTCAGGAATGGTACTAGCAAATTCCACTATTTCAGGCATGATAAATGGGACTCGTACCTCAATGGAAGAGGCCATAGACGTTTTGTCTGCACGCATTAACAGGTCCTGCATATAAGTTTGAATCTCATAGTTCATTAAACTTCTCAACGTCCCATCATTTGATTTCGCCTTATTCAAAAGCAATAACCTTTTGTTGTATACTTTTCTTATCGCTTTTCGGCCTCCTGAACGTAGCCTACAAAACATGTCATCACTTACATATTGAGTGCTATGTATGACAGCAGCTTCTTTGCTAAAATAATTAGGCAGGTGTTTGGTATGTATGAATTCTTTTGCCTGATTAATGACTAACCTGAGAGGCCACCAACCTTTAAGCATTTGAGCCTCACTAAAAAATCTAGTATATCCACCCAACGTTTCATCAGAGCCTTCACCACATAACATCACGGTAACAAAATCTTTTGACCTCCTATTAAGGTAAAGCAAACCTAATGTTCCTTCATGATTCATTGGCGCTTCAAAATACCATGTACACTCTCTCCAACAATCAAAAAACATCTGAGAAGAATAAACAAAATTGTGAGGTTCACACTTTTCTTGCTTTATCACCTGTTCTTGATATTGTTCTTCTGAGTATTTTTTATCTTCAAAAATTATACTAAAGGTGTGTAAACGCTCGTCAAGCATAGGCTGCGCTATATGTGCCATATAAGAAGAATCCACTCCCCCTGATAGTTGTAATCCTACTTTTCGATCACTAATAAGTCGCCTACGCATACTCTTTTTGAGTAACTCTTCGTATTTGTGTTTATTAGCCTCATAGTTCATCGAATTGGGGGTTGCGCTGGGCAACTCCCAATAGGTGGTCTGATGAACGCCTTCTGCATCTATTTTCAAATATGAGCCAGGTCGAAGATTCTTCACGCCTTTAAGCATAGTATCTCCATAACTGACATAACGGAAAAGGAAATACTCATCTATAGCTTCTTCATTTAATTCAGCTTTAAACACCGGATGACAATAGAAAGCCTTATACTCTGAAGCATAAAGAAAAGTATCTCCATTATCCCAAATATATAGCGGTTTTTCGCCCAATCTATCACGAATTAAATAAATACAATCTGCCCTTTTATCAACAATGCAAACAGCATACATTCCATCTAACATTGGGAGCATCTTGTCTATTCCATATAGCTCATAAAGATCAAGTAAAACCTCAGTGTCAGAAGTACTTTTAAAAGTATAGCCAGCATCAATAAGGGGTTGCCTCAATTCATCAGCATTGTAAATCTCCCCATTCAATGTTATCACAATATCACCATCCTTATTAAACATGGGTTGGTGCCCTGCTTCACTAAGGTCGCGGATGCTAAGCCGAATAAACCCCATTCCAAAATTACAACCAGCTATTTCAAACTGTTCATATCCTTTGTCATCAGGGCCGCGATGCTTGAGTATATCCATCATGGTATTTATTATCCGAGCATCAACATTATTCTTCCTATCTATGCATCCTACTATTCCGCACATAGTTATTTCTAATTGTAATTGTGAATATTATAAACTCTTTACTAATTTACATTTTCCCTATCATCTATTTAATTCAGCGTCTGTTCTTAATTCTATCGAAGACCTCTCAAATTGGAGATGCCTATTATATTCGAACTGTAAACTTTCATGCCGTCTGTGCTATAAGATATCCTATAACTTAGATGTGATAAACTCCTTCAAGAGGACAAATATTATGGCAGTCCAAAATGACTTTTCCCTTCAGCTTATCCCAGTTCTGCTTGATGTGGTCATGCTTCACCATAATAACCACCATATCTACCTCATTCAAGAACTGGTCAAAGTCTAGAATCTGGTTCTTGACAATCTCCTTTTGAGTAAAGAAGGGATCGAAAGTCTTCAGAGGACGAGCCAAGTGGCGCTCCTGAATGTCAAGCATCTGGAGAGTTGGACTCTCACGGATGTCATCCACATTCTCCTTATACGTCAAGCCATAGAGACCCACCTTACGGTTGTCAGTAATTCCATGCTCTTCCATAATTTCATGGATGCGCTCCAACACAAATACGGGCTGGTAGTCGTTAGTCTTCATGGACTCATCAATCACCTTAGCCAGCTGGGGATAGTCACCAACAAGGAACCAAGGGTCAACAGAGATGCAGTGGCCACCCACGCCAGGACCGGGCTGCAAGATGTTCACACGGGGATGCATGTTACAGATCTTGATGATCTCATAAACATCCATGTTGTCGTGACGGCAGATGCGACTCAACTCGTTAGCGAAAGCGATGTTCACGGCACGAT
>JAEEGL015730816.1_pt1 | contig 17882 bp, 12 predicted proteins | sample 9134231 | NCBI WGS metagenome assembly JAEEGL01 (sample SAMN16246548, study PRJNA631951) | gut metagenome | biome: gut microbiome; feature: rumen; material: fiber-attached | host: Bos | place: Iran: Karaj | collected 2018-10 | reverse complement strand
TTTGCAGGCATGGCCGCTTTAGCTGCTACAGCTAGTCCTTTCGGCTTTGCTTCTTGCGCAGCTAAGAAAGAAAAAAACAATGTTCCTTTGAACCTCTCTTTCCAGGAAGGCATCGCTCCGGGTGAAAACCTTAACGAGAAGTTGGATTTCATGGAGAAGTTGGGTATCGTTGGTTTCGAGCCTAATGGCCGCAACTTAGCCAACCGTGTTAAAGAGATTCAAGACGCACTGAAGAACAGAAACATCAAAGTTTCTGCTATCTGTGCTGGTTTCAGAGGCTTTATTTTAGCAGAAGATCCAGCTGTTAAGGCAGAATTTGACACCTCAATGCGTGAAATTGTTGCCGCTGCCGGTGAATTAGGTTCTGTTGGCGTGATCATGGTTCCTGCTTTCAATGGTCAGAAACCTTGCTTGCCTCATACCATGGAAACTCGCGAATATCTTTGCGAGCAACTTCATGAGTTAGGCGAGTACGCTTTAAAGTGCGGTACAACCGTTATCTTGGAGCCTCTGAACAGAAGAGAGTGCTTCTATATGCGTCTGGTAGCTGATGGCGCCGCTATTGCTCGCGATGCTAAGAGTGAAGGCGTGAAAGTAATGGGTGATTTCTGGCACATGCAAGAAGAAACTTCTGACTACGGTGCATTCTGGTCAGCTGGTACGAAATATCTGCAGCATGTTCACATGGCAAGCCGCGGACGTCGTATCATGCCGGGCGAAGACGGTGATCTGGACAACTACGTTGACGGATTCCGTGCACTGAAGGAAATGAAGTACGATAAGTATGTTTGCTTCGAATGTGGTACCAAGGGTGATCGTAATGTAACTGTACCTGCTGCTGTTGAGCTGTTAAGAGCTCAGTGGGAACAAGCATAAGATTCATTATGGCTACCTCTTGGGGTTATAAAAAAGCTTTTGGGCGCTGTGCTTGCATATTTTTAGCAGGCATAGCGCTTCAATTTTGTCTAGGGGATTTGAACAATGCCTTTTTGCATTACCCCTGGAGCGTGATTGCGGCACTGTTCTTTGCATATGCTCTTTACCTTATCTATTATCTCTCCGACAAATTTCCTGGTCTGAGAAAACTTTACGATCACTATGCATGTGTAAGTGCTTTGGCTGCGATGGTTATCATGACCATTTTCTTCGGATCTATCGCTCAGAACGATGAGGCAACCGGATTCTTCAGCAAGATTGGTTTTACCCGAATGACTTCATCATGGCCATTTAACCTGATCTTGCTTTATTTCACTGCGACATTGGGATTAGGCGTGATCAATGATTTGGCACACATTAAACATAAAAAATGGGTTCCAGTCATCTCACATCTATGCGTATTTGTTATCCTGACAGCTGGAATCTTTGGTAGTGCTGATAAGAAATTCATTGAGTTAACTGCTACACTGAATAAACCAACGAGCACCGGTGTGGTAGAGGAAACAGGAGAATCATATAATTTACCGTTCGAGATGACTTTGAAAAAGTTCATCATCGAAGAGTATCCTCCTCGCCTTCGTGTGATCAATATGCAAGATAGGAATGCCTCCAGGGATTTTCTATCCATCGAACAGGCAGGACAGTCTAAATCGTTTGGTGATTGGGATGTCAAGGTTGACCAATTCATGCTTAATGCCATGCCTGACAGTCTTGGTTTTAGAGAGATGACTCATGTCGGATCAGCTCCTGCAGCTTTGGTTACCGCTACCAACCGTGTAACAAAACAGTCAAGCCAGGGATGGATCACCAGTGGCAGTTTCATCTTTGAGCCAGAACGGTTACAACTCACCCCTACTGAGATGGTGAGCATGTCTCCGTCTATTCCTAAGCACTATCAATCGGATGTGCACATCGTAGATGCGAAAGGTAAGGAGAAAGATCTCGCAATAGTAGTCAACAGTCCTGCACAAATAGGCTCTTGGCAAATCTATCAATACAGTTACGATACAGAACGAGGGAAATATAGTACTATCAGCATCTTCGAATGCATTCATGATGGTTGGTATAGTATTGTTCAAGTAGCCTTATGGTTACTTCTCTTGGTTGGTGTTATGGTGTTTTTTACTGCCGGTAGGCGGAGAAAGGAGGATAAGAAATGAGTTGGGAACAATTACCTATTATATCATTACTATCTGTAATCTTTTGGCTGTGTGGCATATTCTTTGCTTTTAAGGGCAAACGACCAGGCACTGCAGTGATCCTTTCCGCTATCGGAACGGCCATCTTCTTGGTTTTCATCATCAGCATGTGGATCTCGTTGGGACGTCCACCTATGCGGACGATGGGAGAAACACGCCTTTGGTATTCACTTTTCCTCTCAATCATAGGTATTTTACTTTATGCTCGCTTTAAATACCATTGGTTGTTGGCTTTCAGTATACTGATGGCTGTGGTTTTCATCGGTGTAAACATCTTCAAACCAGAGATACACGACCGTGCTATAATGCCGGCTTTACAAAGCGCATGGTTTGTTCCTCATGTGATTGTCTATATGATGGCATACGCATTATTGGGTGCAAACGCTGTCTTTGTACTATATCTTTGGTTCCGCCCAAAGAAACATGTCATCACCCCACAAGAACTGGGTCTATGTGATACCCTTATCCGAATTGGTTGGGCTTTCCTGACATTAGGAATGGTGATGGGTGCGTTGTGGGCTAAGCAAGCTTGGGGCGATTACTGGTCATGGGACCCGAAAGAGACATGGGCTGCCGCTACTTGGTTCAGTTATCTGCTGTACTTACACCTCCGCCAAAGAGTAAAAGATACAGATGTGCTTTTCGCTGTGTCAATATTCTCATTCCTGCTCTTGCAAATGTGCTGGTGGGGAATCAATTACCTACCTTCCGCACAAGGAATGAGCGTACATACATATTAATAAGAAAAGGCATCTGTTACGATGCCTTTTCTTTTATTCTACACTAATTACTTTTCCACTACTTCTTCCACTGAACTCAGGCGCATAGGCTGATTGTATGGTTGCTGCTCCTGCACCATACGTACCTTTTCTATTTATAAACACTTGGTACTCGATAACGTACTCACCCTTTCTGAACATATCCACAAAGAAAAGGGTTGCCGCATCTCGCGTACTTTGATACAAGCCCAAGCCACCTTTCCAGCGATAACCCGAGAGCACGTCAGTAGGTTCCATACATGCCGCACGTTCATCCTTAATTTGTACAAAGTCGATATCACGATCGGATTGAACCGTCAAACGAACTGTCACCTTATCACCGATTTGCAACGGAGTTGTCCGATCAACCAGTTGACCGTTCTTCAGTAATTCTTTCTTGATGGTTAAGGATTTGCCATCAGTCTCCACCTTATCCATATTCTCAAAATACTGGGCATATACCGCACCCCAAGAGACGCCGTCCGTTGTTTTCTCCACAGACAAACTTTTTGCCTCTGTATCCTTATCTGGAATCGTTTGCTTCACATAGCCCAGTGGCGCATCTTTCTCAGATGGTTCAACGATAGTCTTGCCAACCTTCACTTTTATACCACCTTCATTCGCTAACAAATCTCTTTCTCCTGTGTTAAGTAATGCATAGACAGCATTGACAGATGCTATTGGCGTCTCCCACATCTGCGTCTGCTTTTGTTTCAAGAGCCAACGCTGCATCTCATCAATCGTCTGCTGATCTTTCGTCAATCGGTTGACCGCCTCGATAGCGGCAACTTCTGTAGGAATCAGGTAAGAGAACCATGAATAGTAGGCACTCGGTGAGTCATAATAACGTCCCATCTCATCTGTATATACAGTATACTCCATCAATGATTGGAAGGATTCCTGCGCCTTCTCCTTTCGTCCAAAGTCGTAAAGAATAACCGAAGTTCTGGCTTTCCCATAGATGGTAAGAGCATGCGGATGTTTGACAATCTTGTCGAGGAAGTAGTCCGTCATAGTCTTAAACTCACCCGTCTGCTTACCAAGATCTTCATCTCGATGTGTCAGCGACCAGATATATAAGAAATCCAACGTATTCTCGGAAGGGCAGAGATTGCTCTTCGGGTTCTTCTTTTCAAAATCCTTCATCCATGTATATTCTTCCTTGGCCTGATTCTGTAGATAATCCATTGCACGGCTGTACATCTGATTGACATTTCCACCGAATGATTTTCCAGTAAGCATCTGCAAGCGGGATAACATCTCCATTACCGAGGTAGTGATATACCGACTGCTCTTCATACCCTCGAACCAGCTCCAACCTCCATCACCTTTCTGTAACTCTAATAGTTTCTTTTCTGCAATCGATAGTTTGTTGCGCATCTCATTAAGGTCGAACAGTGTGGAGAGACGTTGCCGTTGAGCAGTTTCCGATTCAGCCTCCAACACCCACGGAGTCTCTTGCAACAAGAGATTCTTCAACTCCTGGTTTTTCTCCAACTGACTAATCAACCACTCCTTGTCCTTACCTTCCGCTTTCCATTGCTCAAATACTTGCTTCAACTTAGGATGTGTATTCGAAATATGTTGTGCCAACGAGTTCGCATAATAAGATGTTGCCCACGAGATAGCACTTTCGTTCTCCGGATTACTCATTGTCGGCAATGCTTGTACCGCATACCATACCGGATTAGCAGTCAGTTCAAGGGCCATCTTCTTGCTTGTAGCCGTCTGACTATGGTGATTGAACAGAGACTCCAACGAGTATGTTTTCTCTCCTTTCCCATTTATATAGAAAGGAATAGTCTCCGTGATCCACTGACGGTTCGACAGCACAGGCAAATAATGTTGCTCACCATCGCTGAAAGATCCGCCATCAGCTACCATCCGCACAATCAGCATTGGATACTGATCAGTAACCAAGAAGCGGAAATCGGCTGCGACAGTCTTTCCTGCCTCAACAGTAAATGGTATACTCTCCTTATGGATGACCTTGTTGGTTTCTGGATCCAAAAGTTCCATACGGACGGTCCCATTTACTTGTCCTTCCGAACGGTTCATTACCTGGGCAGTGATATGAGCATCGTCACCGATACGTACGAAACGAGGCATATTCGGCTGCAGCATAAAGTCCTTGCTAGCCGTAATCCGTTCGTTCAGCACGCCATAGTCCATTTGTTGAGTATGGGCAAAGGCCTTGAAGTTCCACTGCGTCAAGCTCTCGGGCAAGGTGAACGCAATGCTTACCTCACCTTTCTCGTCCGTGCGTAGCTGTGGATAGAAGAATGCCGTTTCATTGAAGTTCTCACGGATTGGGTTGGTCGTCCCCCGAGGCTCTTCTGCCTGATTACCTCCTTCATCTGCCGTTTGCGAGGTATCCGATATCATTGCTTCTTCCGCAGCCTCAGCTACAACCATATCACCATCGTCCATGCTTCTGGCACTTTTCATGGAGGCGTTCATCGCCATAGGAGCAGCCATGTCGTAAACGACACCTTTTGTTCTCACCATCCCAACAGTCCCGAAATAGCGTCTTCGGATAAATGGGATGAGCAGTTCGGAGTAAAGTTTATCCATTTCTTCAAGATAACGATAAGGAACTGAAGCATGGTTGGATACTCCCTGCACATTCTTTATCTGCCATATTGAACGAGGAACGAAACGTTGGAAATACGGCGCCCAATAGAGAGAATGACTATAGAGTTTGTCCAATGAGGCATCGTACATCATCGCCAACATCTCTGCTTCTGCCGGTTTACCATCCGGACCGGCAATGCTCAAGCTCCACTCCTCTTGCTGTCCCGGCAACAGTTTATCACGGAAGACCTTCCACTTCATCACGAGTTTCTTATCCGGTCGAGGTCGAATAAACTCAGATTTTCTGCTGATTAAGTTTCCATTTCTCACAAAAGCCCATGTCACCAGAATACCATCACCATATTCTTGTTTGTACGGATAAGACAATTTGACGATTTCGTCCGAAATAATCATCCTACGAGACTCAAGACGTTGGTTCCCTGAGAACACATCATACAACAAATACACGTTCTCCTCGCTTGTTCCGATATACAAAGCTGGAGGATTCGACGCATCAAACTCATTTCCTGTCTGATACCACCAATCAGTCTTATATTCTGGCAGTTTCTTATCGTTCAAAGAAAGGAGAAGGATATCCTCCGACGCCTTACAAATGCGTCCCTGATCATCCTTGGCGTCAATCTTTATCCGATATCTGCCTGATGGTTGTTCAAATAGTTTTTCCCAGTTCCACGGTGCATTTGCCTCCTTTTCGCCCTCATCGAGTCTCTTTACCTCTTTATATAGATAGTTATCTGTCTTTTCTTCCGCTGACAGAGCATCCAATTCTTCCTGTGTTCGCTTTATGAGTTGGTACAATTCATAGTGAACATTCACTTGAATAGGCTCATGCGACAGGTTATATGCACCGAAAAGAATCTGATTCTTATTCTCTTTGATGACCTCATTACCATTAGGCAGACCTCCTATCTGAAGGATTAAGGAGGTGGAACCCAACGGAATGGATGTCGTTCCTGTTTGTGTCTCTCCACCCATCGATGTCACATCTGCAGAAATATGGAACAAATAATAGCGACGATAGAGAGGTGCACCGTCTTCGACCAACAACTTCACCGGAACCATAAAGTTACCGTCGTCATCAGTCATCACATCTCCATCCCATGACGCAGAGTTAGAGAAGAACCACCAGTCACGGCGCTCTATTCTGTAATGTACATTGGCTTGCTGAACGGGAACACCGGCAAAGGTCATGGCCTTACCTTTCACAGAGATGGAATCTCCTTGCTGATATTGTTCTTTTACATCCTCAAAGGTCACCTCAAAGGTAGGACGTTTATACTCCTCCATGCGAATAGTTGCCTGACTATTCACAGAAGCACGGTCAGTCATCTTTGCTCTTATCGAGAACTGTCCTGTCAAGCCTCCAGAAGGCAAGGTGAACTGCTCACTGAAACTACCGAACTCATTGGTTTTTACGCTCCGTTTTTCTACTTCTTTCCAATTACTGTCAATCAGGGTCAGTTCAATACTTTGATCAGGCAAAGCCCTCAAGTCATCTTTCAACTGATCATTCAAGAAGCCGGATACATAGACGGTTTGTCCGGGGCGATAAATGGATCGATCGGTAAACAGTTTGAGATGATATGAGCGTTTTGCTTCCTCCTGCCTCGTATAATTTGTCATCCACAGACGATCGAGGTCCATGGCCTCATCACCAGGTTTTGTAGCGTGCAGGTAGTATCCACGTTCCTTGTCTTGCAAAACGACTGTTCCTTGCTCATCCACCTTCACTTTCTCAACCTGTTGATAGACATTTCTGTCCAATTTGTAGACAACGATTGAAGCATCCTTCACAGGATGACCCGTTTCTGAGTCCACCACCACCAGCTCCTGACGTTTTTCAGGCAATGGTCGGTTAATAATTCGCATCGTTGTGACATGCAAATATGCACCATTGGTGTGCTTTACCAACATATTATCAGGAATAGCCCTGATATAATATAGTCCACAGTCTGGTGCTTGTACCTGAACGACAGTGGATTTTGTTTTATAATCATCGGTCGGCACCAAGTCGAAATGTTCCTCTTTATAGAGTTTGGCATATCTTGCCAACACCGTCTCCTGTTTTTCGAACAAAACGGACGAATAGACAGGCAGATTAATCTTGTAGATATATAGTTTCACACCCGTCACGTTCTGATACGAGATGCTCACATCTACTTTCTTTTGCGGATATGAGGCAGGTACGGATAAATCGAGCGACGGTTCAAGTATCATGCCCTCGATATTCTTGAACGCATTGATGTTTTCATAGTTAGGAAACTTTCTCATCGCCTCACGAGCAAGTCCTAAGCGTTCCTTTGGCTGATCATTTCGGAAAGAATACTCATTACAATAGGCCAGATAAACTTCAGGTAAGGCCTTTTCGGAAGGGTAATTTGCTATCCATTTTTTATAAAGAGCAATCCGTTGCCCCTCATCCATAAAGGAAGGGAACGTTTCACGAAGATATTTAAGGAAGTCCAAGGCCGTCAGCAACCATGCCGAACGCTCTTTCCCATTATCGTACGTCTCCAACATCGCCTGATAAGTCTGAACGACAGCCGCATTGACATCACAGTCGCTAGCTGGCTCTATCTTTGTCTTCAACAAGGAGTCAAAATCATGGATATCCTTCGGCAAATATTCGGTCTGATTGCCCTCTCGGGAAGCATCCCAACGATGTTCTTCTAAGATAGAAATGGCTCTCCGAGCCAAAAACTCATACAAATTATCATTGAAATAGTTTATACTGGTTGGGCCTGAACCAACCAAAGGGTCGTAATCTGACGCGGAAGCCTTCTTTAAAGCCTTGACATCTGCGATAGAAAGCATCAGTTTATCGAAGGCAGGTTTCACTTCTTCTTCCATTTCCATTCCCGCCCATATAGAATATAGTACGGATTGGTCAATCTTGTCAGTAGTCGCATCCGCCCAAGTCAGCAGCTTTTCCTTATCCACCTTCAGACTGTCACGGGAAATCCGATAACGATAGCCCATACTGGTGAAGAAAGCCTTCATCATCTGAGGGACTTGATGTTCTTTTTCAGCTTTATCATAAATCTGCTGGACCACTTTCAAAGCGGACTTCGGCAGGTCTTTCTTTTCAAATTCAGCTACACTCTTCCATAGTGATTGATAGGTTTGAGCATTACTTTGTGAACTAAAAAAACTCATCATAACTACAATAAAAAATAAAACACGTTTCATCTTGTTCTCTATTTTTTTTAAAGAAACAAAAGATATGCCATAATACGGCTTTTTGAACCGTTAAATTAAACAAAAAAGGCCGTTTTCTAACTTTTTCATACGTTTCTTAACGGATGTTTTACGTATATTTGTAATAACAGTAATCAATAATAAGAATATGGACAAGAAAACAGTTTTGATAACAGGAGCAACCTCCGGTATTGGCTTGGGATGCGCTTGTAAATTTGCCCGACATGGATACAAAATCATCCTGAACGGAAGGAAACAAGATAAGTTGGATGCCATCAAACAGAATCTGACATCCACTTTTGGTGCAGAAGTTTGTATTGCTCTCTTTGATGTACGTGACCGACAGGCTGCAAAAGCTGCCTTGGAACAATTACCAGAAGAGTACAAACAGATTGATGTCCTTGTCAACAATGCCGGTTTAGTCTTTGGCGTAGATAAGGAATGGGAAGGAAATATGGATGAATGGGAGATTATGCTCGACACGAACATCAAAGGATTGCTGGCAATGACACGATTGGTTGTCCCTGGGATGGTGGAAAGAGGTCGTGGACATATCATCAATATCGGAAGTATCGCAGGCGACTACACCTATCCGGGTGGAAGCGTGTACTGTGCTACGAAAGCGGCAGTGAAAATGTTATCGGACGGATTGCGAATCGACTTAGTAGACACTCCTCTTCGTGTGACAAATATCAAGCCGGGACTGGTGGAGACTAATTTCTCCGTAACACGCTATCGCGGCGACAAAGAAGCGGCTGATAAGGTTTACCAAGGCATTCATCCGCTCAATGGAGATGATATCGCCGAAGTGGTTTATTGGACTGCCTCCGTACCTGATTACATGCAGATTGCCGAAGTTTTGGTATTACCGACCAATCAAGCAACAGGAACCATCGTATATAGAAAATAAATGGTATATGTAAAGAGGGCACTTCGATTTGAAGTGCCCTTTTTTTTTATAATATCTCTTGCAGCTGTGCCAACTTCATACTGTTGGATCCTTTAATAAGGATGTACATTTTCTCGGGAAGATGTTGCGCTAGAACGGCTTTCAACGCTTCGACATCCGGATAATGTTCGTAGCCGGTATTTACCTTTCCGAACTCCTCTCCTACCAAGATCACACGGTCGAAGTCACAAGTCGACAAGTATTCAAGCACTTTCTGATGAGCCTCCACACTGCTGGCACCCAGTTCTCGCATATCGCCCAAAATCACCATCTTATGGGGCACGTTCATGATACGGAAATTCTCCAGCGCGGCATGCATACTGGTTGGATTTGCGTTATAGGCATCCACCACTAAATGGTTATGTTCCGTCTCAGTCAGTTGAGAACGGTTGTTATGAGGCACATATTCCTCCAAAGCCTCACAAATAGCCGGGGCAGGCACATGGAAGAAACAACCGATTGTGATAGCAGCCAAGGCATTTTTCAGATTATATGATCCAATCAGATGGGTTTTCACCTCATGTTCTTTGCCTTCATACGACCACTTGAAAGTAAGGAACGGATCACATGGGCCTAATGTACCTTTGACATAAAGGCCATCACCTTCCGTCCCATAGGAAATCACCGTCAGATCTTGCGAGCGTGCTTTCAGATGTTCATTTTCCGCATCCATGAAAACGGTATGCCAACCATGCACCCGCAAATAGTCGTACAATTCACACTTTGTGTTCAACACTCCTTCAAATGATCCGAATCCTTCCAGATGAGCCATTCCCACATTTGTGATAATTCCATAGTCTGGGTCTGCGATATCGACCAATTCCTTGATGTCACCAGGATGACTTGCTCCCATCTCCACTACCGCCATATCCAGATCTTCGTTCAATTTCAACAAAGTCAATGGTACACCAATATGATTGTTTAGATTTCCTTCAGTCGCTAAGATTTGATATTTCTTACGTAGGACAGCGGCAATCAATTCTTTGGTCGTAGTCTTACCATTTGTTCCGGTGATACCAATGATTGGAATTCCTATCTCATGACGATGAAGTTTAGCCAACTCCTGAAGAGTCTCCAAAACATTCTTTACCAAAAAGATTCGTGGATTACCATTTACATATTGCTCTTCATCTACAACCGCATATCGACATCCCTTCTCCAAGGCAGCCTCAGCGAAAGCATTTCCATTAAAATTACTGCCTTTCAAGGCGAAAAACATTGATCCTTCTGGGCAATGACGAGAGTCTGTCGTCACCATCCCACATTCAATAAAATAGTCATAAAGTCTTAATAGTGTCATATTAATTAGTTTTATTTGTCTAATTTCATGCAAATATACAGCTAACTTGCAAAAAAGAGTCAAGAAATAAGAGAAAAATCAATTATTGTCGTAAATTTGCTAAGCAAAACAGCCACGGACAAACGATGAATAAACTGATAAATGTCAACGGCCAACTGATGGATTTTGAGCGACCGAGAGTGATGGGTATACTGAACGTCACTCCAGATTCTTTCTATGCAGGAAGTCGTCAACAAACGGCTGAAGATATCACACGCAGAGTACATCAGATTATTGAGGAAGGTGGTGACATCATCGACATCGGTGCCTATTCATCCCGTCCTTTTGCCGAAGATGTATCGTCGGAAGAAGAGATGCGTCGGTTACGTCAGGGCTTGGAAATCGTACGAAAAGTTGCACCTGAGGCTATTATCTCGGTAGATACTTTCCGTTCGGACGTAGCAAGGATGTGCGTTGAGGAATTTAACGTAGCTATCATCAACGATATTTCGGGCGGGGAAATGGATCAACACATGTTTGCTACCATTGCCGAGTTACAGGTTCCTTATATCCTGATGCACATGAAGGGCACTCCACAGGACATGCAGGTTAACCCTGATTACGAGCATCTACTGAAAGAGGTGTTGTATTATTTCTCCAAGAAAGTGGCACAGTTGCATGACCTCGGGGTGAAAGATATCATCCTCGATCCCGGATTCGGGTTTGGGAAGACCATTGACGACAATTATTTATTGCTGGAGCACTTGGATGATTTCCAAATACTCGAACTCCCGATATTGGTAGGTGTCTCACGTAAATCGATGATATATAAAGTTCTTGGAATAACGCCCGAAGATGCTCTCAATGGTACGACAGCCCTGAACACAATCGCCTTGATGAAAGGTGCTGACTTACTGAGAGTGCACGATGTGAGGGAGGCGACAGAAGTGATAAACATTGTTGAAAAGATAAAGAGATAATTATGTTTTTTGATTTTGGCATAAAAGACTTGGTCGACATATTACTGGTAGCATATATCTTGTACCAGACCTACCGACTGATGAAAGATTCCGGCTCTATCAACATCTTTACCGGAGTGTTGATACTTATCGCTTTCTGGGTTGTCGTATCACAAGTGTTTGAGATGCGGTTGATGGGAGCCATCCTCGACAAATTCATTAGCGTAGGTGCCATCGCACTGATTATTTTGTTCCAGGATGATATCCGAAAATTCCTCGTCCAATTGGGATCGCACAACCAGATTGGAAGTATTGTCAAGTTTTTCTCTCACAACAAGAATGAAAAGATTGACCATTCCGACATCATGCCGATTGTCATGGCCTGTATGAGCATGAGTAAAGATAAGGTGGGAGCACTTATCGTCTTAGAGAAGTCGATGCCACTGAACGATATCATCCGTACGGGTGACGTGATTGATGCCAATGTCAACCAACGACTGATTGAAAACATCTTCTTTAAGAACAGTCCTCTGCACGACGGCGCCATGATTATCCGTAACAAACGGATCATTGCTGCAGGCTGTATCCTTCCTGTCTCACACGACATGGATATTCCAAAGGAACTGGGACTGCGCCACCGTGCCGCCATGGGTATCTCACAGGAGACCGACGCCATGGCCATCATTGTTTCGGAAGAGACTGGTGGCATCTCCATCGCCTATAAAGGACAATTCCATTTGCATCTGACAGCAGAAGAGTTGGAGCGAATGATTACCTCTGTAGAATAAGCCCTTGGGCGATATAAAAAAAGCAAGGTTTAGCCTTTTTATGATAATTATTAGCTAAATTTGCGGAAACCTTAGAAAAATAATAATTAATAGATAGTATCATGGATTTATTTACTCAACTCGTAGAACGTGCAAAGGCTAACAAGCAACGCATCGTTCTTCCAGAAGGTACTGAAGAACGTACCTTGAAAGCAGCCGACCGCATCTTGGCTGAGGACATCGCTGACCTGACGATTATCGGTAATACCGCTGAAATCAAGAAGTTGGCAGAAGAATGGGGATTGAAGCATCTCGATAAAGCAACAATTCTCGATCCGGAAACCAACCCGAAGAAAGAAGAATATGCACAAGTATTGTGTGAGCTCCGTAAGAAAAAGGGAATGACCATTGAGGAAGCTCGCAAGAAAATGCTTGATCCTCTCTACTTAGGCTGTATGATCATCAAGATGGGTGAGGCAGACGGTCAGTTAGCTGGTGCACGCAACACAACTGGTGATGTTTTGCGTCCTGCTCTTCAGATTATCAAGACTGCTCCGGGTATCACTTGCGTATCTGGTGGTATGATTCTGGTAACAGAAGCCAAAGAATATGGTGAGGATGGTGTAGTAGTGATAGGTGACGTGGCTGTTACCCCAATGCCAGACGCAAACCAATTGGCTCAGATTGCTGTTTGTACCGCACAGACTGCCAAAGCAGTTGCCGGCATTGAACCAAGAGTAGCTATGTTAAGCTTCTCAACAAAGGGTTCGGCTAAGCATGAGGTAGTCGATAAAGTGGTTGAGGCTTTGGCTATCGCAAAGGAAATGAATCCGAACCTTTTGGTGGATGGCGAATTGCAGGCTGACGCAGCTCTGGTTCCAAGAGTAGGTGCTTCCAAGGCTCCGGGATCTCCAGTTGCCGGTAAAGCAAATGTACTCATCGTTCCTTGTCTGGAAGTAGGAAACATCGCCTATAAGTTGGTTGAGCGTTTGGGACATGCAATCGCAGTTGGCCCAATCCTGCAAGGTATCGCACGCCCAGTGAACGACTTGTCACGCGGTTGCTCTACAGAAGATGTATATAAGATGATCGCCATCACGGCAAACCAAGCTATTGCAGCAAAAGCAAATCAATAATTAATAAGAAAATAAAACAATATGAAGATATTAGTATTAAACTGTGGAAGTTCATCCATCAAGTATAAACTGTTCGACATGGATTCGAACAAGGTCATTGCTAAAGGTGGTGTAGAGAAACTGGGTATGCCTGGAGCATTCCTTGAGCTTAAATTGCCGAATGGTGAGAAGGTTTTAATCGAGAAGGAGATGCAGGAACATACAGCCGGTGTGGAATTTATCTTAGAGAATTTGTTACACCCTGTTCATGGTGCCATCAAATCATTGGATGAGATCGATGCTGTAGGTCATCGTATCGTTCATGGTGGTGAGCATTTCAACCAGTCCGTACTCTTAGATGAGAAGATGTTGGAAGTTATCGAGTCTTGCAATGACTTGGCTCCGTTGCACAATCCTGCAAACTTGAAGGGTGTTGCCGCTATCAGCAAGACCATGCCGAAAGTTCCTCAGGTCGGTGTCTTTGATACGGCTTTCCATCAGACCATGCCGAAATATGCATATCTCTATGCTATCCCATACGAACTTTACAAAAAGTATGGCATCCGTCGTTATGGCTTCCACGGAACATCTCACCGCTATGTATCCAAACGGGTATGCGAATATTTGGGTATCAAACAAGAAGGTACACGCATCATCACTTGCCACATCGGTAACGGCGCTTCTATCGCAGCTGTGAAGGATGGCAAATGTATTGATACGTCAATGGGATTAACTCCACTGGAAGGATGTATCATGGGTACGCGTAGTGGTGACATCGATCCGGGTGCTATCATCTATATGATGAGCAAACTTGGTTTGGACACGAATGGAATTTCTGATTTGCTGAACAAGAAGTCGGGTATGCTGGGTATTTCTGGTGTATCTTCAGATATGCGTGAGATTGAGGATGCGATTGTTGAAGGTAATAAACAGTGTGTTTTGGCTGAGGAGATGTATTTCTATCGCATCCGTAAGTACATCGGTGCATACGCTGCAGCCATGGGTGGTGTTGATATCATCGTCTTTGCTGGTGGTGTTGGTGAGAACCAGTGGAATTCTCGTGAATTCTCTTGCGAAGGTTTGGATTTCTTGGGCGTTAAGATCGATAAGGAGTTCAACCGTACTATCTGGCGTAGCACATTGCGCGAGGCTGTAGTCTCTACTCCTGATTCTAAGGTAAAGGTTGTCGTTATCCCTACCGACGAGGAGCTGATGATTGCAACAGATACCATGGATATCTTGAAGAAACTCTGATCAAACAGATCATTTTTCATATAATAAAGGCGTGCCAATCGACACGCCTTTATTATTTATATCGTATTCATCCTTCCCCATACATCATTAAATTCCTAGATTCCAACCCTACCCTTTCAAAAACTCGACGTTTGGCTTCAGAAACTTGATATTTCTATGCAAAAACACGATGATTATTGTGCAAAAACACGATGATTGAAATAGAAAAGTCGGTGAAAGAAAACAAAAGTACGATAATCTGTTCTGTGTAGGAAGAAACAGTATACGACCTGCAGTTTTTAATTAGTTCCGATCGCTGTAGGGGCCTAGTTTGTCTAGACTCGTCAAACAATTCAGGCGGGCCGATACAAGATCAGCCCGTACAATAAATGGGTTTATTTGGTGATCGTTTCGTTAAGATTGTCCCAACCTCAGAAAAAACAAGAAGGAACTATTCGAACTTCGTTTCTCCTTCTACATACTGTTCGAGGAAGAGATGCTCACCATCAAAAACCGCGAACGAATAGCTCTTGATCCAGTCCCCTAAAATCAGCATGCGCGAAGCTTCTGTCAACATCAAGTCGAGCATGATATGGCGATGTCCGTAGATAAAATAGTTGATGTTCGGATGATTACTCAGATAATCTTTTGAGAACCGAACCAACGGCTCTTTCTCCTCGCCTTGGAAAGGAGGTTCCATCCCGTTCTCCCGTTTCAGTCGACTATGCTTTGCCCACGCCAAGCCGAAATCGATTCCCCAACGCGGATGAATCATCGAGAACAATTTGATAAGTGTCTTGTTATGAAAGATACTTCGGAGAATCTTAAATTGACGATCATCATCGCCAAGTCCATCACCATGGGCTATAAAGAACTCCTTGCCGTCAATCTCACAAGTATAGGAGGTGCGATGCAGGATAACTCCACATTCTTTTTGCAGGTAATCTCCGCACCAGATATCATGATTGCCCGTGAAGAAATGTACCTCCACGCCCAAGTCCGTAAGTTCGGATATTTTTCCTAGAAAACGAGTAAAGCCTTTTGGTACAGCCAACTTATATTCGAACCAAAAGTCGAACATATCGCCAAGCAAGTAAACAGCTGATGCCGTATGCTTGATACTGTCCAGGAAGTTAACCAACCTGCGTTCCTGGTTCCGTGAATGTGCAATAGCACGTGAGCCTAAATGGGCGTCCGAGAGGAAATATACATTCTTCATATTAAATAAAACCTAAATCAAGTTTGGCTTCCTCACTCATCATATCTTTATTCCACTCCGGTTCGAAAACCAGATTGATGTCAGTCTGCTTGATACCTTCGATGGAGTCCACTTTCTGTCGAACATCCTCCACAATAAAGTCGGCGGCCGGACAGTTTGGAGCCGTCATCGTCATATCGATCTCTACCGATAGGTCCTCGTTAACCTCAATGCGGTAGATCAATCCTAAATCATACACATTTACTGGGATTTCGGGATCGTAAACCGTCTTAAGCATCCGCACAATCTTCTCTTCCAAGTCCAAACGTATATTTTCGTCCATACTCCATTATTTAATGATGTTACAAATATAATCAAATTCTATAATCTTCCCTCATCTGCGTAACTATAAAAATTTCCATCCGTCACGATGACGTGGTCGATTAGTCGAAGGCTCATGACCTCGGCCGACCTACGCAACTGCTCCGTCAAACGGTCATCCTCCCTACTTGGCCGTAGATTACCGGATGGATGATTGTGACAAAGCACCATCGACACCGCTCTTTTGAGTAAAGCCTCACGAAGGATGCAGCGCACATCGACCGCAGTAGCGGCCAGTCCGCCTCGGCTCATACGCACTTTGTCTATCACTTTTGCTGCCTGGTTCAGCAATATGATCCAACATTCCTCCACCGATAAATCGCTCATCAAGGGATAAAAACAGTCGTACACATCTTTCGATGTCTTGATCGTTACTCGATCATGGATATCTTCCTTACGTCGCTTACCCAACTCGACTGCCGCCAAAATAGTTATAGCTTTGGCCTGACCGATTCCTTTATATTGACAAAGCTCATCAACAGAGCATTTGCCCAATTCACTCAAACTGTTATGTACATCGCCCAAAAGGCGTCGCATCAACTCGACGGCAGACTCTTCGCCATTGCCCGAACCAATCAGAATTGCCAACAACTCAGCATTCGACAAGGCCGAAGCACCATTCATCATCATTTTTTCACGCGGGCGATCCTCCTCTGCCCATTCTCGAATAGTTAGTTTATCTATCATAGTTATTTATTTATAAAAGGTCTTTTCAAAGGCGGCGAACTCATCTTTTCCTTTCACGCACCGTCGCCACCAGGCTAAGATGAATCCACTTCCGTACCCGACAAGCTGGATGAACGAGGCCACCACCGAGAGACATCCGATACGAATGCTCTTATTGCGAATGCTCGCATCTATAAAGATGAGAAGGATAAACAATAAGATTGGGAGTAAGCACCATAAGCACCAAAGCGAGCCCAGCAATAACACCAACAAACCTACTGTAAAAGCTGCCGGCAGGAGGTGTACCACCTTGAGCGACTCAGGATATTTCTTATATAAGTTGATGCGGGCAATCCCAGAGTTATGTACTTGCTTGAAGAATTTCCGGAAATCTGTCCGCCGTTTATGCCATACCCACGCTTCCGGGAACAACCGACAACGGTATCCGTTTTTAAAGATACGGATACTAAAGTCGATATCCTCACCAAAGCGCATCTTCGAGAAGCCACCTAATGCCTGATAAGCCTCAGCACGAACGCCCATGTTAAAGCTTCGCGGATAGAACTTATCCATTTTCTTCTTTCCTCCCCGTATTCCGCCAGTCGTAAAGAATGAAGTCATCGCATAGTTTATCGCCTTTTGTATATCC
>JAEEGL014437237.1_pt1 | contig 17882 bp, 7 predicted proteins | sample 9134231 | NCBI WGS metagenome assembly JAEEGL01 (sample SAMN16246548, study PRJNA631951) | gut metagenome | biome: gut microbiome; feature: rumen; material: fiber-attached | host: Bos | place: Iran: Karaj | collected 2018-10 | reverse complement strand
ATTGATATCCACAGAGACATATTTACCAAGTGAAATATATAAATACTTACATAATTCTAATTCTGTTAAACCACTAGGCATGTTCATATATATCTTATCAATTATTTCTTCTCCCTTAACAAATTCACTATGCGTAACATAATTATATCCAGGTATTCCTTCACAAATATCCGAATACATATATTCTTCACCATATTTTAAGAAATATTTTAAGACATCATAATCCAAATTAGTAATATCAATATTGATGTATTTTGTACCCTTTTTTATTTTATTAAGATCATTAGATGATGAAACATTTAAAACCAAACTATCCCTCTTTTTCATATCCTCACCCTATTATAAGTATATTACTTATAGCTATCTTTGTAAATAAACTAGACATAAATTAGACATAAAAAAAGAGACTATAATACGTCTCCTTCTACTTTTTTAGGTTCTTCTTCTTCACCAGCTAAAATTTCAAGAAAATTCATAATTGTTTCATTTTCACCCATATATGCATATATTTTTTCCATATCTTTTTCACTTATATCATCAGATAAAATATAATCTTTAGTATCTAATTCTACTTTTTCTTTGGTATCACTATATATTAAGTATATTTCCATTCCAATTTTATCATCAATAAAATCTAATCCCAAAGTTACTGACTTATCTTCTGATACTTCATTATATTTAAAATAGCCAGAAAACTTTAAATTATACCCTTCCATATATTCAAAAATATATTTATTATCTTCCATATAGAAAGTAAAATTATCATCTTCATTAGTACCTTCTAATTTAATAAACTCACTAGTAAAAATCTTCGTATATACACTTATATAATCTACATCGTTATCTTTTATATCTGCAAGTTCCTTTTCCATTCCTTCTTGTATTTCAGATATCTTTTCACCAGTTATTTTAGATAAATTATCCATGTATTCCTTATCTTGTGATAATTTATTATACATGTTTTCAATAAATTCTTTATTTACTACAAGCGTATATTTCTTAACATATTCTTTATCTAATTTTATATATTTCTTATCATATGTTGCATTATCAAGTGCATATTTAAAAGCATCTTTAACTTTTTCTAATACTACTTTATAATTATTAACATCATAATCGTATTCACTCATCTCTTCATCAGGTTCATATTTAATTACTTTGTCGTATACATCATCATATTTAACAAATAATTCTGATTCATTACCAGTAACTATCTTACTAGTAAAACTAACTAATTTATCACTTTTATAATTTAATAATCCTGTTAAATAATTTGTATCATCATCATGATTTAATACTCCTGATACCGATAGATTATTAATTATTTCATAATTCTTATACTCTAAATTATTTATCTTGAGTTTCGTAGAAAGACTATAATTAATATTTAATTTATTACTCTCTTTTGCCCTATCCGTATATATTCCATCCATTTTATCATATATATGCATAAATAGATTCTTGGCACTATCTACTACTGCAAAATAATAATAACCTAGTCCTCCAACTAAAGCCATCATTAGAATTAAAACTATAATTCCCGCAGAACTTCCTTTTTCTATTTTAAACTCATCATCATAGTCTAAATTCTTCTTAGCCTTCATTATACCACTTCCTATCATATTCATTCTAACATACAATTAACTATTAAACCAATAAAAAAACGCTTATTTACATAATTTAAGCGTTATTTTACTATTTTCTAGATACATATTTTCCATCTTTAGTTGAAACAATAATTTCTTCTCCTTGTTCAATAAATAATGGAACTTTTACAAGTAATCCAGTTTCGATAATAGCATCTTTTGTCGCATTTGTAGCTGTATTACCTTTAATAGCTGGCTCTGTTTCAGTAATTACATAATCAATCTTTTCTGGAAGTTCAATTCCTAACATTTCACCTTCATGGAAGAATATTAATACTTCAAGTCCTTCTTTTAAGAATTTAGATTCTTCTTTTATTTGATTAATTGATAGTTCAACTTGTTCATATGTATTCATATTCATGAATGTATAGTTTCCTGAAGATTCATATAAATACTGCATCTTAATCTTTTCGACATGACCTTGAGCTACCTTTACACCGGCATTGAATGTTTGTTCAACAATTGAACCAGTTCTTAAATTTTTAAGTTTAGCTTTTACAATAGCTGCTCCTTTTCCTGGTTTAACATGTTGGAATTCTAATACTTGATATAAATTTCCTTCATAACTAATAGTCATGCCAGTTTTAAAATCATTTACATTTATCATATTATATTACACTCCTACTTCTTTTCTTTATGATTTGTATTCTTACGACATTTAGGACAATACTTATTTAATTCTAAACGTTCTGTCGTATTTTTCTTATTCTTACTTACTGTGTAATTTTGGCTTTTACATTCATCACATACTAGAGCTACTAAAACTCTGTTTTCATTTTTCTTTGCCATAGTGCACCTCCTCTTAAAACATCAAGTGTATTATAACATACTTTTTTTATTTTATGCAACAATTATTCAAAATAAATATTTACCATTTGTGAAGATATCCTCTTTGTAATCGCACTGGTATAAGATGCATTAGGTAAACCGATGTCTGGTGATACTACCACAATACTCATTTTTGGATTCTCACTAGGTGAATATCCGACAAAAGATGTCGTTACTGTTTCCGTATCAACTACTCCATCACCATCAGTATCGATAAAGCTCTGACTAGTTCCTGTTTTACCAGAAGAATTACTATATCTTCCCATATAACCATAGCCAAGCCCACTTCTAACCACTTCCCTGAAACCATATCTTACTCTATCCATATACTTTTTATCAATATCGACATGTCCTAACACTTCTGTTTCCGTAGCATATATCAAATCTCCCAATTTTTGATTATTCACACTTGGCGAATATACTTCCTTAAGTAAATATGGCTTGTATCTTGTTCCACCATTAGCTATCGTACTAATATATTGTGATAACTGTATTGGTGTATATGTATCATATTGCCCTATTGCAAAGTCCATCAAATGTCCCGGTAATTTAGAAGTACCCATATAACCTAAACTTTCTACCGGTAAATCTATTCCTGTCTTGACGCCAAGTCCAAAAGATGCATACATATCACGGTACTTATCGAAAGCAGATTCATCGATTACTAATGCCTTATCATACTTATAATTCCCTTTTCCCACTCTAATAGCTACCTTGTACTGATATACATTAGATGAATATCTAAGCGCATACACATCATCGATATTACCCATTGTTTTCCATGAACATTTTAGTGGTGTATTCTTAATTTTAATACATTCGTCACGAATGACACTACCGATATCTATTGCCCCGTATTTGTATCCTACCATCATGCTAGCCCCTTTAACAATAGATCCTGGTGTTACTGGCAATGTTACAACACCCGGAGTATAGTCTACAACTACTAATTCCCCTTTAGAATTGTATTTCGCTTGTTTACCAGACATTGCTAATATTTCTCCCGTATTTGGATCTGCAATAACGACAAATGAATGGTCATAGTATTTTGTGTTAGCTTCTTTCTTTGCTTTTAATACTTCATTAGATAAAACCTTCTCTAATTTTTTTTGAAGTTCAATATCGATAGTTAAAACAATATCATTTCCTCTTTTTCCTTCTTTTACAAGTTCATAACTATTATCATTATTAATACGATATATCGGTTTAACTCCCTTTAAATAATCCTCATATTCGTATTCTATATAACTAGTTCCAACTCTATCAGCTAAACTATATCCTTTTTCCAAATAAAGACTAGCAAGTTCTTTAGGTATTCCTTGAGTATCTGAAGACACTGTTCCCAAAATACTCTTAAATGTATCTCCATATAAATATGTTCTTTCCCAATCTAATTTTGTATTTACCCCATTTAACGAATCAATATTTTCACTAATAATAGCATATTCTTCTTCCGTAACATTCTTATTTTTAATAACTTTCTCAGCATAAGAATATCCCTTATTCATAAGATAATATATATATGCCGCTTCCTTATCTTTATCTTCATATTTACCAATTTCTTCATCAATTCTCTCAAATATTAAATTTTTAATATCACTATCCGTTAATTTTCTTTTTACATATTGCTTTCTTTCCTTATCCGTTATCTTACTATCACATGTTTTTTTATTATTAACACAATAAAAATCTTTTAAATAATAATCCGATAGTTTACTAAAATTAACCTCTAAAACATTTCCTAACGTATATGCTAATTCTACTTCCTTTTCCTTAGTAATACCCTCTTGTTTCTTATAATAAATAGTTTTAACACCTACATTATCAACAAGTAGCCTATAATTTCTATCATATATTCTTCCTCTTGGAGCGCTATCTCCTTCGACAAGTTTATCTTCTCTACTCGATAATAATTTATTATAATAATCGTATTCAATAATTTGTAATTTAAATAGACGTACTCCAATTATAATACTTATAAATATTAAAAAAACAGCAATAAATTTATATCTTCCTATAATCGTATCTGCAATATTCTTAGATCCATATCTACTTATCTTATTTATAGGTTTTAAAGACTTATTCTTTATTACTTTTTTCTTTACCTTACTAGTTCTATTAATATGTCTATGTTTGATAATACTCATATGTATCAACTCATCTCATCATTATTATTATATCATAATTCCTATAAATTATCATAGTTTTAACTAGATAGCTATGTATAAGAAAATTATTTATAATTATATTAATAATATTAAAAAAGAGGATATTATATCCTACAGCATCAAAGAAGGAATCATTTTAAGTAAATATGAAATAGATATTATCTACGATTACATAAAAAATAAATATTTAAGTATTATTGATAATCCAAATAAAATACTAACTGAAATAAAAGAAAAAGTATCCAACGAAACATACCATAAATTATTAGAACTATATGATAAATATAAAGATATTATTAATAAAATAAAAGACGATTAATCGTCTTTTATTCATTAAACATTTTAATTACTGCTTCCTTATAAACATCTTTAGCAATTTCATACCCATTAGGAATAAAATGTATAACTTTATTAATAGTAACTCCACTATTTGCTTCAAGTACTAACATTTTACCATCTTCACATAAAATTATGTCTACACTAGCAAATCTAATATTAGCTTTCTCTGTAACTTCTTTTGCCAAAGAAACAACTTTTTCCTTTGTTTCTTCATCTATATCCAAAGAAGCAATACTACCTTTAGATAGATTGTAATGAAAATCATATTCGTATACTTCTCCATCTTTTAATATCATATCAGGAACTTCTTCCTCTTCAAAATAATACTTATTAAAACGTACTAGTAATTCTTTTAAAGAACTCTTTCCATCTCCAACAACTACCGGTTTTATTTTTTTAAATACTAATTTTACCTCATTATCTAAAAGTATTACTCTATATTCATTAACGATATGATAAAAAGGCATCATACTAATAGAAAAATTATTGACAAATAATTTATCACTATATTTAATTAAATCATCTTTATTAGTAATATGGTATACTCCATTACCAAGTGATCCTTCATTAGGCTTTATAACTACATCCTGATTGTATTTATTAAAACATTCTAACATACTCTCTTTTGTATTACATCCATTTGCATAATCAAATTTATTAGTTTCAGGATAAAAAATATTATGTTGACATACCGGTAAATTCAAACTATGAAGCAAATCATAAAAAGCATATTTATCATCCATTGTAAGACCTATTGCATGTCCATTTATATCAAATTTATTACCTACGATATATCTTCTTTTATCTCCCTTTTCTAACATTAATATCCAGTCTTTAGATAAATATGTATATTTAAAACCTAATTCTTTTGATAATTCATCTATAATTTCATAAAACATAATATCACCACACATATATAATAACATACAAATTTCCTTTTGTCATTTAATAATAATTATGATAAAATATTTTTGGTGATATGATGAATAAATATCAAGATTATATATCTAATATAGAAACTACTCTTCTTGATAGTATTGCTAGCTTTAAAAAAGATTTATCTAAAAAAACTATCAAGAATTATATCAAGAATGAAATGGTAACTGTCAATAAAAAGACAATAACTAATTCTAGTTATATTGTTCATACAAATGATTTAATAACTATTTCTTATAACAAAAAGAGAATAAAAGAATACAATTTAGATATTCTCTATGAAGATGATTATCTAATTGCTATTAATAAACCTAGTGGTTTGTTATCTATCTCTAATGATAAAGAAAAAATAGTAACAGCCTATAGAATGGTATCTGATTATGTAAAAAGAAATACCAAAAATAAATATATCTTTGTTGTTCATCGATTAGATGAGGATACTTCTGGAATACTTTTATTTAGTAAAGATAAAAATATTCGAGATAAAATGCAAGATAATTGGAATACTATTACTAAAAAAAGAGGCTATTTAGCTATTTGTGATGGTATATTAAAAGGAAGTAAAACCATTCATACATATCTAAATGAAGATCATAATGGCTTTATCTATTCAGATAAGCATAATAATGGTAAAGAAGCCATAACTAATTATAAAGTTATAAAAAATTATAACAATTATTCCCTTCTTCAAGTATTTATTGATACTGGAAGAAGGAATCAGATTAGAGTTCATTTAAGTGAATTAGGTTATCCAATTGCTGGTGATAAAAAATATAGGTGTAAGACTAATCCCATAAAAAGATTATGTCTACATGCCAATATTTTAGAATTTATTCACCCAGTTACTAAAAAATTAATACACCTAGAATCAAGTATTCCCGACGATATGAAAAAGTTAATAAAAAAGGATTGAAAATCAATCCTTTTTTTATTAATCTCCACAACCTGTTGTAGTACTAAATAGATATGTCTTAGATGCATAGCAACCATAGTTTGGTATATATACCCAGTCAGTATTACCTGAATATACATTTCCTCTTACTACTTGATTCTTTTTAAGTGAGGCAACAACATCTCCACTAGGTGCACTTGCACGACAATTCAATGTTGAATTTCCTGCATCTACTCTCCAACAAGAATAATTACTTGTCCATTTAGCATATATTGTATGATTGCTTGTTGATGAGACTGTTGTATTAAGATTTACCGTTGTACCACTACCATTAGACGATGTATTCCATGAATCAAATGTATATGTTGACCTAGTAGGATTTGTAGGTGTTACTGATCCAAAATATTTCCCGCCAACTTTAACTTTACTTGTTTCTTGTTGCCTTATTGTTACATTACTGAATGTTATTGACTGATTATTTCTATCATTGACGTCAAACCTTAACCAGTATGTACCAGTAGTCGTCGGAGTAAAGCTCCAATTTGTTGCCGAACTAGGATGTATATATGTGTACCATTTGCCATCTAAGCCTAAAAATACTTCAACTTTTGAACCCCATGTTACGCCAGAAGGAACAGTACAATTAAAAATATATGTTTTATTTGCTTCCAAATAAACTCTACCCCTAGTGGTTGTATAACAGTCATCATTAGAACATATTGAACTATTAGTTTCAATTGTAACATTACCACTTGATACGGTGAAATATGCATACGCATTAGCCGTCTTTGGTATATCCGTTAAATCATATATTAGATTCTGTGAAGTATATGTCGCTGTAACATGTTTTACCGTAACAGATTTGCTAGTAACATTGCCAGCACCATCAACGAACCAAGCATAATATGTACCATTTGATGTAACCGCATATACACCACCAGCATAATTACTTGTCTTTATTTGATTCCAAGATTGCGGTTGAGTGTTAGATGTAGTATAGGCATAGCCTATTATCCTAGAGCCAGTATCACTCGCAACTGTATAAATATAGTTTGTCGTAGCACCAGCTGATGTTGTGTCAAATACTGTCGCATACGCAACATTCCATACAACTGGATTTGATGAAGTTGCAGTACTTCCTCCGGATACTGAGAAAAAGTTAGTCGTACTAAATGTTCCTGTCGAACCACAATTTACCTTAATTGCATATTCTTGCCATTGACCAGTTCCAGCTTGTGATGTTAACCAAGTTGCAGTTCTTCCATCACCACATGCATTTGAATGCCAGTTTATTTGATAACCACTCGGTATGTTAGCCACAATCCTTGTAATAAACTCTTTACTTGCTGCTCCCTGTGTTTTAAATGTAAAACCGCCATGATTTGGTGAAGCAGCACCAACAGTTTTAATTTCTAGACCATACCCTGAACTGTTTGGTACACCAGATATTGTTTTTCTTGTAACAGTTACATTAGAATTTGATGAATTGTTATAAACAGTTATTCCATTTTGTCCAGAAGCAAATTCTGGATCTGTATTTAGCATTGCACCAACATAAGAATTCGGAATAGATGGTGCAGTTTTATCTATTTTATCAACAGTTACTGTTTGAACAGTTCCATTACCTGCTGCATCAGCAACATATACCGTATATGTTCCGTTCGCAGTAACATCAAAACTATCACCACTGATATTCGTACCTGATGAAGCAAAATATGAGACACTTTGATTGCCACTTGCGTATTTTTTTGTAACCACGGTACTTTGAGCATCGTTTGCCGTTAAATTTATCGTATACTTTTCATTACTATAAATATCTGCCCCTATTATTTTAAAGTTTCGATATTGTGTTGTAGGCTTACTATACGTATCGCTTAAACGCATTTGAATTTTAAAATAGTCTATTCCTGAACCATAATTGTAATTTGAACCCTCTTTTGATGTCCAAGTGTTTAATGCAGTTGCATTTCCTGCCTGACCATTTGAAGAATAGCCATTTGAACCAACATAACTAGCAAAATTAGAATCATAATAAGATGTACCTGTATAAAATCCACCATTAGAATTATTATTTGCTGCTGTTGTCGATTTAAATTCGAATTGCCAATTATAATAACCTTCGTTTACCTCATAAAATGGCGAATAGCCTGCTGAACCGGTGGCAGGTAATGATAGTATTTGATTTGTTGTATCCACGGTAGCGCTACCTGCTAAGTTCCAGCCATTAAAGCCACTTCTTACTCCTCGTTTTGTTAATGATAATGTTGGAGGAGTAACATCGTATGCTAAAATTGCTGTTTCTGTACCATTAGTAGTTGTTTTTTTAATATAATAACCATTTGGTATATTAGTCGTTATCCCAGTATTAAGTGCATATCCAGTACCACTTGCGGACTTAATTACTCCATCATAGAAATTAATAGTTGCCCCAGTTTCGCCGGATACTGCATGGTTACCTGATGTACCGGTTACCTGAACTAACGGAGTGGTTGTACTTGGCGTTCCTCCATCGTTAGTACCGAGTGTTAACGAATATGTATTATATGTATAAATACCTAGTGTAGTACCAGTTACTGTACCACCGGTCATAACTATATTACCTCTATTTGATACAACAGTTGACGTTCCGGTCATCGTACCACCAGAAATATTTATTGTTCCGCCCAAATAATTATTAATTGCATTATTTCCAGAAATTGTTCCACCAGCTATATTTACAATTCCGGTAGAAACATTATAAACTCCTGTTGTTCCAGAAATAGTACCACTATTTATATTTATAGTTCCTGTTGAGGCATTATAAATAGTCGTTGAAGACGGACTTGTAATCTCAGCGTTACTTATTGTTATTGTTCCAGTACTGTCATTTCCTATAGCAACATACGAACCATTAGAAGTAATTGTTCCACCAGATATAGTAACCGTTCCAGCACCATTTTTAATAGGCGTTGAAGAAGTAGTCGTAATGCTACCATTGCTCATTGTCATAGTTCCTGTACCATTTGATATAGCAGTATATGCACCTGAAGCACTAAATGTTCCACCAGATATATTAAGTGTTCCAGATGTGTTCGTAACACACGAGTGTACACATCCAAAAGTACCGCCGGTTATCTGCGTTAAACCAGTATTATAAACATTAGACATACTTCCATTAACTGTTCCACCGGTTATTAATACTTTTGCTGGTTGAACATTGTTTATTGTGTTAGCATTTGTAGTATTAAGTGTTCCACCATTTACCGTAACCGCGGGTTCGTCCATAAGTTCACTCATATAGTTTCTAATAGCATGTTCGTATGTATTTATTGTTCCTGAATTAACTATTACTTTTGCAGTCGTACTAGTTAATTTAATTCCACCATTATATGTTAATGATGATTCAAGTGTCGCACCATCTATAGTTACCAAACCATCACTATTTACCATATATCTTGCACTTGTTGCAGCCGATTCAAAAACTAAATATGCATTTGTATTTAATGTAAGACTTTTAGAAGTATTATTATAAATAACTGTATTAGAAGTTGAAGCTGTTTTAACTGTAACTTTGTTCGTATGAGCAGTTCCATTTATTGTCATAGTACCATTATTTAGTAATACAGAATTACTGCCATCACCCTGTATCGTACTATTACCATCACTACTGTATATATCTAATCCACCATTATTTGTCAAACCATTTGTTGAATCATTTAACGTAAGCGTTTTACCATTCAAATCAAGTTTGATTCCACTCTTGGCAGAGCTAAGAACTACATTAGATGATTCAGTTACATCTCTTAATACTTTTATTGTCTGATTATTTGCCACTGCGCTAAATGCCTCGTTTAATGTAACATAATTTATATTCGTAGATGTATTTTGATAATATGCCAAAACAGCATTAGCATATAATTTCGTTGAATTTGAACTATTTGTATATGAAGCACCAGCTGCTGTGCCAGTGGTTGCTCCGGATGTAGTACTCCATCCTACTGAAGCATATCCAGAATTAGGTGTAATAGTTGGTAATGTTACACTACAACTTGTCGTTCCTGCCGAAGCACCTGTTGCGTTTAATTTACAAGAACCACTAGTAGCTCCTATTTCAGATACATTAGAACCCTTTGCATATGTAATACCTAAATTATATATAGTATATAGATTAGTAGTGCCAGTTATTGCAGTTGCAGTTGCAGCAGCTGCAACTGTAGAATAACCAACTGTTGTCGTATTACTTGTGGCAAGACCAGCCCAAGTGCTTCCTCCAGGTCCACCAGCTGTCGTATAATTGCTAGTACCAGTCGCACTTGTCGATAATACTGTTGTATATGCTGTAGCTGTTCCATAAATTGAATTTCGATATAAAGATCTATTCGTATATGCAGTACTATTGTAATAATAATTTTTCATGCCACTTAATTGATATACTGCATACCATGATGAACTAGAAGTGTTTGGTGTTGATGAAGTTGGTATCGAACTTGCACCACTTGACCAACGTAAGAATGATGTTCCGTATGGTGCAGAATGTGAAACTGACGGAACTGTAAAGTTACTATTAATATTTCCGGCAACCGATGCACTAGTACATACTAAATATTTGTTAGCTGCTGTACCAGTAGTATTAGACTTTGCACCTGTTGCACTACTTGAATAATAGAAAGTTGGTGTAACAGTACCATAAGTTACCATATATGCAGATGTTATGCTACTATTAGCAAGTGCCGCTACTGAAGTAATCCCGCTAGCTATAGTAGCAGTATTAGCCGTATCATTTGTAAATCCCGCCAAATTAGTATATCCAGTAACGCCTGCAGTAATATTTGTCGCATTACCTGTTCCCGTAGCACTAGAATTAATTACTTTTGTATATGAGGTATCCGAATCATTAGCTATATATGCATTTCTAAAATATTGATAATTACTACATACAGAAGTGCTACTTGGATAATATATAGTTATATTAGAAGCCGATGCTTCAGCACCATACACAGCATAATACGATGCATACTCCGTAGTATATGTTGGCGCAACAACCATCACGCCAGGTGAAGTTGCCCAACCTCTAAATGTTGTACCAGAAGGAGCAACATTTGTAATACTTGGAACTGTAACAGTTCCTCTAGTTAGAGTCGCCACACTATTACTTGTACATCTCAAATATTCATTAACTGCTGCTGCATTTGTTGACTCCTTAGTACCAGAAGTGTCTTTTGAATAGTTGAATGTTGCCGCAACTCCTTTTGATAACACAATATACGCCGTTGTCATACCACTGCCTGCTAATGATGAAATTGTATTTGATCCAAGATAATGAGAAGATGAACCATATCCATCTACAAAATCATATATGGCATATCCAGATAATGGCGTATAAGTAAAGTTTGTTGTATCAGTCTGATTAGCATTTATTACTGCGGTATAATTAGTCGCAGTATCACTTGACATAAATGCATTTTTATAATACATATAAGCACTGCATGCAGTTGTACTACTTGGATAACGTATTATCATATTAGTACTATATACCGCATACCATACAGATTTTGATGTATTTGGTGCTGTAGATGAAGCTGGTATTCTATTTGTCATACTAGACCAACGCAAGAATGAAGTTCCGTATGGTGCTGAATGAGAAATCGTTGAAGGAATAGTATAATTAGATTCACCAATTCCTGCCGCACTATCGCTTGTACACCTTAAATATCTATTGGTAGCACTACCTGTCTTGCTTGTAACAACACCATCTGCACTACTTGAATAATAGAAAGTAGGTGTAACTGTTGTTTTTAGTATTCCATATACTTTTGCTATATTACCAGGTACTGTAGCCAGAGCAGCAATATTTGCATATGTTGCAGTATTGTTGCTTGTACTTGCATTATAACCATGTAATGTAGTGTACCCAGTTACACTGGAAGTATAAGTATAATTAGTAGTTGTTCCTGTAGTACTTGTTGAAACAACTGCTGATGCCATTGCACTAGTACTAGAAAACCATTGGTTACGATATACCGTCGTAGCAGAAGAACACGCATTTGTACTAGATGGATAACGAATAGCTAAATCACTACGATATATAGCATAAAATGTTTTGTTTGATGATAGTGTTACTTCTGTAGCAGTTTTGACTGCCCCACCAGTTGTTGACATAGTACCTGTAGATGCAGCAAGTCCCGCATAAGCATTGTTGTATGTACCACCACTACCTATAACATCACTTGGTATTGATACCGTACAACTGCTATTTCCACTTTGTACTGTACATGCTGTTGTATTTGATGCATTAACATCAGAAACAGATATACTACTAATTGTCGTTTGTCCAGAAGTAGTATTAGATTGATAATAGAAAGTTGCTGTATAAGTATTTCCTGTAGCTGCAGCGTTTATCTCACTAGAAGCCGTTACTTTAACCGTTGTTGAAAGTGTTGTTGCACTTCCAAATGTTACAGTACCACTCGTTTTACTCCATGTATTAAATGTGAATCCTGTAGCAGCTATTCCACCAATATTATGATTAACATTGCCAAGGACTAGCACACTATCACCACTTGTAACAGCCGTAGAATTCAATGATAATGCACTCATGTTTGTGCCAGTCATTTTAAGTGTATAGAAATTGATTGTTCCGGTTGCTGCAGCAGCTCCTGTAAATGATACCCCACTATATTTCGTTGTGCTCTTATGATTTGCATCTTCTCCTACCCATACATAGTATGTCGTTGATGCTGACATTGCTCCTGAAATAGCTAATGTCGTAGCTGTTGTCGTTGTTCCACTAAATGTATTCGTATCACTACCACTATTTGTACTTATATGTACCGTATATCCATCACAATCCGTACAGTTTGATCCATTTTTCTTTATTGTTAATGTTACTTTATTGATTGTACTTGTTGCTGTCAATGTCGTTGCTGCTCCTACATTCATTGTCGTAGATGTTGCTGATGTATTAGCTATAGCACTTGATGTAGTATTACTTGACCAACCACCAAATGTATATCCTGTCGTTGGTGTTGCAACTATTGAATGAATCTTACTACCAGTTCCTGTTCCTAATGCTACAACTGAGGCGTTATTTGCTATGCTTGTACCATTAAATTTTATTGTCGTATTTGTTAATGAAGCAGTTACCGTATAGAAATTGATTGTTCCGGTTGCTGCGGCAGCTCCAGTAAATGATACCCCACTATATTTCATTGTACTTTTATGGTTGGCATCTTGTCCTACCCATACATAGTATGTTGTTCCTGGTACAATTGTATTGGTTATAACTAATGTACTTGCTGTTGTCGTGGTTCCACTAAATGTATTCGTATCACTACCACTATTTGTACTTATATGTACAGTGTATCCATTACAGCTTGTACAATTTGAATCATCTTTCTTTAGCGTTAATGTTACTTTGTTAGTATTTGAAACATTACTTGTAGCTGTTAATGTCGTCGCTGCACCAGCTTTAAATGTTGTCGTTGAATTTCCCGTCGCCGTTACTGTACTTGATGTACTTGAACTTGACCAACTATTAAATGTATATCCGCTTGCTGCTGATGCCACAATACTATGTATTGCACTCGTGCTTCCTAAAGCAACCACCGTTCCATTATGCGCTAAATTTGATCCATTAAACGTCATTGTCGTATTGCTTAATGATGCTGTTATCGTATAGAAATTAATTGTTCCAGTTGCTGCGGCAGCACCTGTAAATGATACCCCGCTATATTTCATAGTACTCTTATGATTAGCGTCTTCTCCTACCCATACATAGTATGTTGTTCCTGGTACCATTGCCCCACTTATTTCTAATGAAGCAGAAGTCGAAGTAACACCAGAAAATGTATTCGTATCACTACTATCACTTGTACTTATGTGTACTGCATATCCATTACAATTTGTACAATTTGATCCATCCTTTTTGATAGCCAGTGTTACCTTATTAGCTGTTGATACATTACTTGTAGCAGTTATTGTATCAGTTCCATATACCTTAAGTACTGTAGATGCATATGAAGAAGAGCCAGCATTATTGCTATTAAAACCTGAACCATCACCCGATGTCCAACGATAGAATGTATATCCGCTATTAGGTGTAGCCTCTATTGTATGACCAGTAACAGTACTAAAACTAGGCTGCGTCACAACTACTACACTGTTGCCGTTAGCAATAGATGTTCCGTTAAATGTCACTGAAGAATTTACTGTTGCTACTGTTATCGTATAAAAATTAATTGTTCCAGTAGCTGATGGCCCAGCTATAATTGAACTTCCAATATATAACATATTAGCATTATTAGTTCCTGCAGTCTTATGATTAGAATCTCTTGCCACCCATATATAGTATTGCGTTCCAGCTTCCATTGCACCAGATATTTCTAATGTACTAGATGCTGTAGTTGTACCAGTAGCCGTTGCCGTATCAGCGCTGCTACTTGTACTTAAATGAACAACATATCCGCTGCAACTTGTGCATGCACTTCCATCTTTATTTATTGTAAATGTTACCTTATTAATTGTACTTGTTGCTGTTAATGTTGTAGTTGCACCAACATTCATTGTCGTTGATGCCGAAGAAGCACTCGCAAAAGTACTTGATGTTGTATTGCTAGACCAACCGCTAAACGTATACCCAGTTGTTGGTGTTGCGACAATTGCATGAATTCTATTATTAGCCGCCGTTCCTAATGCTACAACTGATGCATTATTGGCTAATGATGTGCCATTAAAGGTCATTGACGAATTAACTAATGATACAGTCAAAGTATAGAAATCAATATCTTTAGTTACGGCTCCGCCACCTTTAAATGAAATCCCCGTATATTTCGTCGTACTTTTGTGGTTGGCATCTTCTCCTACCCATACATAATACGTCGTAGATGATGCCATCGCTCCACTTATTTCTAATGTACTTGCTGTCGTAGTTGTACCTGACCAGCTTGCACTGTCCGATGAACTGCTTGTACTTATATGTACGGTATATCCATTACAATTTGTACATGCATTTCCATCTTTCTTTATCGTAAATGTTACCTTATTTATTGAACTTGTTGCTGTTAATGTTGTTGCAGCTCCAACATTCATTGTTGTTGATGTTGCAGTAGTACTATTAATAGCACTTTCAGTTTTATTACTTGACCAACCACCAAATGTATATCCAGTTGTTGGTGTTGCAACTATTGAATGAATTTTTCTACTAGTTGCTGTTCCTAATGCTACGACTGATGCATTATTTGCTAACGCCGTTCCATTAAATGTCATTGTCGTATTAGTTAGTGATGCTGTTATTGTATAGAAATTAATATCTTTAGTTACAGCTCCACCACCATAAAATGAAATACCTGCAAATTTTGTTGTACCCTTATGATTTGCATCTTGTCCTATCCATACATAATATACCTGAGATGATGACATCTCGCCAGATACAACTAATGTGCTGGCAGTCGTAGTGGTACCTGTAAAGGCAGCTGTATCATTATTAGCACTTGTACTCATATGCACAGCATATCCATCACAGTTTGTACAAACGGATCCATCTTTATATATTGTAAATGTTACCTTATTTATTGAACTTGTTGCTGTTAACGTTGTTGCTGCTCCAACATTCATTGTCGTTGATGTAGCTGACGTATTGTTAACAGTACTTTCTGTTTTATTACTTGACCAACCACCAAATGTATATCCGGTTGTTGGTGTTGCAACTATTGAATGAATTTTTCTACTAGTATCTGTTCCTAATGCTACAACCGATGCATTATTTGCTAAGGCTGTGCCATTAAATGTCATTGTCGTATTGGTTAGTGATGCTGTTACTGTATAGAAATTAATATCTTTAGTTACAGCCCCAGCGCCTTTAAATGAAATACCGGTATATTTTGTTGTGCTCTTATGATTTGCATCCTCTCCAACCCACACATAATATGTCGTTGATGCTGACATTGCACCACTTATTTCTAATGTACTAGCAGTTGTCGTTGTACCTGTCCAACTTGCATTGTCAGAATTTACACTTGTACTTACATGTACAGCGTATCCATTACAACTTGTACAATTACTTCCATCTTTCTTTATTGTAAATGTTATTTTATTGATTGTACTCGTTGCTGTTAATGTCGTTGCTGCACCTACATTCATTGTCGTTGATGTAGCCGATGTATCTGCAATTGCACTTTCCGTTTTATTGCTTGACCAGCCACCAAATGTATATCCAGTTGTTGGTGTTGCAACAATTGCATGAATCTTACTACCAGTTCCCGTTCCTAATGCCACAACCGTTCCGTTATTTGTTAAAGATGTACCATTAAATGTCATAGTTGCATTAGTTAATGATGCTGTTACAGTGTAGAAATTAATATCCTTAGTTACAGCTCCACCACCTTTAAACGAAATACCAGTATATTTCATTGTGGTTTTATGATTTGCATCTTCTCCTACCCATACATAATATGTCGTAGATGCTGACATTGCTCCTGAAATAGCTAATGTACTTGCCGTTGTTGTTGTACCAGTCCAATTTGCAGAACTTGATGTACTGCTTGTAGTTATATTTACTTTGTACCCATCACAGTTTGTACAGTTTGATCCATCTTTCTTTATTGTAAATGTTATTTTATTAATTGCACTTGTTGCTGTTAATGTCGTTGCTGCTCCAACGTTCATTGTCGTTGATGTAGCTGATGTATCTGCGATTGCACTTTCCGTTTTATTGCTTGACCAACCGCCAAATGTATATCCAGTTGTTGGTGTTGCTACGATTGCATGAATCTTACTGCCTGTTCCTAATGCCACAACTGTTCCGTTATTTGCTAAGGCTGTACCATTAAATGTTATAGCTGTATTTGTAAGTGCTGCTGTCACTGTATAAAAATTGATTGTTCCTGTCGCTGCAGCAGCTTCTGTAAATGATACTCCACTATATTTCATCGTACTCTTATGATTAGCATCTTCTCCTACCCATACATAATATGTCGTAGATGCTGACATTGCTCCTGAGATTGCTAATGTTGCTGCTGTTGTCGTAGTTCCACTAAATGTATTCGTATCACTACTATTACTTGTACTTATATGGACGGTATATCCATTACAACTTGT
>JAEEGL012020089.1_pt1 | contig 17882 bp, 15 predicted proteins | sample 9134231 | NCBI WGS metagenome assembly JAEEGL01 (sample SAMN16246548, study PRJNA631951) | gut metagenome | biome: gut microbiome; feature: rumen; material: fiber-attached | host: Bos | place: Iran: Karaj | collected 2018-10 | reverse complement strand
TCCAGGCGGTAATGCGGTAAACGTTGCGGTTCATACTGCCAGAAGCGGTGTAGATGCGGAGTATCTGGGCGCATTCGCGGATGATTTTTATGCAGAGCTTCTGCAGAAAGCGCTTGAGGTAAATGGTGTCCGTTATGACCGGTGCCCTGTTATACCGCACAGTATCACCAAACAGTGTGTATATGATGTGATTAACGGAGAACGGACATTTGTTGAAGTGATCGCGGGCGAATTCTGGGCAGGGCCGATTCAGCTGAAAGAGCGAGAACTGGAAATCCTTCGGGAAGCTTCTGTAATCGTTAGCAGTGTTAATGCTAAGATACCGGAACAGCTCAAAACAGTAGAAGAACTGCCGGCAGTATTTGCGTATGATTTCGGCGAAAAAGAAAAGTACCGTTCGGAAGAATACTATGATCTGATGTTTGGGAAAATCGACCTGGCAATGTTTTCCTGCAGGCCGATGAGCACAAACGAATTCCGTGAATTTGCGGATTCCCTTCATCGGCGTGGTGCGGTTCACGTGCTTGCGACTATGGGGGCGGACGGACAAATGATTTCCAATGGTACGGAAGTTGTACATGGTTCCGTAGAGAAAGTAATTCCCCGTGATACAATGGGCGCAGGAGATTCTTTTCTGTCTGCAGTTATTCGTTCGCTGTGGATGAATGGATGGCAGAAAGGAAAACCGATGCCAGAAGACGCACTCTCAGAAGCGCTTCGGGAAGGAAAGCGATTATCCAGTGAAAACTGTCTTACGCCGGGAGGTTTTGGCAGTTAGGGGTCTTCAATAAGGAATCTGAGAACGGGGAATACTATGAATAACATCAAAGGATTACGACTTGATAAAGGCATTCCGATGCCGCTTTATGAACAGCTGAGACAGGGACTTCTTGCGGCAATCATGGACGGAACGATTCCGACCGGAAGTAAAATGCCGACAGAAGAGGAGCTGTGTGAAGCTTACGGCATATCAAGGCCGGTTGTCCGGCAGGCTTATAAAGCGTTGATTGAATCCGGTCATGTTGAGCGGCGCCGCGGCGCTGGAACCTTTGTTCGTTCTTCCAACAGCAGAGGTCGCTTTATCGATAAGCAGCTCAGCTATAAGGAAGAAATGGCCGTGCTGGGATTCACTCACAAAACCGTACTGTTGAAAAAGGAATGGCTTGACGCAAAGGAGGTATTTTGCGGCACCAATATTCCGTATTCCGGCCGGGTGTTTCGTCTGGTACGTATGCGGTATGCTGAAGAGAAACCGTTTGTACTGGTAGAGAATTATATACCGGAATCCGTTTTTCCGGATATTGACACATATGATTTTGAACAGAATTCTCTGTATGAAACGATGGAACGGGAATACGGGGAACATGTTGTACGTTCCCATCGAAAAATCGCAGCGATTCTAGCAGATTGTCTGATTGCCGAAAAACTGGAGATCAAAGAGAACGCACCGGTCATGTATGTTGAAAACCTGGTTTTTGATCAGTATGAAAGAGCAATCGATCTCAGCCGGGAATATCTTGACGGCGAGACAAAGACATTTGAGTTTGAGGTATTCAATTCATGAATAAGCGGGGCAGACATATCTGTCCCCGGAGGTTAATAAAAATGACAGGAATTATAATCACCGGACACGGAACGTTTGCGTCCGGGCTTTCAGCGAACGTAAAAATGCTTGCGGGAAATTCGATAGAACTGACAGCGCTTGATTTTACAGATCAGAAACCACCTGAAGTTCTGGAAGAGGAGATTGCGGTCGCAATCGAAAAGTATGACAGTTCTTCCGTGATTATCATATTGACTGATATTATGGGCGGGACTCCGTACATGAAAGCTTCAGCATTAAGCGTGAGAAATCCAAAGGTTCGAGTGATATCCGGTGCCAATGCGCCGCTGCTTCTGGATCTTGTAATCCGAAACATGTCCGGCACTGACGCAGAAGATCCGGATGAACTGGCAGAGAGTCTTTTGAAAACAGGAGAGGAAGCATTGACGATCTTCCGTTATGAACCTGCCGAAAATGGGGAACCGGAAGACGGAGACGGAATTTGAATGATTCGTACGGTAATCTTTGATATGGACGGCGTTCTGATCGACAGTGAGATCGTATATCTGCGCCATCAGAAAAAGAAGCTGGAAAAGAAATATCCCTGGATCAAAGAAAGCGATTTGTATCCTCTGGTTGGGATGGATAACAACGAAGATAAATACTTTATGGCAGACCTGCTGGGAGGAGATGCGGAAGACCCGACATTTCTGCAGGAACTGAAGGAAGTATATTCGGGAGTGGAAATTAGTTATCCGGAGATTATGAGGCCAGTGGTCCCTTCTCTTTTGAAGTCTCTGAAGGAACAGGGGCTGAAAATCGCGCTTGCCTCCAGCAGCCGTATGGATAACATTCTGGAAGTACTGACTTCCTGTAAGATCCGGGAGTTTTTTGACTTTGTTGTCAGCGGCGAACAGTTTGTGCATTCCAAGCCGGATCCGGAAATCTATTTTCATGTAATGAAGGCTCTGGAAGTTCAGCCTGAAGAATGTCTGATTATAGAAGACTCGACCTATGGAGTGACTGCTGCTCATCGGGCAGGGGCTCATGTAATTGCGGTAAGAGACGATCGGTTCTGTTTTAATCAGTCTCTTGCGGATTACCAGATTAATTCGCTTGAAGAAGTACTGCAGTATATCTGAAAAAAGACACTGTTCACATATGGATTCAAAATGTGTTCAGTGTCTTTTAATGTGCATATGAATCAGCGTTCCAACGGGAATGGTACGGTAGGCCGGAAGTGGAAGTAATCATTATTGTAGATCAGTCTTGATATGGTAAAGAGATTCTGAACTTCAATATTCCGGGCTTTGACCTCTTCCTCGCTGAGGGTATTGTCAAAGGAATCGTCAGAGGCATCATACGCACCATTATCGGTGATCCAGCTTCCATTGGGGAAGATCACCAATTCCGAAGAAGGATCGAAATAATCCGTTCCGACATAAATGCGTGGTTCATATGGAAGACCGATCAGATTCAGCGTTGTTGGCAGGATATCGAAGGTGCTGTTGATCCGATCAAGTTTCGTCGGGGTCATGGAAGACGTGTAGAAGATCAGCGGTGTACGGTCTTCATCAAAACCGTTAAGACGGTCGGCTTCCTGGCCTCCGTAATCCGCTAGATCCTTAATCGGCGTTTCCAGCGGGTGGTGGTCCGCGAACAGTATGATCAGAGTATTATCCAGTTTTCCTGCTTCCTCCAGCTGATTCAGCAGGTATTCCATTGCCTTGTCGAGTTCCATGGATTTCGAAAGATACCGCTGTACGTTAATTGGATAATCCGGATGTACGGCACTGATTTCATTCAGGTACCGGTTTCCAAGCTCACTGCCCTGATCATAGGGGAAGTGTGTGCTGGAAGTGACATAGAGGGTGAAGAATTTATCCTGATCAATCCAGTAGGGGACCGTCAGTTCCATCATCTCCAGATCAGACTGCCATCCCCACAGGCGGGTGTAGTTCAGATCATCATAGTTCATATATGCCTGACAGCCGCTGTTGGAATACAGAATACGGCGGTCATAGTATTCATCGATCCAGTTATGATAGGCACTGGTATAGTAGCCCGCATGTTCAAACTGATTGAAGATGCTGTTGGCCCAGTCGTTCGTTGCCCATTGGTTCGGAGTACAGACATCGGACATCGGCACGAGTGAGATCTCAGAGACAAACTCACTCTCACCGGTGGCACAGGAGAACTTCGGCGTATAGTGATGCGTAAAGTCCCATCCTTCTTCTTTCATTTTATAAAGGTTCGGTGTCAGTTCCGGGTCAATCCCCATATAATCAAAGGCTTCCACCATGATATAGACAACGTTGTAATCCTTAAATAATCCGGTTGCTTCATTGTATTCACTGACCGGACGGGACATCAGGTAGGTATCGATCTTTTTAAGATCTTCGTTTTCTTCCTGATCCCGGATGGCAGCCCAGGCACTGTCATCGATATCCGCGCGTCTTGACGGAACTTCTTCTCCCTTCGGATCAGCAGTTACCTCAGGTGTCGGCTGCGGTGTTTCTTCTGTCACCAGAAGTTCGGTATCATCGTGATTGATCGAGCAGATATCGAGAATCAGAAAGCGGGATAGTCCAAATTCCCGAATCGAACGATCAATAAAGTTCGGGTTTTTGTAGAGCCGGACAAGAGGAGTTCCAGCGATCGTAAGAAGTGCAATGGCCTCTGCGGCGATGATTCCTGCCGCAAAGAGAATCATACGTTTTGGGTGCTCCATCGCTTTATAAGTCACACGGTAAGACCACAGGGTGGTAATCAGCGGCGGAACAAGCGCAAGATAATAGACCGGTTTGATCAGGCTGATAAACGGTGCGACATATTCTCCGATACGGCCTGCACCATCCACGGTGGCTTTGACAGACATGTAGGAACCGTAGTAATTCATGAACTGCAGCTGCGTAATGGCATAGACGGCAAAAGCCCAGCAGAACAGATTGACCAGAAACTTGCCGCTGTGCTCATTGAATAATGCGGCAAAAACTGCCAGAAGAGCACAGATGGTAATGGTGAACAGTTCGATCCGGAAAAATGAAAGACCGAAAAAAGAAGGGAATGTCAGAACGCGAAACAGAGATTCGATCAGCAGGAAGTTGAATGAAAGCTGCAGAAACGAGATCAGTATAAAAGTACACTTTTTCCTCATGGAAGAAATTTTACCTCATGTTTTTACCGGAAAAACATAAAAAAACACTCTTTTCCATTAAAATAATCACATGGATATCAAAAAGTATTTTCCTGGATTGTTATGCTTCGCACTTCTTATGCTCGGTTTTGGAACTGGTACGCTGGCAGTCGTATTATCCGTATCGTGGGCATATGTGGCAGTCAAAATTGTGAATCATTATATTTTGAAAAAGAAACCGGAGGATCAAAACGAATGAGTATTGTTGTTATCGCTGTTCTGATCATCGGCACCAGTCTGCTGGTGCAGTGGGCGAGTAAATTATGAGTGTCGTTGCAGGAGGCACCTACCGCCATTACAAGGGAAATCTCTATACCGTGATTGGGGTGGCAAAACACAGCGAAACGCTGGAAGAGATGGTTGTATATCGGGCTGAGTATGGAGAACATGGTCTCTGGGTCCGTCCGAGAGCGATGTTTGAGGAAACGGTGGAGGTAAACGGTGAAATCGTTCCGCGGTTTGCGTATGTAGGAAAAGAATGACAGGCTTCGGCCTGTTTTTCTGTACCGTAAGAAAGATATAATTCCGTTGAAGGGAACAATGCGGATGAATCGGGCAAAAAACAGATACTGGATGATTGTTGCCGCAGGATGCGGACTGATCGGAACCTGTCTGGGACTAGGGATCAATATTTCTGGCCTGTTTTTTTCCGCGATTGCGGATGAATTCCAGACCGGTATGGCCGAGGTGTCCGCTTCTCTGACAATTTACAATCTGGTTCATGCCTTTGTGGGTATGAGCGCTCCGTTTTTTCTGAAACGGTTTCGTCTGAAAAAAATGCTGGCAGCCGGTACCGTGCTGCAGTTTATTTCTACGTTTCTGCTGTCAAAGGCAAACGGTCTGCCTGCCTTGTGGCTGCTCAACGCATTACGGGGAACGGCTGCCGGTATGATCGGTACGGTGACCGTGACGATGATTATCAACTACTGGTTCAATCAGAATAACGCTTTGATGACCAGCATTGCCATGTGTTTCTCCGGACTTGCAGGCGCGTTGCTTTCTCCGCTCATTTCCGGAATCATTGCCGGAAGCGGATGGCGGGTTGCCTATCAGGTTACAGCCTTGCTGGTGCTGGTGTTCAATCTTCCTGCGATCCTTTTACCGATTACACTCAAACCGGAAGAAGCCGGCATGAAGCCCTATGGGGAGAAACAGAAGAATGTGATTGCGGAGCCATCCGAGAAAGGAACGAAGATATCAGCCGGACTGTTTGCACTTGTAATCCTTTTTGGAATCACTTCTTCCGCCGTTACCGCATTTCCACCGCATTTTGCCGGACTTGCGGAATCCTATCAGCTTGCGGCGGCAGGTGCGCTGATGGTAAGTGCGGGAATGATAACCAACTCATTTGGAAAGATCCTCATTGGTCGGCTGATTGACCGTTACAATCTGAAATTTTCCATACGGCTGTTTACGGCAGGGGTTCTGCTTGGCGCTTTCGGCCTTCTGCTGGGAAGAAACGACATTGTTCTGATTCTTTCTTCAGCACTGTATGGCCTTGCCTATGGAATCGCAATGGTAGCACTGGTTTCTTTGACAAGAGAGCTGTTCGGAACCGCGCAGTACAGTCGTGTCTATCCAAAGGCGGCACTTGCCAGCACGCTCTCCAATGCGATTTTCACTACGGTGGCAGGAGGCGTATATGACCGGTACAGCAGTTATACTCCCATGATCACGTTTCTGATTATTCTGATTATCGCGACATTACTGCTGGCAGAAGCAGCTTATCGGATTCACGACCTTACTGTCCCTAAAATCTGAAAGAAGGATATGTTTTTTAGTATAATTAGGTTATTCGAATCAATCATCAGCTTGGGGAATCAATAACAGGAGAGAGAAGTATGTTTAAGGGTCTAACAAAAACAGAGAGAGCGTGGGTATTGTACGATGTCGGCAACAGCGCATATACGATGCTGGCATGTTCTCTGATTCCGATCTGGTTCAAGGAACTCGCAATTGGCACCAATCCGGGACAAATCACCGGAGATAAGGCAACCGCGTATTATTCAATCTCCGTAGCGATCGTAACAGTTATTGTTGCGGTGCTCGGACCGGTCTGTGGCGCAATTGCAGATCACAAGGATATGAAGAAGATCTTCTTTACAACTTCGATGGCGCTCGGTGTAATTGGCTGTATTCTGAACGGATTTGCACCGACATGGATGGCATTCCTGGTCATCTTTGTGCTTGCGAAGATTTTCTATTCCGCATCTCTTACGTTCTACGATTCCATGTTGAATGACGTTACAACAGAAGATCGGATGGATCAGGTATCCTCTTATGGTTATGCATGGGGATATATCGGTTCCTGTATTCCGTTTACCATCGCATTGCTGGCGTATGTATTCAGCGGTGGACTGGGTGAAAACCTGGCAATTATGCCATATAACGTGGGCAAGATCATCGGCTTTACCGTTACAGCGGTATGGTGGTTTCTCGTTACGGTTCCTCTGATTAAAAACTACAAGCAGATCAATTATGTAGAACGGGAAAAAGGTGCTGTTCGCAAGGTATTCGTAAAGATCGGCAACACCCTGAAGCGGATTGCGACAGAAGATCGGAAAGTACTGTACTTCCTGATCGCGTTCTTCCTTTATATCGATGGTGTCGGAACTATTATTGATAACTGTATCAACATCGGTACCGACCTTGGTCTTCCGACTGTTGGTCAGGTTGTATTCCTGCTCGCAACGCAGATTGTTGCCTGGGGCGGCTCACTGGTGTTTGCACGTCTGTCCAAGAAGTATGATACGGTAACACTGATTCTGGTATGCATCGTCGGTTACTTCCTGGTATGTATCTATGCACTGACGCTGAAGACGCTGCTTCATTTCGGAATCCTTGCGTTTGGTGTCGGCTGCTTCCAGGGCTCAATTCAGTCGCTTTCAAGGAGCTACTTCTCTAAGATCATTCCGGCTGAAAACTCCGGTGAATACTTCGGTATCTATGATATTTTTGCAAAAGGCGCAAGCTTCCTTGGTTCTGCGGTTATCGCAGCAGTCAAGCTGGCAGGCGGTACGATCAATATCGCGGTTGCTTCACTTGCAATCTTCTTCGCGGTTGGCTTCATTTTCCTCCGGATGTCCGATCAGGCACCGTCCGCAAGAAAAACCTCCTGATCGGGAATATCTGATTCATATATACAGTGGTTCTATAATCGATAGGACCACTGTTTTAATTCTGCGGGCTGAAAATATCTGCGAACAAAAAATTCCTGTGAAACAAGAGTTCTCATTATAAAATTAGTGAGCGTAAAAAAGGGAGAAATTATGATATTACTTGCATTGTTTCTGAGTCCGGACAGAGCAGTCCTATACTGGTTATCGCTGTCCATTGCGTATTATTTTGTTCTGAAAAAAATGAATCTGAGAACATGGACCTGTGTGATTCCGTTTGTCGCAGACTGGGAGTTTTCACATGTAGTGTTCAGCCGGATGCGTACGTTCTACCGTCCGTTTGCGATTTCGGCTATTTTCGCAACAGCCGCAATGTATCTTGGTCTGGAAGAAAACCTCGGATGGATCTATTTGATTTTGGCAACGATCGTATATGGTGTGTTTCTGGCACGTCTTTACTGGCAGATTGCCAAATCATTTGGAAAAGGGATTCTGTTTCGGATTGGCATGATTCTTGTGCCGTTCATTTTTCTTCTGATTCTTGGACTTGGGAAAGCAATATATACACCATTGAAATTGAAACAGTTAAAAGAGTATCCGCTGCTATACCGTATCCTCTACTATCTTGTAATTGGCGGGATTTCCGTGGCAGAAATCGTGATACTGATGCTTGTGGTTGGTTTTTTTACAATCCGTACCACGCCCCCTGCCATTCTGGTCTATAAGAATCTGTCTGACATAGGGGAGAAGACAGCTGGAATAAAAGGAAATAACGAGTATCTTACCCGTGAAGAAATGATGGGAAGTGACTATAACTATGTTTCTACGGTTACCCCTTCACGTGAACATTTTTATCCGGATCATTCCAATGATCAGGAAGCGGTTGTCCTGGTATATGTAGTAGGCTCGAATCTTGAAAACAAAGGTGGTCTTGCTTCGGCGAATATCGCGCAGATGATCGATGCGACAAAGAAGGGTGAAGGGCTGACTTTTGTACTGCAGGCAGGAGGTTCCAGGCGCTGGTTTACACAGGGAATCGGCGAAGGTACTTACGGCCGCTATACCATTCATGGAGGAAAACTCAATAAGGAAATGGATCTTTCGGATGACATGAGTATGTCAGACAAAGAGAGCCTTAAGGATTTCCTGATCTGGGCAAAGGAACAGTATCCAAGCCGGAGAACCATGCTGGTTCTGTGGGACCATGGCGGAGGTGTTGCGGCAGGATATGGCCATGATGATCTGAATGCGAAACACAGCGAAGAAGCGGGTGAAGAAACCATGCAGGTTTATGAGATTCTGGATGCGCTCAAAACATCCGGGATTCGTTTTGATCTCATCGGATTTGATGCCTGTCTCATGCAGGACATTGAGATTGCCGCATCGATGGAACCATACACGGATTATTATCTTGCGTCCGAGGAAACGGAAGGTGGCTATGGCTGGTACTATACTTCAGCTTTTGGCAGACTTGCGGAAAATCCCGGAATCTCAACCGAGGAGTTTGGAGCAGAGATGCTGTCCTGTTTTGATCAATACAATACGATTATCGCGGATGGCAAAACCGATACTGCCTCAACACTTTCTCTGATCGATACCACGCTGGCAAAACCTGCATATGAGCAGCTTTGCGGTCTGCTGGAAAAAGCAGATCAGGCATTCCGGGAAAGCTCCGGTTCCTATGCGGATATGGCGGCTTCCGGAATGAATGCATATAACTTCAGCAATAATTTACAGATTGATCTTATCGACTATCTCAGCATACTGGAAAAAGCGGATTATGATGATTCAATCGCAAGCGATGAAGAAATCAGTTCTGTCATCAACGCAATTCGTTCCTGCATTCTGATGCGCAATAAAAACTCTGCGGAAGGAATCAACGGAATGGCGTTTGCTTTCCCTTACAAGTCACTTTATCTGTATGGCGATACCAGTAAAAATCTCGGCAAAATGTCTCTTAACACACAGCAGAGCGTATTCAATGATTTCTTCAGCATCATGGCTGCTCAGAAGAAAAAGGCAGCGGAGAACGGAAAGACGGGAAGCACAGGTGCTTCCGCAACTACCACGTCTGATCTGTTGAATGAATTAGCCAACAGTCAGGATTACACGCAGGAGAGCTGGTATGTAAAAGGCTTTGAGGATTATGACGACACCGATGCGATTATTGATATTCCGCTTCAGGAATCAGAGAACGGCTATCAGATCCAGCTTCCGGAAAACGTCTGGAATATTATTGCCGACTGTAAAACGGCTGCTTATGAAAAGTACAAAATCGATGAGGAAAATACTGGTCTCAGATACCTCGGTACCGATTATATCGGTGATGGAACAGGAGATGCGAATGGACATCCGATGATCAATATGGATGGATACTGGGTTTGCGTTGACGGTCAGATCATCTGTTATGAAGCAGATCAGGTACGGGCTTCTAAAGCAGGAACGGTATTTACAGGGAAAGCCCGGGCCCGATTGAATGATCGGGAAGACATCGTGCTGTACATTGAATGGGAACCGGCGAAAGAAGGATCCGAAGCGGAGCGAATCGGTCATATCATAGGATATGATAATGAATCTTCCGCATTGATCGGTTCACTGTTTGATACCAAGGGAATGCTCTCATTGAAGGCAGGTGACACCATTCAATTTATCTTTAGCGAGTATGATTCAGAAGGAAATCTGATCGGGAGTGAGCCGGAAGGCAAACAGATCTATGTAACTTCTCAGGAGCGTCTGAAAGTGACAGATAAACTGATGGAAGGAAGTGACATCGTATTTAACGGCGTCCTCACCGACATCTATCAGAGAATTATGACAACGGAATCCGTTGAAATGCATGTTGGCGAAAACTGAAAAAAGAAAGATGAAAAAGAACCCGGAGCGAAAACTCCGGGTTAGATTTTCAGCGCCATAGATACAGCGCGTTCCTTTTCAGCATAGGTTTCAGGGTCACGGTCTGATACGGCAAGGTGTTTGATTCCGTTCAGCAGAATTTCTGCCGAACCGCCGCCATCCAGATGAATCGCATTGGTCATTCCCAGCTGTACCGCAATGTCCGCGCTTTCCGCCAGGGTCGCACCGCAGCTGCCTTTTCCAGGCTGATAACCATATTTTCCGGCTCCTTCAAGCCAGAGAATCATCGGTTTCTGATCGCGGTTTGTTCCAAGCAGAATTCTCGGAGCACGGTCTTTGCTGAAATGAATCGGATAAAGTGTCGGGGGATAGGAAACGGTCCAGAAGGCACGGGTATCGTGAAACTTCGATACGAAGTGATCCGTTTTGATTCCGTTTATGACAGCACTGTTTCCTCCCTGAATGCCGAAAAGAATGTGTTCAAATCCATGAAAGATGATCGGGGAACCGCTTATCCGCGGCTTTTCGCTGCAGTGAATCACAAAACCGGAGGATGGGATCGGTGTATGCCCGCCGGTACAGAATGCGGTAAGTGTTCTTCCGGTTATGACAAGATCATATCCGCCCCGTGGTGTATGTGTATGGTCCGGGCGGGAATAAAAGACACAGTTGTTTCCGTTCTGATAGACGGTTCCATCGATCTCGACGGTGATCTCACTTAGTAAAACGCTTCGGATCGTTACCGATCCTTCCTCTGCAACAAGCAGAGCTTCCCGGCTGAACAGCGGAGGAGAAAAAAGAGCTCCGTCTTTTACGCACATCCCGATTGTTGTACCGATCACATCGAACGGAGTTGTGATATCAAGCGGTGTCATGGTGAAAAAAGACACGTTGACGCAGAGCTGTGAAGATGGGCTCTTACTCAGAAAGCCGAGTGTTTTTCCGACCGGCAGTACAGAAAGAAACGGCAGTTTTCCCGAAACAACGGTAATGCAGCCCGCATCATTCAGTACCTCAAAAAGCTTTTGTGTGGATTCATCAGTAAAGCAAAGTGTTCGATGATGAAGATGAACATGCATGCGGAATCGCTGGGACAGATAGGATTCATCTGTAAAAAACTGTGTGTTTCCAATGACCTTCTGCGATGGAAGTTCAAATCCCTCCGGAATCCGGAACAGGATAATTGTGCCCAGAAGAAAACCGTATCGGGGAATGATGTAATCCCGATAGAGTTCCGAAACCTGATCAAACGCATCTTTGGGATCACTGGGTTCGAAAAAGGAAAACTCCTTCCAGCTGTCGGCTGTTACCGCCTGTACGCGCTGAATCACACCGTTCTGATACGTAATTGTATGAATATCACTTTGTATCATCTGCCATTACTATGATAGGACAATTCCGATGATTCCGGTAAACCCATCGGGTATATGATGGAAGCCGGGAGGAATTATGAAACGTTATTTAATTTGTATATCCGTATTTACGCTGGCGATACTAACAGCCTGCGGGAAAGCAGAAAATACCGATACCAGACAGAAGGAAGAGGAAGTCTCCTCAGAAGTGAGTACGGAAACCGAACCGGCAGAGGATGCCAGCCCGGTTACAGCCTCATCGGGAGAACTGCTCTACCAGGGTCATGCCAGCCTGCGTATCACAACACCGGAAAACAAAGTGATCTATATTGATCCATATGCGCCGGAGGGCTATGACAAACCCGCCGATCTGATTCTGATTACACATGATCATTACGATCATAACAATCCGGAACTTGTGCATGAGCGGGCCGAAGACTGCAGAGTCATTACCGCTTCAGACGCCCTGCGTGAAGGAATACATCAGACGTTTGATCTTGGTTATGTCAAAGTTGAGGCCACAGAAGCCGGAAACAATCCGAATCATGATATCCATTCCTGTGTCGGCTACGTAATCACGCTGTCTGACGGAATAAAGATTTATGTCAGCGGAGATACCAGCACCGTCGATCAGATGAACGACCTGAAAGAAGAACAGATTGATTATGCATTTCTGTGCTGTGACGGACAGTTCAACATGGATCTGGAAGAAGCGGGTTCGTGTGCGGATCGGATTCAGGCAAGACATGTGATTCCATATCATGTGATCGTACAGGACGGTATTTACTTTGACCGTGCAAGAGCGGAATCCTTTCCGGCAGACAATCTGCTTGTAGTAAATGAAGGAGAAACCATTCCGCTGACAAAGGAATAGAGAAATTCAGCGGGGGATCAGAAACGGATAACCGGCTTTCTGATATGTCCGAAAGGATCGGAATCATTTTGCTTGGCAAGGCCGTTTTGAAAGTGTTAGCTTTAACTAAATTGAAAGTGTAAATGCTGGTTTTACAGAGGTGAGTTATGGATCAAACTATTCTGATGGGAATTCTGATTCCGTTTATTGGTACTGCGGCCGGTGCTGGCTGTGTATTTTTCATGAAGCACAATCTCAGCCGTACAGTAGAGCGTGCTCTGATGGGTTTTGCAAGCGGGGTTATGGTTGCGGCTTCTATCTGGAGTCTGCTGATTCCGGCAATGGAACAGTGTGTTGAAATGGGGAAGATGGCGTTTCTTCCGTCTGTGATCGGATTCTGGATCGGTATTCTGTTCTTGTTGTTTTTAGACAGTGTGACGCCGCATCTTCATCTGAATTCGGAAGAGGCAGAGGGTCCTCACAGCAGGCTGAAAAAGACAACGATGATGGTGCTTGCGGTAACGCTCCATAACATTCCGGAAGGTATGGCCGTAGGTGTGGTATATGCGGGTTATCGCTCCGGCAGTGCGCTGATTACAGCGGGCGGTGCGCTGGCACTGGCACTTGGTATCGCAATTCAGAACTTTCCGGAAGGTGCGATCATTTCCATGCCGCTTCATGCGGAAGGAAAATCCAAAGCAGAAGCGTTCGGACTGGGTGTTCTTTCCGGTGCGGTGGAACCGATCGGAGCGCTCCTGACGATTCTTGCTTCAAAGGCAATTACTCCGTTCATGCCGTATTTTCTGAGCTTTGCGGCAGGCGCAATGCTGTATGTTGTGGTAGAAGAACTGATTCCGGAAATGTCGGAAGGAGAACACTCCAATATCGGTGTTCTCATGTTTGCACTGGGCTTTACCCTGATGATGACACTGGATGTCGCACTTGGATAATAAGTACGTTAAGATAGAAGAGATCAGGAGAATTAACAACTATGGCATCTACCGGAAAATGTGAGTACTGCGGTTCGACATTACTGTCAACGGATCGGCTATGTCCGCAGTGCGGAGCACCGAATCCAAACTATATCGAACCGATGGAACGGACGGTATTCCTTCCCAAAACGATCGAGGAACTGAAGGAATACTGTGCGGAGCGTGGTATGCCGCTGCTGCGGATGCGATTCTTTATCGGAGAAAACTTTCAGGAGCCAAAAGCGTTTGGTATTTATAAAGACGGAGATGAATACGTTGTTTACAAGAACAAGGCCAATGGGCAGCGGGCTGTCCGCTATCGCGGACCGGATGAAGCCTATGCGGTAAATGAACTGTTTGAGAAGCTGTTGGAAGAATGTCATAACCGAGGCATCTATCCGGATGGAAAACCAGTCGGCGATGAGAAACCTTCAAACAAAAAAAGCTTCCTGAAGAAACTGATTATTCTTTATCTGGTGATATTTCTCGGTGCGGCTGGCGGAAGTTTTCTTTATTCGCATATTGCACACCAGCATGACGGCTATTACCAGATCAATAATAATATTTACTATCACTACGGGGATGACTGGTATGCGGATTCGGGATCCGGGTGGTATGAACTTGACACTGAACCGGTTGCGGACTACGAGGATTACTACGTTGGAAGTGATTATGATTCGGACTGGGGTGTTTCGGATTTCAAGCAGTCCAGTACCTATCAGGAAATCCGGGAGAGCCATTCTTCGGATTCTTCCGACTATGACTCCTGGGATTCCAGTGATACAGATTGGGATTCTGACTGGTAAATAATGAACTTCTCTGAACAGGAGAAGTTTTTGAAAGAGAGAAAGCGCATGAAAAAAATACTGATGATACTGAATATCCTGGCTGCGATGATTTTGACGGGATGTGGCAAAAGTACAGAACCGGAAGCGATTCAAAAAATCAAAAAAGCCGGTGTACTGCGGGTAGGGGCAACCGGTGATTATCAGCCGATGTCCTTTCTGGATCCTTCAACCGGAACCTACGTCGGATTTGATGCTGCCCTGGCAGAAGATCTTGCAGAATCGCTTGGTGTAAAGGTTGAATATGTGCCGACTTCCTGGCCGACACTGATGGAAGATACACTTGCCGGAAAGTTTGATCTGGCACTGTGCGGAATCACGATCACAGATGCGAGAAAAGAACAGGCACTGATGTCGGATGGATATCTTGGAAATGGAAAAACCGTTCTTTGCAGAGCAGAGGATGCCGGAATCTATACCAGTCTTGAGGCAATCAACCGGCCGGAAGTCAGAGTGATGGAAAACCCGGGCGGACTCAATGAGAAGTTCGCAAGGGAAAATCTTCCGGAAGCAGAACTCATCATTCATGATGTGAATGAAGAGATACCGGGTTTGATTGCGCAGGGAGAGGCGGATGTCATGATCACGGAGATTCTGGAGGCCGGGTATTACTGTGCAAAGGATGACCGGCTTGCGGCGCCTCTGATCAATGATCCGTTCACCCGCGGACAGCTGGGTGCACTTTTGCCGAATGGAAGCGAAGAGCTGCTGGAATATATAAATGCGTTTATTGCAGAAGAGCGGGAAAGCGGACGGCTGGAAGAATTGGCGCAGCAGTATATCTATGGAAAAGATGTGGAAGCGGAAACGATTCCTTCGTCTGATCCGGTACCGGCGCTGCAGCCGTAAGAAAGGGAGTACGGAGATGAATGGAGAAATGTATGATCTCTGCAGTCTGACACTGCATGCAGAAAAAGCACTGCGGGGAAATACAGCGTTTGAACCGGTGGAAATGAAATATGTCGCTCAGCGCAAATTTGTTTTCTCACAGAGCTTTGGCAGTACGTTCAGTCAGGAAGAATGGTTTCGTATATCTGTAAAGCGAGGTCTGAAAGCAGTGAGAATGCTGGTGCCGACAGCAGTGAAAGACCGGGGAATTCTTGGATTTGTAAATACAACGCAGGCATATCTTGCACTGTTCCGGGAAGATGGATCGGTGGCTGCTTTACTGCCGAAGTGGGAATTTCAGAAAGCTGAAACGATGTGGCACGTGACGTATCAGGAACAGGAATGGCCGGATGCGCCAAAGGGCATTCCGGTATTTCAAAATGAAACAGAAACACTGCGCAGCGTATTGCAGGAGATAGAGGAACTTGCCAGAAGAATAGAAGAGCCGTATTTTGCTCAGTGTTTCCAGGATGCACAGGATCTTCTGGACGGCAAGGGAACAATGCCTACCGATATGTTTGCGAATGTACCGGAACCTTATCGCAGTATTCTGGGGGCGGTCTCAAAAGGAGATGTGTTCGGTGCCATCGGCTCATGGAATGACTCGCCTCCCTATGAAGCACAGCAAAAAGGTCTGGAAGACGAGTATGACCGTCTTTCAGCCGCTTTGTTGAAATATAACAGACTGAATATGCTGTATGCGGTAAATACGTGCTACAGCGAAATAGAATAGAGCCGGCTGTATTTTTCGATCAGATAATCAAGATAGTAATTCGGGTTGAACGGTTCTCCGGTGGCCATGACCATGATCTCATCGGCAGAGTATCTGGCGCCGTACTGATGAATGTGATCCTTCAGCCAGTATATACAGTCGATGTAACGATTCTCACGAAGCGCTGCGTCTACATCCATCTGCTGTTTCATGGCATGGAAGAACTGTGCCGCAAATGCGCTGCCCAGGGCATAGGTCGGAAAGTAACCGAAACTTGCATCAGACCAGTGCACATCCTGCAGGATGCCGTCGGATGCGCGATCGGCATGAACGCCCAGATACTTCTGATAGATTTCATTCCAGGTCTCATCCAGATGTTCGGTGGAAATCGAACCGCTGAAGAGACCTTTTTCAATCTCATAGCGGATCAGAATGTGAATCGGATACGTCAGCTCATCTGCTTCCGTACGAATCAAAGAACGTTTTGAGGCATTGATGGCTCTGTAAAACTGCTCCAATGAGATGTTCTCAAATACATCCGGAAAGGTTTCCTGCAGTGAACGGTAGTTTGCCTGCCAGAAGGGAAGAGAGCGGCCGAGGTAGTTCTCACAGAAACGGGACTGTGATTCATGCATGCCGCTGGATACGCCGGTCGACAGAATCGTACCGTCATATTTTGGAGAAATATTGTGTTCATACCATGCATGTCCTGTCTCGTGAATCGTGGAGAAGACCGACGAAGTGACATTGTTTTCGAAATACCTTGTAGTCGTGCGGCAGTCATTCTCGCAGGTCCAGCTGGTAAACGGATGTTCGGTTTCATTCTGAAATCCCCAGTCTTTATCAAACCGAAGATATGGGAGAAGAATCTGCTTGGTCCAGGCTTTCTGTTTTGCGGTATCGCATGATTCATACAGGAAAGATTCATCGATTGGTTTTGCTTCGATCACCTTCTGAATGAAAGGCAGAAGTTTTTCTTTAATGGATTCAAAGAACCGGTCATAAGCGGCTGTATTCATGCCGGGTTCAAAATCATCCAGCATCTGATCGTACAGCGGAAGATTACAGTCGCGGTAACGATATAGTTTTCTGCTCCACTCGATCATGGATTTCAGATGCGGTTCATAGATGGAATAGTCATCGGCTTCCCGTGCGGCAACCCATGCATCGTAAGAAGCATCCCGTGCCCGTTGAAAAGCGACATAGTCTTCTTTCGGGATTGAGACAATCTTCATAATCTCGCGGTAATAAGTCTCTGCCTCTTTGCGGATATCCGGATCCTCTGCAGATTCCTTCAGTTCTTTGACCACATTCAGACTGGCTTCATCGGTCATGATGGAAAAGTGCTCACCGGCAAGAAAAGCGGTTCTTTCATCCCGGTAGGAAGCACCTGCGACAGGAGCGACGGTCAGCTTATCGATCTCGATAATGCTTAAAGCCATTTCATAGACAGAAAGACGAAACTTCCAGTCATTATATTGTTTCAGCAGTTCTTCACTTGTCATTGCGAACTCCGTCAACGGCCAGAACGACCGGTAAAATATGCAGCAGCT
>JAEEGL014456926.1_pt1 | contig 17883 bp, 7 predicted proteins | sample 9134231 | NCBI WGS metagenome assembly JAEEGL01 (sample SAMN16246548, study PRJNA631951) | gut metagenome | biome: gut microbiome; feature: rumen; material: fiber-attached | host: Bos | place: Iran: Karaj | collected 2018-10 | reverse complement strand
GGTCGTCGAACAGCGTGTTGCCCGAGGTCAGGATAAAGCCTTCGGTAAACCGCTCGCCACCCATCGAGAAGGAGTAGTACTCGCTCTCGTCCTTGAAGATGCTATTCTTATAGTTCGCCATTCCCTGCACGGTATAGGGAGGTATGTTCGACACCATCTTACACATATCGGGCAATTGGGCGAGTTTGCTCTTAGAATTGTTTACGGGTCCTGCCTGCGGCAGCGATGCCTCGTCGTAATTCTTGGGATAGACAAACATGTTGACGACACCAAAGGTGATGCTGCCTAGGAAGCGCGTATCAGCGAGGACGCTATGGAACGACAGCTGGTTGACATTCGACACATCAAGCACCACCATCTCCGCCAGGTCGGTCTGCTTCACCAGTTTCTCGTAGAGTATCTTGCCGTCGCCCTTGACTGTCAGCCAGGCTGATGCTGCGCTGGACTGGTTGTCGCGCGGTCCGACGATGAACGACACCTTGCCAAACTTCTTCTGCAACCAGAAGTATATCCAGTCGCCTATGTTCTCTCCGGCTAAGACCATATTGCAGGTACACGAAATACCCGTCTTGTACTTTACGCGGTTGATGCTGATGACAGAGTCTGTCGGACTGACACGGGCTATCTTCTTGGTCTTCTTGGTAATCCAGTTCATGCGTCCCCAGTAGGGTTCCAGTTCACCCAACAGCTGTATGCGCTTGTTGGCATCAATGCGGCGCTGAGGGTCGGGGGCCGCTTTGAAGGTCTCGCCAGCCTTCCACAACCTGCATGATGCAAAGCCCACCTTGAAGGAACCCTTGGGCATTTCAAAGCGCAACTGGCGCACACCCTTCACGTCAATCACGTGTTCACTGGGGGCATCGTGGCTCCATACCACGCGGTCGAACACGCGCTTGCCGTCAGCCCTGATGGCTATCAGCGCATTGCGGTCGTCGCTGTTGGTAAACCACTCTACGGCACTGATGACAAAACTGATTTTCTCGTATTTCCCGTCCAGGTTGAACACAGCATAGACAGGGTCCTTGCAGCCGTTACGGCATCCAATGGAGAAGCCGCCCTTATACTTGAAGGTGTTAAACTCCATGACCTCGCTGCCCTTCGTGGGGAAGTTCTCGTAGCCGTCAGACTCCACGGGTTTGAATACATCCGTCAGGTAGGTTTGCCCTTGTGTGGGTACCATATATAATAATAGCAACGCGAGCATTGCCAGTCGTGTCATGTGATGAATGATATTCTTCATAATCAGCTGTTTTTAGGTTATCTGTTTGCAAAAGTAAGAAAAAAAAGCGAAACAAGCGTGCTATTTCCAGAAAAAGTTGTATCTTTGCTGCAAATTACTACACGATGAATACTACTGACAACAAAACCTGGACGCGTGCCGTGCTAAGCGTTCACTGGCGTGCCGACCATCATACCGAGGGTCACAGCATAGAATTCCAGCGTCCTACGGACGACAACCCCCATCCGAAATATCCCGTTGTGGCGGGTCAGGAACTGTCCACCTCCCGTCTGCCGCAGAGCAATAGCTGGGGCGCATTGTATTCAGTGATAACCGTTGAAGCCTTCGACGAGCACTCGCTGACCATTCGCTACGGCACTGAGCAGTATGTCATCACGCCTGAGGGCGGTGCCTTTTCCTTTGGCGAAGAAGGCATGGATTACACAACGTTTGAGATGCACTTGCGACTGTTGCCTGACGAAGAGGCGCCAGCTTTCTTCGTGGGTCACGACGAGCGTTTCCTGCAGCGCTTCCGTACCAAGGAGCGTCTGATGCAACTCACGAAGGACGATCTGGAGTTGTTGCGCGAGGCTGCTGACAAGGGTAATCCCTTTGCTCAATATGGTTGGGGACGTTGGCTGTACTATAACCTTCCTGAGGAGACGTCCATGCGTGAGGCTGAAGAATTGTTTATTGCATCGAAGAAGTATATTCCCGATGCTTTGGCGTCCTATGCACTGATGTGGCGCTATGGCGAAACCAAAGAGGGTTTCATGGACTTGAAGGAAAGCAATAAACTGTTGCAGGCAGCCCTCAAGCGTGGCAGCGAGCGAGCAGCCCAGCAGATGGCGCGCTTCCGCATCTTCGGTATGTTCTGCGAGGCAGAGCCTGAGACTGTCGCCAAGGAAATAGAACAGCGTATAGGTCTCTCGCCTCTCGCCTCAGACGTCTCACCTCTCACCTCTCACCTCTCACCTCTTACCGATTTTGACCCCCAGTGGCATGTATTGCTGGCTTTCGCCTACGAACAACTGGACCGTAAGGACGATGCCATTGCCCAGTACGACGAGGCTGTTACTAAGGGCGAGTGGGATGCCTATTTCTATATGGCCTGCCTCTATAAGGAGCGCGGCAACATGGCTCTTTATGACAGCCTGATGGAGAAAGGCATCAGCTGTGGCAGCGGTGCCTGCTGCATCCATGGCGCAGATATGGAGGAAGAGGACTACGAGCAGCTGGTGTCGAATTACCAGCGGCGGATTAAGCACGAGGTGATAGAGAACAGGCTAGACATCGGTGTGAAGCGTGGCGACGGGATGTGCGCCTACTATCTTTGGCAGCTCACCTACTATGGTTCGCTGGGTTTCAACGGCAATGCCAAGAAGTGGAGCGCCTATCTGAAACAGGGTGTGAAGATGGGTGATGTAAACTGCATCGAACAGATGGCACAGTTGGCTGATGATGGTGAATGGCCGGAAGAGATGAGCTCCTATGAGATTGCTGAACTATGGCTCCGTGCTGCCCGTTATCTGCCCACCGACGAGAATGCCATCCGTGGACTAAGCCGTGTAGGCGACAGCGCCTTCCTGCTGCGCCATAAGTACGAGTGGCAACGCTACTGGCAGCCCGCATCAAGGAAGTATGCGACAATCAGCCCGTCATCAATGACGACGACGGCAGATTTGATGCTTGGGTATAAGTGGACGGTGCCCTAAATAACGAAAACGATAATAAAAATAAGGACAGATATGAAAGGTTTTATTCAATTTGTGGTGTTCGTACTGGTATGTTGGTGGATCTATGCCAACTGCATAGGCAGCAAGGAAGACAAGCAGGAACAGCCACAGCAACAGGAACAAGTCGTTAAGAAGAAGGCGAAGAAGAGTCGTGGCAAGAAGTCAAAGAAGACCAAGGATGCCACAGGTGACTTCACCACTAAGAAATCAGACGCCAGTCAGTCGTCCACGTCCCCAGCTTCCTCTGCAGCTCCTGCTGAGGAGGTTGTAGAAGAATCCAAGGGCGGCCAGGCTGATGAAGTACTCTATTAAGCGAAAGCAAAAGCCCTCGAATTGAGAGCTTTTGCTTTCACTCTCCTTATTGAACGTGAGTTAGAGATGAAAATAGTCAAAGTCGGCAATGCCGCCCGACTTATTCGTATGTAATCTTTTGTACGATTTGTCCCGGATTAACGATGGACAGCGTCAGAATGTGGTCGCTTCGCTTGTTGTCCAGAGGCAGAGTCATGACAAATTCCTTGCGATTCTCGAGTACCTGTAGTTTCCATTCCGGTCCCCACTCCTTAAAGACATTTTCGCATATAACGGGTTCTCCCCCGTCGACGCTCACAGCTATCTTGTTGCTGCGGTCGTAGGCCACGGGCCACATGGGTACGACGGAGAGGCAGATATTAAGTGAAGAGTGAGAAGTGATAAGTGATGAGTTGAGGGGAATGTCGATGCTGCCCTTGTCGGCAAAGTTCATTGGCTGCCCCATTTGCAGGGCTATCCAGTCGGTGCCGATACCTTCGAGCAGGCGGAAGGGTGGCTTGACGGTGAGCGTCGAGAGATCTATCTTGTTGCGGAACTCCGGATGACGCTGAGCGTCAGGCAGGCGATAAGCATCGGTGGGCGTGTCGCTGAATTCTGGCATCTGATGATATTTTGCCGTATAACCGGGAGGAATTGTTGAAATCATATAGTTCCATTTGCCGTCCAGCTGTTCGTTATACCGCTTACGCAGTTGCTCAATCTTCTCGTTAGCGTCCTGTGCCATCGCAGCATAGACGGTGTTGCCCGTCTCGTGGTTGCGTTGCGCATAGAGGAACTTCCGGTTTATCTGGTAGGCGCTGTGTACGGCATAGCCCAGCATTTCGAAGAGGGCAGGGCGTTGCTCTGGTTCGATGTTCCGCTCAATCATGTCGTACGCCTCACAGATGTTTTCGTAATCCAGAAGTCGTTTCTGAGCCGTGCCTGTCTCGAACGAGAAATCGGTGTCGTGTAGACGGTTGTTCTCCTTGCTGTCCCACTCGTATTCGTAACCCATGAACTCTGGCTTGCGGTCCCAGGCCAGGCGGTAGTAGTTGTCGAGGATGTACTGGAACTGAGAACTGAGAGGTGAGAACTGAGAGGTGTGATTACCTTTGTCGTTTGTAAAGAGTCTGGCGAGCCATTCGGCCTGATAGCGGTTGACGTTATCGTAACTGAACGCGGAGAAGTTATAGGCCATGTCGAAGAACTGCTGCATCTCAATCTCCATAGGCTTGATGTCGCCTACGTTCAGCAGCCAGTAGCGGTCGGCACCAGCGGTATAGGCTTTCAGCAACTCCTCATACATTAGCATTGGGGCGGTGGTGGCTATCCACAGGTTGTCGTGGGGCGTACCCAGGTAAGAGAGGTGGTAGTACACACCGCTGCGACCGCTACGTTTCTGCTCAGCTGCATTCGAAACGCGCTTCATATAGCCGTAGTTGTCGTCGGGCCACACTATCGTGATATCGTCGGGTACGCGCAGACCAGCATCGTAGATGTCCAGCGTCTCTTTGTAAGGAACGAATATCTGTGGCAGTCGTTCTGCCTTCTGTTTCTTATATTTCTCCAGGATGCCGCGCTGTTTGTCAATCACCTTTTCCAGCGTTCCTGCACGGTCCTTCGGGTCTGTACTGCCCTTCATGGCTTCGTCGTGTAGTCCGCGCAGTCCCATCGTGTAGATGTTGTCGTACTGAGCCGTCTCACGGATGCGGTCGTCCAGCTTCTTCAGAATTGTCGCACTGTTCGTCTCGTAGTTCCATTCACCATCGCGGGCTTTGTCCCATTCCGAGGTGGCGGCATTATTGAAGAGCAGTGGCTCGCAGTGCGAGGTGGTAATCATAATACCACGTTCGTCGGCTACCTGCTGACTCTCCGGATGACTATAAAACGCTCCAGTACACGAGTGCATGGCAGGTGCCAGCATATTACCTTTCAGTCGCAACAGCAGTTCGCACACCTTGTCGTAGGTTTTAGGGCCTATGTCGCCCAACTCTCGCTCGAAATTCTTCGCAGCCCATGGCTTCAATCCCCAGTCCTCGTCGTTGATGAAGATGCCGCGATATTTGATGGTTGGCGACGGCTGTACGATGCGGCCACCGTCGTACCACACTTCGTCCTGATGTTTCACAGGTACATCGGCCCACCAATACCAAGGTGACACACCGATGCGTTGTGAGATATCGTAGATGCCGTAGATGGTGCCACGCTTGTCGCTACCTGCTATAATCAGATTACCGTCCACCACGTCAATCAGGTATGACTCCCATTGGCCCTTTACCTTCCGCACATCAATCTTCTTCTTTTTTACAAGCCCGTCTATGATTTTGCTCTTCCCAATCGTTCCGACGATGATGGAAGGAAGTGTAGAGTATAGAGTGTAGAGTGTAGAATGCGAAGCCACACTTCGATCTTTAGTCGAAGAATTTGCTACCGCCACTTCCGCTTTTACTCCAGTAACCTTCCTCACATCGTCGCTCAGGTCGTTGGCAGCGCGATGTACGCTCTTCCAGTCGTTCGCGTCCACGACTATCGCTGCCGTCTTGCCGTCTTTGGCCAGGCAAAAGCGTTTGGCTTGTGCTGTTGATGTGAGGGTCAAGAGTGCCAATAGAGCACCTGTCATCAATCTTTTCATGGTACAATTACCTTTTTCCCGTTTATGATATATAGTCCATGTTTGGGAGACTTCACTTGACGGCCTTGCAGGTCATATACAATATGATCTTTCGTTATTTGTTCTTGGTCACAGAACGTAGCGCCGATTCCTGTGGTTGAATAGTTGTTTGCGGTCAGGATGAGTTGGCCGACGATGCAGTCACTCCACTCTGATGCGGCAGAGTAGATGGCGATGACGTAGTCGCCTTGTTCAGTGACATCGAACTCAAAGGTTTGCTGGGTCGGACTACTGAAATTGTTGGAAGCCACGTTGCCGATGTTGATATTTGGCGTGTATGTCTGACTGGCAATGCTGGCACCCGTGCGCTTCTCGACAGCGATTTCCACCTGTCCGAAGTTCGGCATGTTCCAATTGCATATTTTGTATTTCAGAGTGTAGTGGCCTGGAGCCAAACTGAGCGTCGTGCCTGCATCGTTGAGGCCATACTTGGCATAGCCTTGATGTTCTTTGCCGTTGATGTTGCGGAAATAGAGACCATAGCTAAAGCCTTTCGACGAGCCAGTGAACTGCAAGACGCGACAGCCCTGTGAGTAGCCGTTGCTGTAACCGGTACGCTTTTCGCTGCTGTCGTAGGTCGTCCAGCCTGCGGGCAGAGCGCCTCCTTCGGTGAATGATGACGAGATGGTGAGCGATGTCGGAGCCTGTAGTGTTACTGTGACGGATGCTGTGCTCGTCTCACCGTCGTTGTCGGTAGCAATGGCTTTCAAGGTATGCGTACCTGCTTTAGCACCCGTTAAGGTTGCTTGGTAGGGTTTTGCAGTACATGTGGCGAGTAGGGTCGTGCCGTCGTAGAACTCCACTTTCTCAACGGTGCCGTTGGGATCGTCGGCAGTGGCTGTGATGGTAAAATCCGGGAACATCACTGTGCCTGTGGGACCGAAACTGATGTACTTACCACCAGTTGTCGGTGAAGTTATTTTGACGTTGGGCGTGGTCTTATTCAACGAATAGCGCTTACAGAAGTTCCAAATTTCCTTACCAGTATATACCTGAGGCTCTTTGCAGATCCAGTGGCCTTTGTCCTTAAGTTCTATAAGACGCACTTCGACACCGTCATTACCGGGCCCCCAAATGTGCAGTTTGGCACCATTGAAACCGTTGTAGTTGCTAATGACTTTAGCAGTAGTGGAACAGCCGTCATAATTGATCCAAGGATTAAGCGCAGGCTGCACATTACTGAAGTTGTCGGCTGTTCCCTGAATATGCAAGAGTGGTATTGGGCGTATGCCGGCTTTAGGCGTCACGACTGCAGGACCGCTACAAGAAACAAACGCAGCAATAATGTCGGACATCTTGTTGATAGCGTTATAGGTCAGCATGCCACCCATTGAGAATCCGCCTAGATAGATGCGGTTGCGGTCTATCTTGTGCAGCGTTACCATCCGTTCGATGATGGCCTTGATGAAATTGATGTCACGGTTTCCACCAGTGTCCCATGCTTTGTCGATGCCATTGGGAAAGACACAAACGAACTTGGCGGTATCGCATACGGCTTCCATGCTCACGGTTTCGTTCTTGAACTCGCTGTTCTGCATCCAGTTGGCATCTTGGTTATAACCATGGCAGAAGATAAGTAACGGGCGGTTCTCACCTAAGTTCTGTGGTACTATGACATTGTATGAACGGCTCGTGCCGTCGACGTTGATATTGTCTGCCTTGGTGGGCATTAGTCCTGCAACGAGCAGGAGGAGTAAAATAAGGGAATGTTTCATAATTCTTTCATTTTTCATCTTTTATCTTTCATCTGTTGTTTTGTACACCGAAGTAACTATAGCGGTTGTTATCAGGGTTGACAACAATTTGATCAATAACAATTTCAGGGTCAATCATGATAAGTTTCAGTTTGTGTTTGCCTGCAGTGATGTTGGGGAAGATGACTTCGAGCCAGCGCATGTTGTCGAAAACCTCGTCACGGCGAAGCATCTTGCGTCCCTTGTACCAGCCGCTAAGCAACAGATTGTTATGTGGTGGCAAGGCTTTGTGAACCTTCGACTGAGCAAGATTCTTCTTGGTGTATTCACCGAACTCATCGTGCAGACCTTGACGAGCATCAATGACCTGCACGGGTTGGTCATCAATTTGTACGCCTAAACGCAGACCACGGGCAGGCAAGATGTCCTGAGTGGGCAGGATGCCGATGGCGATGGATGACGGGGTGATAGATGATGGGTGTTGGGTGTTGGCTAATTCAATCTCGTATTCCAGCGCCGGGCCGCTATCGTCAGCAGGCCATTCCTTCATCACATCCTTAGCACCCATGCAGCCATCAAAGCGTCCTAGGTCAGGTAAGAAAATCCAGCCTTCGTCCTTCTTTGTATAGTCGCCAGCAGCAATGGAATACTCATTGGTATTTTTCGAGGCGCTAAGGTCATGGTAAACCTTGTAGCCGAGACTCATGGGGTGGCGGTTCTTCTCCGGGATGCTCCACTGGGTATATCCGATATGGTTGTCCATCATCATACCGTCCCACTTGCCGTTAGCTAATACCTTATTATAATAATCGGTGAGGCGTTGATCTTTCTCCATAAGACAGTTGATAGTAAGACTGTCGCCCATCGTGGCAGCATTATACATCATGGCTACACCAGCACTAGCCACAGTAGGGTAGTAGACGAGTTGGTAGAAGGCATCCTGTGTCTCGGCAGGCATCTTCTCTTTGAGTGCTTCGCAGCGCAACACGAGCGACTGCCACTGGTTGTTTTGGTGAAGCATCTCTTCGTTGTTGAAGAGTCCTGGAACCTGAACCTCTGGCTTGCGCATAAGGTTTAGTTTCGAGTATTGCGCGATGATGTCAGCACACTCGTCGGTGATTTCGGCGGGCAAACCGCTGAGCACGCTGGCCGTCCAGTGGTGCAGCCATGCCTGCTCGTCACCCGGTTGAATGGCATCAGGATTCCATGCGTAATCCATGATAAACGAAATAGGCATCTCTTTGGGTTTCAGGTCACCCACGTTGATAATCCAAATGCGGTCGATGCCACTCTTGTATGCCAGGTTCAACTGTTCGCGCAACTTCGGCACAGTCGTTGTGTTTATCCAACGGTCGTTCCAAGGACCACCGTTCATGTCGATATGGTAGTAGAGTCCTAATCCGCCTTTGCGACGGCGCTCCTTGTCAGTACCCTTGCGGCGGATGTAGCCCCAGTTGTTGTCGCAAAAGAGTAGGGTCACATCGTCGGGTACGGTAAATCCTGCGTCGTAGTAGCGTTGCACCTCCGTGAAGATGGCCCATAGCTGAGGCACGGCATCGGCTCGGCCGTAGATGTCCTTGATAATCTTGCGCTGACCATCGATGACATTGCGGAGCGTCCGCATGTTCTCCTGGTCGTCACCCTTGCCCATTGCCACGTCACCGTCGCCACGCATACCGATGGTTACGAGGTTGTCATATGCCTTGTTGCGCTCCATGCCCTCGCGGAAGAACTGATCCACGCGCTCCTTGTTCGTGGCGTAGTCCCACGGGCCAACCTGATCCTTGCGTTTCAGGTATTCGCGGTGCGAGCGCATCATCGGCTCGTGGTGACTGGTGCCCATCACAATGCCCATTTCGTCGGCTAATCGCGGCGACTCAGGGTCATCCTCGTTGAACGCTGTCGCCCACATCGCAGGCCAGAAGTAGTTGGCCTTGAGGCGCAACAGCAGTTCAAAAATCTTCTCGTAGGCCTTCGCGTTTACGCCTCCGAAGTGCTTCTGGCACCACGTGCCGAACGAGGGCCACTCGTCATTGATAAAGATGCCGCGGTATTTTACTTTGGGCGACGGCTGCACTTTCCGACCGCCATCATAATACAGCTCGTCCTGATGCTTCACGGGTGCATCAGCCATCCAGTACCATGGCGATACACCGATACGCTCCGAGATATCGTAGATGCCGTAGATGGTGCCACGCTTGTCGCTGCCTGCTATCACCAGATTCCCGTCCACAATATCAATTAGGTACGACTCCCATTGGCCCTTCACCTGCTTCATGTCAATCTTCTTCTTTTTTACAAGCCCGTCTATGATTTTGCTCTTCCCAATCGTTCCGACGATGATGGAAGGAAGTGTAGAGTGATTGCGTGCCACACTCCTACCTTCAGGTGGGAGAAGAGTGTAGAGTGTAGAGTTTGCTACCGCCACTTCCGCTTTTACTCCAGTTACTTTCCTCACATCGTCGCTCAGGTCGTTAGCTGCTCTCAGCACGCCTTTCCAATCGTTTTCGTCCACTACAATCGTTGCTGCTTTGCCGTCCTTGGCCATGCAAAAACGCCCGGTCTGTGCCTTTACCGTCAAGGCCATGAGTGCCACAAGTGCAATTATTGTTATTTTTTTCATACTGTTTGTGGATGGTTTCACTCTTTTATTTCTGTATCCTAATCACAGGAGCAATCTTATTGCAGGGCTGTGGGAGAGTGATAATAAGCCCTTCGGTTGTTTGTGTAGCTTTGAGTTTGCCGTAGCCCAACAGATAGACGCTGGAAATGGACTTGCGGAAATCGGGATTACCTTTGGCCAGCGACTTGATGACGAGGCGACCGTCTTGCGGCCACCCCATAGCTGTGGCATACAGATACATTTTGGTCTGGTTGAAGCGGATGTCGCGATAGTCCATACCGTTGTATTGCCGTTCGTTGAAGCCTTGGGCGTTGATGGCTATAGTCTTCTCGGCTACAGGACCCTCACCGAACTTCACCCAAGGACGGGTGCCAAAGATGCTCTCACCGTTAAGTGTCATCCAGGCTTCGAGTTCGTCAAGGAACTGGGATGCCTTCTCGTCGTAAGTACCGTCAGCGCGCAGAGGAATATTCAGCAGCAGGTTGCCGTTCTTCGATACGATGTCTACCAACTGCTTCACCAGATTCTCGGCCGTGCGATAGCCACGCTTATAGGTGTTGGTATTGTAGTGCCAGTCACCGATACAGTTACATGTCTGCCACGGCTCAGCCTGAATAGCATTAGGGGCACCACGCTCCACATCCCAAGTCAGGGCCTTTTTCTGTTCGTCGTTCAGAATCTTGCCGAACACCACGCCACGCGGATTCTTATTATATAGGTGTGTGGCTATCTTCAGTCCACAGTCGCTCAATGGATAGAACGGCAGCACGGTGACGTCGAAGTAAATTAGGTCAGGATTGTAGCGGTTGATGGCGTCGAGCGTGCGATCGTAGAAATTAGTGACGAACTCCTGAGACGGAGGACAGGCGCCATTACCCCAACCCCACTGTGAGTGGATGCGGTTGTTGGCCCATGAGCGATCGCTCATAGGGTGGTTTTGGGCATAAAGTTTCTGAGGGTCGTAGCCTTCCCACCATTTGCCCTTGCCGTCAGCCTTTATCAATTTGCCGTCATAGTAGACGCCAGCTTTCGGACCGTTTACGTCGTAGCGCTGAGCTGTTTCGTACCACAGCCATGCATGGTCAGCGTGAAAAGAGATGCCCAGTGGCAGTCCTGCCTTCTTGGCAGCTTTGGCCCAACCATCCAGGATGTCTTTCTTAGGACCGATGTTCTTCGAGTTCCACTCCTGATACTGCGAATCCCACAGGTCGTAGTTGTCGTGGTGATTACCCAGCACGAAGAAGTATTGCGCACCACAACGCTTGTAGCGCTCTACCAGTGCCTCAGGATTCCACTTCTCTGCCTTGAAGAGTGGTAAGACGTCTTTAAAACCGAACTCCGAAGGGTGACCGTAGTGTTCCACATGATATTTGTAATGACCGTCACCCTCGATGTACAAGCCACGAGCCATCCAGTCGCCAGAGCCCTCTACACACTGAGGCCCCCAATGCGCCCAGATACCAAATTTAGCATTGCGGAACCACTCTGGTGTTTGGTGTGTCTCCAGCGACTGCCATGTCGGTTCATACTTGCCCGTCAACATCTTCTCGTGCTGCTCTGATACGGGGACTTGATATTGTTGTGCCACCATCATAGCAATGCCGCAACTCAGGGCCAATGTCATGATTGTTCTTTTCATCTTTCATTTTTCATTTTTCAACGTATAAACACCTTCTTGGCATTGCCGTCAGCATCAACCACGATGTTCAAACCATGTTGCAGAGCCTGACGATGTACGCCGGTAGGACTGTAGATGCCCTTTGGCCAACGACTGGCAGCATTGACAGTCGTGATACCTGTAATAAGACTGAAGTCTCTTAGACGGCATTCAGCCAGGAGGAACTCCTGCATACCGCTTCCAACCTCTTTGAACTGGATAACGTAATCGCCCTTTGTTGTTATCTCGAAGTCTAAGGTATTGCGCTGGGCCGTCGATATGTTACCAGCGGCATTGCCGTTGATGTTGGGCTTGGCAGTCAGCGTAGAAGACGACTTGATGGTGGAGCCTGTGCTCTTTTTAATGATATTGGCCTGATAGGTAGGTGTGCCCTTCCAGGCAGCCATAGCGAATATAAGCTGGTAGCGACCTGGATCCAATGTGAGCAGATAGTTGGAAAGACGACCATACTCGGCACTGGTGGTACGCCAGTAGAGTGCTTTTCCCTGATAGCCGGTGAGACCGGTGAAAGTGCGGGGACCGCTACCGTTCTGCGATGGGTAGTTACGGACATCATTATCATCGGTGGTGCGCCATCCCTCTGGCAGGGCACCTGCAGCTACGTCGGTAAAGTCGAGTGAGTAGACAGCAGTCATATCGTAGAATACGGGTTGGATGGTCACATTGTCATCGGGCATGACAAATGTAACTTCTGTGGCACCCTTATCTACAGGAATAGTTTTTCCTTGCGTGAAGAAGATAGAGTTGACAACATTCAAAGCCTTGATGCCATAGCCATCATCAGACGTAATGGTAAGGTGTACCGTCTGTCCGGCCACTGCAGAGTCAACATCAGCTACAACACGTCCGAAGTCTGCCTCTCGAACCTTTACTTTGAATTTCTCCACAGGTGTGCCAACAGGCTCGTAGATAATTTGGTCGATAGTCATCGTGATGGTGCCACTGTTCTGAAGTATCAGTGTGTTGCTTCCAGCCCTCAATGTAGCTGTGACAACAGCCTCGCGCCAGTCGTTCTTGGCAACTTTTTCGAAGGCGATGTTCTGGGTGCTGTTGTTGATAGTCATCTTCATATTGCCAGCCTTGTTGCTATTGCAATAGCGTACACGGATATTATACTCGCCAGCAGCATGTTCATCTAACTTCAGATAATGACGCAGGGCACAGTCCGTATTGGCCTGAGTCTCAATGAAGCCCAGACCAGCGAAGTCTTTGTAATCCTGTGCCCACCAACCAGAATTGGTCAGTTTGTGGTTCACATTCTTGCGATCCATATCCTCAGCCTCAATAATGATGCGTCCCTTGAAAGGTTCTGGTTGTTTGGGCTGTTCTAGAGCAACAAGGGGTATTACGTCAGTCTGTCTATTTGTAGCTTCACCAGTACAATTGATGGTTACCTTGACTGCTCCCATGTGACACACAGAGACGGTAAAAGTCTTTGTTTCTGCATCGTACTTCTTATCAGGGAGCGAGGCGTAATGACCGGTTGCATTGGTCGTTGGCTTAGTATAGGTACAAGTCGGTTCTGACGTAACACCAGTGATAGTAATATTATCATACTGTTGTGTGAGTGAATCGCTACGGTAGTTATTGAAATAGAAGTCGATATGGTCGGCATACTCGCGAATGACACCACTTGAGAGTTTGGCATACTGCAACTTCAGCGTGTCGCAAGTGTTGTATAGTAAAGGAATCTCTGCCGATGCCGACTTTTTCGCATTTAAATAAGTGTAGGGTGTGTAAGTTACCAATTGGTTACGATAGCGGTTGACATAGAGATCGCCTTTCGATACCTCGGGATATTTCTCATTGAAATCGGCCTGTTTCTTAGCCTGCGTACCCCACCGTGAGGTATAACTGGAACGCTTTACCTGCAGGGGAATGGCCTTGGCGGCATCGTCGTAGAGTCCCATCACGATGGGAATGGCACCATAGCGGCCTGTCGACTTGAAGTAGCAGAGGTTGTTGTACCATTGACCATAGTTATGGCGGGCCTCCTTCTTCTGGTTGGCAGGGTCGGTCTGCAGATAGACACCATTATAAAGGTCGTCCCACGACGTGTACGAATCGTAGCCTTTGGAAATATCTAAATCGTTGACAACGACAATCTTGGTCTTATTCACCACTTCCTCACGGGTAGGGATATACATGGTGCCATCAATGAGACGACGCCACATTTCGAGCCAGATACCCTTGAAGTGAGGCGAGGACGCCCAATTGCGACGTGTATAGCCACCAGAGGTGCTTTCATTCTGGTTTAGGAAGCACTCTTCACGCCATATCAACTCCGGACCGTCCCATACGGCACCACCATTGACACACATCTGCTCCATCACTGTACCGATACCGGCACTGCCAGGGTATTTGCATTTGTTTTCGCCTATCAATTTACTGGTCATGTCGTTCCAACCACAGTTGTCATAGCGTACACCATAGTTCTTGGTCAGACCAGAGATAAAGGGACCCCAACAAATTGACTCGTTGTTATAGAAACTGCTGGCATGTGTATATTTATAGAGGAATACAATAGCTTCAGGGTATTTTTGGCAGGCAGCTAAGAATTTCTTGTCTGCTTTCAGTTCACCCATTGGGTTGGTGCTCATATGATAGTCGCCACCACACCAGCTAACGGTAAGGAAACCGCCGTATTTGTGTGACATCTCTACCAGATTGGCAAATAGTGCCCATCGTGAGGCGGCGGTCATTGAACTTAGGTCGCCCGCATCTCCAAAAGCCCAGAACTGCTCTGCATAGTCCCAGCCGAGGAAGTTGGGATAGGTCTTAAAGAAGTACTCGAAGGTTTCCAAGTCGTTATCCTGAATATGGGTATGCCCGCCCGATGCCGGTTGACATGAGAACCACATGCCGTTCTTCTGACAGACGGAAGCCCAAGACTTATAGGTACGTACAGCATTACGTGGCATACGATACATATTTGTTTTTGTGTCGTATTGGCACGACAATGAGAGATTCATACAAACGTAGGGTTTGATGTCAGCAGGAATCAAATCGATAATCTTCTGCGGATCGGCCTGATTCCAAACATCGATATGGACAAACCACAGTGGATGCTGTGAGTCGATAGGACGGCGCTGTTGGGCCGTGACACTCTGCCATGCTGTCATCAGCATAAACATAACTAGCAAAACAATGTTCTTCTTCATAATGTTATTATTTTATTTGTCTCATTATCTCATTATCTCAATTTCTCAATTTCCCTTATGCGCCTCTGCATATTCAGAAGGCGACTGTCCGAAGTGGCTCTTGAAGGCCGTCGAGAAGTGCGCCAAGTCGGCATAGCCTACCCGATAAGCCACCTGCGACACGTTGACCTTTTGTTCACGCAACAGGCGGGCTGCCTGTTCCATACGCAGATTGCGCAGGAACTTGCCACTCGAGATACCGGTCATCTCCTTCATCTTACGGTGCAGCTGGGCACGACTGATACCCACATCTTCTGCCAGCGTATCAACATTATAGTTGGGTTCCGACATATGGGCATTGACTGAACGCATAATACGCTCCATCAGGGCATCGTCGTTGCCTTTGACCTCAATCCGCTCCACACGTTCTTCTTGTTGGACGGCACCGCTGAACTTGCCGCGCAGACGACGTACGTTGTCTATCAGATTATCTATCTGAATATGTAGCTCTTCCATATTGAAAGGTTTGGCAATATAGGCGTCGGCACCCGACTTCAGTCCCTCCAGCTTATGTTCTACCTCGGCCTTTGATGTCAGCATGATAACGGGTAGCTGTGATATCTGCGGATTGTCCTTGATGCGTTTCAGCATCGTGATACCATCCATTTCTGGCATCATTACATCGCTGATGACGAGGTCGTAGGGATGGGTGTTTGCTGACAGGTGTTGGGTGTTGGTGGAAAGCAAGATCTTAAGGGCTTCCTTGCCGTTGGGGGCATGGTCAAACTTATAGCGATTGCCCAGTTCATTGATGATATAATCGGCAATTTCATGGTCGTCGTCGACGATAAGGATGTGGAACTGGCGGAACTGACGGTTTGCACCTGTCGACAATACCTCGCGGGCGGGTGCATCGACGACGATCTCTTCTGGCTTCAGATGGGCATTGCCTTTGGGAAGTACAACGGTGAAACACGCACCATGATGTCCGTCTTCACGTTCTTGCGCACTGATTTTTCCGTGGTGCATCTCTGTAATGGCCTTGCACAGGTTCAGACCGATGCCCGTACCTTGCATACCCATATCGTCAGCATTACGTCCCTGATAGAAGCGATCGAAAACATGTGAAGCATCTTCGGGTTTGATGCCCACGCCGGAATCGATGACCATCAGAGTGATAGCCTCTTCGGTCTCGTTCAACACCACCTTGACTTCACCGCCGTCGAAGGTGAACTTAAAGGCGTTCGATAGCAGGTTGCTTACTACCTTGTCGAAGTTGATGCGGTCTATCCATGCCAATACGTGGTCGCGGTCGTGTTCAAAGGTGAACGTGATATTGCGTTGCGAGGCATTATACTGATAGAGTTTACAAATGCCGCTGATAAAGTCTACCATATTGGTCTCGCGACAATGCAACTGCATCTGGTTCTTGTCGAGCCGGCGTTCGTCCAGAATCTGGTTTACCAGCAGCATCAGGCGGTTGGCATTGCGATCAATGGTATCGATATAAGAGGTGAGAGGTGAGAGGTGAGAGGTGAGAGATTTCTGTTGCTCAGCAGCATTGACCAAATCCTTCATCTTCTGCAATGGTCCCATGATAAGAGTCAGTGGCGATCGGATGTCGTGGGTGGCATTGATAAGGAATTTCATCTTTTCCTCGTCCAACTGCCGGCTTGACCATCTGCGCCAGTACAGCAAACAGGCCATGAGCAACGCTATCAGCAGGGTCAAATACAGCAGGTAAGCCAATGTAGAGCGATACCAGGGCGGTGTTACCTTGATTGTAATCAGTTTGGATTCTGAATAGATACCAGCCGACAGTGCCCTTACCTCTACCTCGTATTTCCCAGGTTGCAGGTGACTCATTTGTATGGCATTCTGTCCTGGCGCATTCTGTCGCCATTCACCTTCGTTAATTCTATATTCGAAGATGATGTTCTGCGGGTCGATATAGTCGAGTAGTGAGAATTCCAACGTGATTGAATTGTCGAGATATGACACGCGGTATTCGTCGGTATCGATGACGGGTCCCGTAGTGACAGGACTGCCGTTCGACTCTATCTGCGTGTTGACGGGATGTCCTGCAATATAGAAGTCCGTCAGTTTAACAGCTGGTAACGTGCGGTCTACGCCAATTACCACGTCGGGCAAGAACGTGGTGATGCCCTCGTTGTTGGCAAAGTATATGCGGTCTTCATCGGTATGCATACCTACACAGTTGATGTATTCCTTGCTGTGAAGACCGTTGTCGTTGACGTGATTGATAAACAGCTTCTTCTTCACGTCATAGCGCCATAAACCGTTTGACGTTGAGCACCAGATGTCGCCATTGCTGGCTTCAACGATATAGCCAACCACCTGGTTCTTCAAACCGTTGTTTTCAGGGAACAGGACGGCCTCTTTCTTACCTGGTTCATAGACGTATAATCCTTGTTCTGTACCTATCAAGATATTGCCCTGTTTCGTCTCACAAAGCGAGAAACACAGCACCCCTTCCAACAACTGGTGCCAGCCATAGCTGCGGAAGCTGTCGTTCACGGGGTCATAGCACGATACACCAGACGAAGTGGCTAGCCAGATGCGGCCGCTATGGTCAGGCATCATGCTCAAGATCCAGTTGTTACAGAGCCATCCCTTGTCGTTATCCTTTTGGTTTGAGTTCAGGTTGCGCAGTTCGTTGGTCTGTGGATTATAGATACAGAAGCCCCTGGCGTAGGTCGAGAGATAGATATTGCCCCGTCCGTCATCCGTCATGTCGTTAAACCGGTCGCAGTCGAAACTGACCTTGCGGTTGGCCTGTCCCGTCTTAGGGTCATAGGCATAAAGGGCAT
>JAEEGL012974526.1_pt1 | contig 17883 bp, 12 predicted proteins | sample 9134231 | NCBI WGS metagenome assembly JAEEGL01 (sample SAMN16246548, study PRJNA631951) | gut metagenome | biome: gut microbiome; feature: rumen; material: fiber-attached | host: Bos | place: Iran: Karaj | collected 2018-10 | reverse complement strand
GGGGCTCGCGGAGACCCACCAGAGGCCCGCGGGGCGTACGCGACAGCGTATTTTCGCTTAAAGAGAGAAACTTCGCCAAAAGTTGAAATTGTGAAAAGCGGAATACGAAGTCGCGCTGCGCGGTTAAGCCGCGTGGCGTGTCTTCACTTCATGTTTTTCACAGGGTGTTTGGCGACACCTCTCTTTAGACATGGATTGCAGGGCACGCCACTTTCGTTTTCCGCGCCGGGCGGCGGGCCTCAACGAGGAAGGCGCGGAAGATAAGAGTTTTTACAGTTCAAGACATAGGAAGCTCGCCCATGGAATGGTTCGCAGTTTGCCTCAACCCCCAATTGGCCGTCAGAATCCCAAAGCTGCCGATAGCCGCCGGACGCGGTAATGGAAGCCCGCAAGCGGGGTTTCTCGTCATCAACGACCCCACTGTGTCACGAAAACAGTTTTCGCTCGTGCTTTCTACAAAGGGGAACACCTTTTATAAAAATGAAAGCCCCGACAATCCCGCAGAGGTGGATGGCGCCGTCATTCAAGATAAGGTGAAACTATCCGCTGAAGAGGTCCACATTGTCAGGATGGGAAATGTCGTTCTTGGCCTGGGAACGGACTATACCGCCGTTACCGCCGCAGTCCAGCAGGAGAACGTGGTATTCTACAACGCCCGCGTCAATGGCCAGGTTCTCGGTCCGTGGACGGAGGAGCAGCTGGTTGACGCATGCAACAACGGCGTCGTCAGACGGGATACGAAAATCTGGTATGCTTCCGATCCTTCAACCGTCTATTCGGCAGGAGACCTCATCGACTTCGGTCCGGAGCCGGAGGAGGTCGCAATCGCGGCACAGACAGAGGGCAAGCGTACCGTTTTCGCGGAAGAGGCCGTGCCGGAACTGGGTGAAAGCTTCAAGTGCCCCTACTGCCGCGCCGTCTCCGACCTCGCGGACGTTCTCTCCGTATCCGTCTCGCCGAGTCTCATTGGCGACCCCGTCCTTGGCGAGTCCGAGCAGTCACGCTTCCTTCCCTCCCAGTTTACAGCTAACGGTCTTGCCGTCGATTCAGAGGGTGGTGTCTGCACGGAAATCGCCTGTCCGCACTGCCACATGTCTCTTCCCCGGAACCTTCTGGAGACGCCGCAGGTCGTGATGTCCGTCATCGGCGCCGCCGGCGCCGGCAAATCTGTCTTTCTCGCCAGTTCCATCTGGCAGTGCCGTCAGCTGCTGGGACGCCTTTTCGGCATCACGTTCATGGACCTCGATCCCGTGGCCAATCGCTGGATCAACGCCTACGAGGAGAAACTCTTCTTCCAAGAGGACGACACGACCCTGCAGCAGATCGAGAAGACCGACCTTCAAGCCTCGAACGTGACGCGCTCCGTCTTTCTCGACGGCGACATCGTTTTGCTTCCGCTACCAAGTTTCTTCCAAATCAAGACGCGGGAGGGCACACCGCAAAGCCTCGTCGTCTATGACAGCGCAGGCGAGCATTTTCGCGCGGGTGCCGACAGCGCCTCTTCGCTCGTCACCCTCAACATGCTTGGCGCGGACGCCCTTTTCTTCATGTACGATCCCTCGGCAGATCCGCGCTTCCGCGCAATGCTCGACCGCGGCTCAGGTACGGCCCGCAACTATGCCCAGCGCCAAGACATCCTCCTCGCCGAAATGTCGGCCCGCATTATGCGCCATCTTGGTAACCGCGGTGAGGCGCGACTCTCCCGCCCACTCCTCTTTGGCGTCTCCAAGGCCGACCTCCTCCAGCGTCACCTGCCCCTCGACATGCCCCTCTATAGCCAGCAACCCAATGGACGCTATGCCCTCGACGTGGCCGCCCTCACGGAACTGTCCCAAAAGACGGCAGACCTTCTTGAGTGCATCGTGCCGGAGGTTGTGGCGACGGCCCGCAACGTCGCGGACAGCGTCTGGTTCATGCCGGTAAGCGCCCTCGGACACAACCCGATGCGCGAGGGTGTGCGTCCCTGCGACATCAAGCCTGTCTGGACGGAGCTGCCCGTTGTCTTCACACTTGCGAAGATGGGGCTCATACCAACCGTGAACGGCGAACTCTAAGGAGGCATTGTCCATGTACGAACTTGCCAACACATCCCTTCCCAATGGTCTTATCGCCGGAACGCACGGCTTCGCCACGGTGGCGATGACGAAAGGGCTGCCTGACGCCTTGCGCATACGCATTGAGTCCCTCTGCGCCTATACGCACAAGTCAAGTTCGCACGACGCCTCCTATCAAACACAGAACCCCGTCAACTGGTTCCACGCCATCCTCCCGCAGGGCGAGCACGTCCTCGGTCGGGTCGCGGCGAGTGACTTCGACTACACGGGCCGCACGAACCGCCTTGCGCGCCTCCTCGTCTTTCCGTCTCGTGAAATGCCGGCCGCAGGCGCGGCAGAAGTCCTTTCCGCCGAGGCGTCGCGCCTCTCCGCCCCGTGGAGCGGCGAGCCGCGCTACCTCCCCGAAGACAAGGCGGCGGCTTCGCGTCTTGCCGCCATTGAACCGGTAATCTTTGCCGCGCCGACCAACTGGACGGCGCTCCTCGGCGCCAACGGGGCCGATCTCGCGCGACGTTTCGCCCTGCTGCTCGAACGGAATGTTAAATCTGGCGGACGCCCCATCTACTTCAAAACCTCTGCGACCTTTGACCAGAAAGGCACGAAACTGCTCGGTCTCTTCTCAGACCTCATTTCGCTCCTTCCGCCCGAACTGCGCGCGGCCGTCACCTTCTCGACCTATCCCGCCGCTATCCCAAACGGCACGAAATGCCTTCTGCTTGGCGCATTCGAGGTTGACCGCAACTTCGCCGTCGCCGCCTCGACCCAACCCTGGGTCGATTGCGAAAAGGGCGTCGTGAACCATGCCGACATGCTGCCTGTCCCCAGCGAGAAACCGAAAGCCGCGCCAGTTCAGAGTCAGACGGGGCCAACCCTTGCGACGGTCGAGGCGGCTGAAGAACCCGCCCCCAAAAAGCCGCTCCGCCTCAAGCAGAACGAGCCCAGCACGCAGCGACAAACAAAAGGCAACGGCTCTAGGGGAGTTTACTTGCCGCCTCCCCGTTACGATAACAGAAGCTTTGGCATCTATATAGCAGTCTGCGTTGGAGCGATTTTGGTGTTCGCTTCTGCAACTTTATTGATTTGGCAAGACCGCGCGAATAAAAAAAAGGCAGAAAGGGCTCGGATTGCAAACCTTGCACAGAAGCAAAGGGAAGAAGCAGAGTTAATGCAAAGTCGCGAATTTGCGTTAGTTGAGTACTCGAATAGTGTTGAAAAGGCGGTTAGTAAATTGGACAAACTGCCACATGCTATTTTTGAGACTGAGAACCCTGATCACTTCGAGTTTGGAGTTCTTCCTGCGTCAAGACGAGAGGCTGATGATGCAAGAGTCAAGGCGAGGGCAAAGGGCGTTGAAAACGAGCAACTGAAACCATACGATGATAAGTTGGAAACAGCAGTATCACGAATCAAGGCCGCCATCAAAGATCGACGCGATGCGCTGGATGCAGACCGCAGAGAAGCACAGCCTGCGGTTGTATTGACTGACAAGCTCGCTGCAACGGCATCCTCACCAAAAGATTCTACCGCAGAACCGCCTTCCTCAACGCCAGCCGACTCTCATCTCGCATTCTACGATGCGATAAAAGAAGTTAAAGTCATTGGCATTAACGAATTAAACAACATTGTTGGAAAAGACAAACTTATTGTTTTCTACTATCGGGATTTTGCTAAAACTGTGCTTACAAACGAAACGGCAACCATGAAAAAGGGGGATGATGGTGACGTCACATGGTCGCCAAATCCCCAAGCTATTCAAAAAAGAAGCCGGGGACTCTTTACCCTTTGGTACTGCGATATTGATAAAACACTCTACTGGTTGTGGGACCTGAAACCGGAAAAGACAAAAGGGTTATGGTTCAGTTCCGCAACGAATGACCACGATGGCACCCCCGTGACGGTTACGTTGCGCACAATGGTTTTCGGCGACAACAGTGACGTGTACAATCTGTTCGAGAATCATTTGGGAAGCCCAAAATACCGAATTGAACGCGAGAAAAAGCCTAGTGGTATAATCGGCGGTCCAAAGGAGATTATGCTTCCCGATGTGATGATAGCGTTTGAAAGCCACATTACCGAAAAACTCTTCGAACCTTCTGAAGAAGAGTTTAAAGCACGGCGGGAGAATCTTGAAAATAAAGTCGCGGAATGCAAAGAAGCCTTGGACGTAGTAAAAAGAAAAGTGGAAGCGGAAAACAAAAAGGCAGCAGATTTTGAAAAGAATGTCGACGCCTTAGAGGAGTCATTGAAGCAGATATCTTCATTGAAAGACAATAAAAAGGAAGACCCGAAAAAGTTTCAAGAAAAGATGCACAACGCGGAAAAAGCGAAAGAAGAATCAATCACTAAAGTCGCGGAGGATTCCGGGAAATTTGGAGCGCTTTCAGTAAGTGCATACGAACTGGAACGACATGACAAACCTGGGGAGATTGTTAAGTTGCTGAAGGAACGAAAGATACTTGACGGCAACGGGAAGGTTCCGCGAAAGAACGTGGCGGAAGCTACAAAGGAAGCCCAGAAAAAACTGGACAATGCCAATACTGCCTTACGAAAATGCGAAGAGAATCTCAAAGCCGAATGGCGGAAAATCGCACAAGAATCATCCTACGCGATAGCAGAGGTCATCGGCGCGAAGCAACAGCCGAAGCGTGGAAATTCTGAAAGGTAACTGGATATGGCGATGCGATCAACGATTATGGCGGCACGGATTGGCCGCGTCCTTGAAACCGAGGGGGCGGTTGGCGACGGCGCATCGCTGGCGAACCTCTATTCCGAGGCAGTACAAGCCGTGAACCTCCGCCTCGACGCCGTCGTGACGGCTATCGAGGCGAAGCAGGTGAGTGACGCCGTGCGCGTCATGGAGGACTCCCCCCGCTTGCTCGACGAAGTAAACGCGCTCGACTTTCCGCGACTCCCCGACTGGGAGGTTGTCTGCGAACGACAGGGCTGGACGAAGCCGCCGAAGATCGACAAGACACAGCTTGAGCGCGTCCTGATGCTCAACGAGGACGCGGCTGCGACGGAGTCCTTCCTCAGAATGTATCGCAAGGCCGTTCGCGCGAACGACCAGCGTCTTGCCGTCCAAAGTCTCCGCCACCTCGTCCGGCACGATTCCTCGCAGAACTGGAAGGGAAACCTCGCGCAGGCCGAGACGGCCCTTCAGGGCCAGATTGCCGCTGACTTCGAGAAAGCGCAGAAGACTGGAGACGCCGAAGCTGCCGAGCGAATCGCCCGCGACTTCCTCGCCGAGTCCTGGACCGAGCCGCCATCCTCCAAGAAAGCCCTCGCCATCAGGGCGTATGTCGAAGGACTTGACGCGGCCGAACGCGCGCGGGAAGGCGAGGAGAACCTGGCGATTCTCAGGAGGTGCCAGAACGGGGAGTGGAGCCTTGAACTCGCCTTTTCAATGCTCCAGGCGGTTGATCGCCTCGTTGAGGCCGGATGGACGATTCCGGCGGCCGATAAAGCGCTTGTGGAATCGTGCCGCATGCGCTGCGGCGAGGAAATGGAGGCCAGGGAGCGCGAAGCGCGATGGCACGAGCTTTGTGGCGAGCTGCACACCGCCGTCCAGAAAGAGGATACTGAGGCCATCCGCAATGTCCTTTCCTCGCCTGAGTTTCTCGACAAGGAGCCAGAGGAGGAGCTTCTTCGGCAGGCGCAGCTTGTAATCGAGCACGAGGAGATGGCGCGTAAGCGGAAAATGGTGCAGATCACGGTGTGTGTCATCGCCGCCCTTGCCGCTTTCCTTGGCGTTTCGGCCTGGCTTTTTAAGAACAAGCTCTATAACGATCGGTGCAAGGACGAGGTCGCAAAGCTTGAATCCCTTGAAAAGGCGGCGAATCCGATTGAACGCTACAAGGAGGAGTTTAAGCGGCTTGAGCGAGACGAACCCGATCTTCTGCACGACCCGCGAATCAACATATTCGAGGGCAAATTGAAGACGCTCATCGCGGAGAACTTGGTCCGCACAAACGAAATCGTCTCCATCCTTGACGAACTCGACCGGCTCAAGGCCGGGGGGTGGAAGGACGCGACGACCGATTCGACCACGGGCCGAATAGCACGGGCAGAGTCACTCTTGAAGGATCACGATTCCGATTACTGGCGAAGGTGGCGGGCCATTAGGGATGCCTGGACAACCTTCGTTGATACGAGCGAAACGACCATGCAGACTCTTGCCAAAAATGCCAGCGACAATCTAATCGACGACATCCGCCGCGCGGCAGAAGGACTGAATACGAAAATTGCGGATGCCGTCGTAGCTGAGGCGGTGACGAAGTGTCGTAGGGACATCACCGTCTGGCGCGGGAAGTATGCGGAGGTTGCTCCGACCTTGAACGCCAAAATATACAAGGAGGAGCGTCTTCTAGCCGACGCACAGGCCAACCAGACAAACGTTGTCAAAGCGCTCTTGGCGCTTAAGGCAGCGACGGATGCGCGTGAAGTCATCTCCGCGCGGGAGGCGCTTCGGATAAATTATGGCGCCTACGGTGACGTAAAGGATATGAAACCGCTTCCGTATGCCGCCGAAGATGTCGCGGCGGTTCTGGAAGGAACCGCAAAGGAGATTGCCAGCTATGCCGCCGACTTCAAGTTCGGCATTCCAAATGAGGAGTTCAAGTCCTTCGTCGATGACAGGATAAAAGGTCTCAAGGAGTTCGCCAGCTCCTACGCGCTTTACGGGGTCTATGCCACGGTTTGGTACGGCAAGGTCCAGCACAAGGACGTGCTTCTGGCCATGGCCCGAGAGAAGCCTACCCTCACCAAATCCGCGAGCTACAAACGTCAACTACAGATAGAGGGGGACCTCATCGACTTCACGCGCGGCAATGAGGGGAAAAGCGCCTCCACCATCGAATGCATGTATGACTCGCCAGAAAAAAGCGAGACGGAAAAGCCCGAGTTTGTGCTGATGGCCACGTCGGAGGAAATCCAGAACCTCGTCGATGTCGGCTTTCGCCAGGGATTGACGGTCGAGGCGCTGGAGGAAGAGATTTTGCGTCTAGTCGATTATCACATCGGTGTGGCAAAACGAAATGCCTATCTTGCCGAAGAAACAGGCGAGGGCAACACATACGTACGGCGTGGTTCCATTCCCGCAGCAAAACGCGTCCAGCTCATCAAGATGTATTTGGACTGGCTGAACGACGACCTGAAAATGATGCCGGACACGGTCATGCTGAGGGAGGTGCTCAAGACACTCTCCTCGCTTCGACAGCCCGTTTTAATCGAAGGCGTTCCCGAGAACTTGCGGTGGGCCTGCCTTTATGACAAGCGCGTCCGTGAGTGGAACAGGAAATGCGCTTACTACCTCGCCAACAAGATTCCCGCCGACCTTGTTGCGCGGTACCGCGAGGCGGCCAAGGCCAGAAACACGATGGGCGATGTCGCCAAAATGAAGGTGCGGTCGGCCGGTAAAGTCAAATTCGACCCAACTAGCGACGCATACAAAAAGAACAGAAACTCCATTGTCCCCGCACTCAAGTCCGATGTTGCAAAGGACCACCCGCTCTACGTTCTCCGCAAGGTGAAGGACCAGCTCGTCCTCAAGAAGGCCCTCGTCCCCGGGAAAGACAGGTGGTTTAAGGAGATGAAAGAGGATTTTATCCTCGGTGAACCGCTCTTTGAAGTTGTCCTGAGGGGTAAGCCCATCGATGCCGAGGCGAAGGTCGCGGAACTCCTCAAGTCCCTTCCCGCCGGCTTCGCGAGGCAATACGCACCAAAGATTCCCTATTTCAATGTGGAGGTGAAGTAGCCATGTGGTGGATTACCAAGAACGGAGCGCTTTCCGGCCCCTTTTCCAAGGAGCAAATCGAGAAGCGCATAGGACTCGGCATGATCGGGTCGCTCGACCGCGTCTCGGAAGATAGGCGTACATGGACGTACATCCGCGACTCCGAGTTCTGGCATCAGGAACGTACCATCCCTGAGAACCTCCCGCCACCCAGCCCCGTCGGTGGTCGAAAGATCGGACTCGTCTCCCGTCGTACACCCGCGTCTGCCACTGTACCTGTGCAGCCCGTTTTGGATAAACCTGATTCGTCTGGCGAAGCCATGGAACCACCGATTTTGGAGACCGAAGGAACGACGCAAGAAGGTCAAACGGCAAGTCAGACTGACGAATGTGTTTCGCCGGATTCAGGGGAATCCACACTTTCCTTTTCAATCTGGAAGTTGATTTTCGGTGGAGTGTTCCGTCGGCATGGCGAAGGGACGATTGCTTCCATCTTGAATGGAGATGGACGGCGTGCCTTGCCCGAAGGGTTTTATCCAAAGACATGGCTTTGGTCGCGAGTATGGTTATGGTCAACCATTCTGGCGGGAATAACGCTCGCCCTGGCCTTTGGGAATCCGCGCATAATTCCGGGATTTATCATGCTGGCGGCCTTTGGCACGCCAGTCGCAATTGTACTCTTTTTCCTTGAATGCGATGTGACGCGCTGCGTGTCCATTTGGAAGACAATGGGAGTCTTTATCGCCGGCGGTGTCTTTTCTCTCCTCGCAACAACGATTTTCACCGGTACGAACATTGGGGCAACTCTTAACGGCGCTCTTGGTCCTGGATCGGCCGGCCCAATTGAGGAATCGGCCAAACTGCTGATTCTTCTGCCGTTTCTTGCCAACTCAAGACGCTACCCCAGTGTCTTGAACGGCCTGCTTCTCGGAGCTGCGGTTGGAGCGGGCTTTGCCGCCTTTGAAACGGCGGGATATGTCTTCAACGACGCCTTCATGGCCGCCCTTGTCAACGGCTCCGGCTTGGAAGATGCACTTGGCGAATCCCTGGTTGTGGCAATTATGCGCGCCGTTTTGGCGCCGTTCATGCACATAGCCTGGACGGCTTCGGTTGGAGGCGCACTCTGGAAGGCACGTGGTGAGTCTGGCGGTATTGGCGCTGCCTTCACTAAGATATCGGCGTGGGGAGTCATCGTCCTCGCGATGCTTCTGCACCTTCTTTGGAACTGGGGCTTGGGTGGGTTTTCACTTCTCGGCCTTGCTCCCTGGGCCATTATCGTGCACCACCTTGCACATGGCTACGGCAGGCCGAATGCAGGTGCTCAGGTGTCCGTCGCCCCGTCACTCTCGCAAGGGAGATCCGGTATGGCCACAGGTGCCGTTGTGGCGATTTCGATTCTAGCTGCGGTCATCGGCGCGCTTGCAGTGCTTTTCATTGCCGTAGCCATTTCCGACAGCGATGATAACGAAAATCAAGCATCACCAGTGCCACGGTCAACAACCGTGGAAGAGGAGATGTCCACGACCCAAGACCCTTTTGGAAAAGTAGAGGATAATCCTATAGCTTCAGGCGATGATGGTTTCCGTGGTTGTGAATTAGCGCAACTCGATCTTTCCCGATACAATTCAAAATACCATGCTTTTTTGCGCTACATCACCCCTTCTTACGGCGAGGTGAAGCAGGCTTTTGGCATGGTCGCCAACTCGGAACATGTAGAGGCCAATCTCATGTATAAAAATGCCACTGATCGCATTCGCCTGTATCATGATCCAAGTGACGGAGCTATTAATGCCTTTGCAACTAGGTTTGATCGCTATCGCCATAAAGGCACCTATGAGATTTGGCCAACAATTGTTGTTCAAGGCGGTGCGGGGAGGTTTTCGAGAATCATTGGGGCGGCATTGGCAGACGACAAGGAGTTGGATGACTTGCTAGCCGCTCTTGGTGGGGCTGGTACTATAGATAATGCGCTTGCGCTACGAGTGCTATCCAATGGATTGAACATTCCCCTTGAGCGTTTTTCAGACGAGGCTTGGCTAGCGAAGGCGAAAAACATCTCCCGCGGAATCCTCTTGGGCATTCTCGCCCATGAAACTGGACATATAGTCTTGGGTCATGTTTGGTCTTGGGGAGCAGAGAGCAACGAACGATCACGCAATCAGGAGCGTCAGGCGGATTCATTCGCCCATTCCGTTGCCAGTGGAACCGCTGATGCCGACATCATGTTTTTTGGAAACTTTGTTTTCGACTTTGCTTTTGCAATAAATGAAGGCAAAAATGGGGATTCGGAAGCATCGCGGACACATCCGTATTCTGAAGAAAGGCTTTTCAACCTTCTTCGAGATAACCGCTCAACGGCGATAAAACACGGTTTCACGGAACAAAGTGTGCGCGAAATGCTTAATCATGCCCGTGCAAACAATCGGTAGAAGGAAGGATGGTACGACGATGAGGATTAGGCACGAACGAAAGCCACTAGACTGGCATCTTGGAGACATCGAACAACGGTTCGGCTTCAGCGGCGGCAAGTACACCGATGTAAACACCTGGTTCGCGTTGCTGGCGACGGCGCTCGTCGCGGGGGGCTTCTTCATCGGCCTCTGCCACGTCCCGCCAGAGGTACGCCACTGGAAGGCGACCCAGATGATCATGGAGCGGGGTTGGACGCCCTACGCCATGATCGCGCTCTTCACCCTCGCGATGATGATTCTCCTCATCAAGTGGCGCAAACTCGCCTTCCAGAAGCGCGCTTTCAGGGTTGAGCTGATCCCCGTTGGCACTTCATTCGCGCTTACCTCGGAGACGGCACTTGACGTGATTCGGACACTGAACGAAAACGTTGACGACCCCAAGCGCTTCGCGCTCTTCAACCGCATCGAGCGGGCACTCCAGAATCTGAAGAACGTTGGAAACCTCTCCGATGTCTCCGAGATGCTCCGCGCCCAGGCGGAGAACGACGAGAACCATCTTGAGTCGTCCTACGGTCTTCTTTCGGGCATTGTCTGGGCGATCCCGATTCTTGGCTTCATTGGCACAGTCACTGGCCTCTCCGGCGCAATAGGCGGTTTCGGCGCCGTGCTGAACACCGATGCGTCCGTCAGCTCCCTCCGCGACAACCTCGCTCCAGTCACGGCGAACCTCGGCATCGCCTTCGACACGACCTTCGTAGCGCTTGTGCTGGCAATGGCCGTCCAGCTTGTCATGACCTTCCTCCGCAAGCAGGAGGAACTCTTCATGGATGCCTGCCGCGACTACGCGCACGTCAATATCATTTCGAAACTCAAGCTGGCAGTACCCTCTTCAGAGGCTAGTGCTTACTTGGCGAGCAGTGCACAACTCTACAATTCACAAGAAGGAGCGACCAATGAATAAACGCAAACATTTCCTTGCGATTGCATCTTTTGCGGCGGCAACCATGACTATCGCCTCCCCCAATCTGTACATGGTCATTGACCTGTCTGCCGGAACTGACGCAAATAAATACCCGGTTTCATACCTCGATTCCGAGCCGCCTGGCGGTTGGTCCGACGAATACAAGGGCGACAAACTCGTCTTGCGCCGTATCGAGGCTGGCACCTTTGACATGGGCAGTCCCGAAGGCGAAGTCGGGCGCGAATTCAGGTCTCCCCCCAGTTCTGAAAAACTGCATACAGTGACTCTGACAAAGGCCTTTTACATCGGCGTATTTGAAATCACCCAACGGCAATACGCATTGGTCACAGGAAAGAACCCCGCGCTCTACAAGGGCGACTTCCGGCCAGTTGACAGAGTGTCATACGATGAAATTCGAGGAAAGGCCAATGGCTGTTCCTTCCCCGAACATGCGGAAGTTGATGCCGATTCCTTCTTGGGCCTGCTACGGAAGAAAACCGGCCAGGCATTCGATTTGCCAACAGAAGCGCAATGGGAATACGCCTGCCGCGCCGGAACGAAGACCGCCCTGAACAACGGACGCAACCTTGAAAATGGGTCCGACAGCTACTATCTCTCACGTCTGGGCAGATACGCCCTCAACCAAACGGAAGGCAAAGGCGGCTATACTGAGGGGCCTACAACCGTGGGAAGTTACGAACCTAACCAATGGGGTCTCTATGACATGCATGGCAACGTTGCGGAATGGTGCCTCGACTGGTGGGATGTCTTTACCGATGCAGCCGCCATCGACCCTGTTGGCCCGGCGAAGGGGGATTGTCGTGTGGTCCGTGGTGGCTTCTTTGGTGGCACCTATTACTGGTATGGGGTAGCCTCCGCAGCTCGGGCGGCGTTTAGGAGCAACGGTTTTCTCCGCCCCATCACTCCCGACTCAAATCTCGCGTATTTTGGCTTTAGAATCGCGCTTCCCGCCAACTAGCCACCTGTCCACCTAGTCAACTGCCCGACTGCAATGCGTCGCCGTTCAACAGGCAATCCGTTTTCCCTCTTCTCGTTCCAGGACATCATTACTGGGCTGTGCGGGATAATGGTCTTCTTTGTGCTGGTTATGCTCGTCGATCTCATTTCCGAACGTGAGGCGCCACGCAACGAAGCGGAACAGACACCTTACGAGGCCGAGGACAATCTCAATGCCCTGAAGCGCGAAATCGCTTCGCAACGCGAAAGCCTCAAGCAACTCAAGGAAGCTACGCGTCGAATCATTGTCGCGTCAGAAAGCAAGGTCGCGCCAGAAAAAGAGACCATACTTGTCGCAGAAATGAACGAGAAAGAGCGTGAGGCCGCCGCGCTCGACTTGCAAATACGGGATCGCAGGATGCGTGTCGCCAAGGCGCGCGACGCCGACGCTGAGAGCCGACGCAAGGTCGCCGAGATGGGGAAAACGCGCAGGCTGTTCCAAGAGCGCCTCTCCAAACTCACAAGGGCAAAGGGCGTCACGCTCATTCTCGAACCCGGCGAGTTCAAGGCTCCGATTTTTATCGTATGCGGACGAGACGGGGTGGAAGTACTGAGGCCTATCGCAAAAAGGCCCTACCGTAAGTTGTACCCCTATGATGACATGGTTGAGGGGGTGACGAATGAGCTTTCGCCTTTAGACCGCTCCACGCATACCGTAATCCTCCTCATCCGTCCTTCTGGCATCTCGCTCATGGACACACTGGTAACACTTGTAAAAGGCATGGGCTTCAGCTATGGGCGCGACCCGCTGGAGGAAGATGTCGATGTGGACCTGGCCAAGGAAGGTGGAGGGCTCCGATGAAAAGGCATTCCCTGATGACGGCGTCATTGGACATGCTTCTCGACACGATGTGCAACACCTTCGGCGGTGTCTGTTTCATCGCGCTTCTGGTTTCAATCATCTCGTACTCCCTCCCAAAGACCGAAAGCAAAGACGCGGACTTGCCTTCCCGCGTCTCCGCCAAGATGCTGGTCGTCAAAGAGCGGGACCGCCTGACGAGAACACGCGACGAGTTGGCGAACGCCATCCGACTCCAGAAGGAACTGCTTGAGACGAACCGGACTTCCGACAGACTCACTTTTCACGAAGCCGACTACATCGCTGGAATCGCCTCAAACGCCCAGGTCATTGCGAAGATGCGACTCGAACTAGCTAAACTGGAGGACGAACTAGCCAAGGTGACGACGCAATGTGCCTACAGTCGTCGTGAAGCCGAGCGCCTTAATCGGTTGCTCAAAGATATGGAAGAAACCCTCGACAGGCCTCTTACAACGAAAAAGCGCGCCGTGCGGACGCCGCTTGAACGTGAAATGTCCCATCTGCACAGCATAGACCTTTGGCTTCGTCACGGACGACTTCACATAATCGACCATTCCGGCAGAAACCAGAGACAAGTCAAAAAACTTGGAAAAGAAAGAGGGTGGGACTGCGTCATAGTCCCAGGAGCAGGTTATAAAGTTGACGAATCCTTTTTCTTTGGTGACGACTGGACCATGGTGACGAATCAACTCAATGAAAGTGGATTTGCGCGAATCTACTGCGATGCGGAATCCTTCCCCGAACTCTGTGAACTTCGCGATGCTCTCATTTATTTTGGAAAGATGTACAACTGGTACATACGCAACGAGGACACAATTCATTTTGTGGAAGGGTATGATGGAAAGGTTCAGTAGGTTTTTCGTAGCGTTGATTGTTGCTGCTTCATTCACCACCGCTTTGGCGGCCCCTATAGGAGGTGGGCGGCGCGCCAACAAGGAAGATGACGAGTCTCTCATGAAGGACGTTCTCCGCTTCACAAGTGGAGAAATCGACTACAAGAAGGCGGGAGAACTCTTCAAGTTGGCCGACATTGTTCGCGAGAAGCCATTGCAGCAACTCATTCTAAAGGCGTCTGCAATCGCTCTTGTCTATTCAGGAAAGGCATCCGTTTACGAGTCGAAGCTTCGTGAAAGGATAGAGAACCACGAAGACTTCGAGAAGGAATATACTCTCCCATGTACGACATGCAATGGCACGGGCAAGGCAGAGGCAAAATGTCTGGACTGTCATGGAAGCGGTCGATGTAAAGCATCGAACTGCCATAACGGACGGGTAGTCGTAAGGCAGATCACGGGCGATAGAATCGGCAAGTGCGGTTCATGCAACGGAACGGGGCAATGCAACCGTTGCCACGGCGAAGGCGTCTTGAAGACGAGATGCCAGCGGTGCAACGGAAAGGGGGCGGCCCCTTCCCGGGAGGCCATGGAGAAGATGTTTGATTCCTTCCTGACGGAGGCCAGCACTTACTTCAAGCGTCAGAGGGAGCAAGCCGAAGAAGCTGAAAAGCGAGAGGAGGAAAGACAGCGTGAGGCGGCATTTGAAGAGGAGCAGCGTGCCAAAGGTCTTGTGAAATACGATGGCGAATGGATGACCCCTGCAGAAAAAGAAAGGAGGGCGCGCGACGCGAAATTCGCTCAGCTGATTGTTACGAAGAGCCGAACAAGGCAGACATTCAAGATCTTGCAAGTCTTGGAAGAAGGCCGTGCCCTTTGCGTCTCAATTCGTTTCGACCGATATGGAAACCGCATCCTGACCGATGAGATATTCTGCTTGCTATACACCGCCTCAATCAACAAGACCGTCGTAGATGGGGAAATCTTCACGAACGACCTTTATTGGAGCGGAACGTACTCATACACCACTGTGCAAGGCGCCCCCAAGAAAGTCTCCTTGTTTGCAATTGAATTGGCCGACGCCATCCGCGAGGCCCGTCGGCAAGGATATGACGATTGAAAGCCTTCCACGACCACTTGAAGGGGACTAGTCTTCCCTTCGACGCCGCCTACGCCCTCGCCGTGCAGATGCGAGGTCGGTAGTGGTTAGTTACTAGTGGGTAGTCGGTAGTCCCGCTCGCGGCGATGCGAGATTAAGCGAGAATTAAGCGAGACGCCTTGCCGAAGCGGATTTCATCGCTAGGGTGCAGGAGATCTACAACACCGAGCAGAATCTTCTTTACGTAGCCTGCACGCGCGCCAGGGACTACCTCCTCGTCTCCTCGGCCGGAATCCCAGCAAGTCTTTAGAATAGTTGTGTGTCAGGCTCTGGGATTATCATGGTCGCGGTCTATCCCAAAGGTAGTCCTCAAGGCGACGGCACGCCTTGACATGGTTTGACTGCGATACCTTTGAAAGTAAATGCTTCCAAGCCGCAATACACCACAGACGCTTTCTCGCACTTGTCGGGATAACGTTCGGCGAACTTGGCGAGATTCTTGCAGAACTCGGGGTTGAACGTTGAGGAAGACTTGATTTCTGTCGGAAAGAGTTTGCGACCAGAATGTTCGACCAAGTCCACCTCTACGCCGTTGGAGTCCCGATAGAAGTAGATGTCGGGCCGATGCCCAGCGTTGTATGACCGTTTTATCTTTTCAAGAATGACGAGGTTTTCAAAAAGTCTGCCGCGAAGCGGATCATGCTTCAACTGCTCTACCGTATGTATTCCGGCAAGCGCACATGCGAGTCCTGTGTCGTAGAAATAGATCTTGGGCGATTTGACGAGGCGCTTGCCACGGTTCTCGTACCATGGCGGCAGGAGGAAGCAAATGTACGATGTATGGAGGATGGAAAGCCATTCCGTCACCGTTTTCGTGGAGATACCACTGTCATTCGAAAGGGAAGTGACGTCGAGAATGGAGCCGATTCGCCCCACAAGGAGCTGGAGGAACGTGGAGAAAAGCATGGCGTCCTTGATTTTCAGTAGTTGATGGACGTCGCGTTCCACATATGTGTCAATGTAGCTGGAAAAGAACGTCTCGGGTTTTGCCCCCCCAGCAAGCACCCTTGGATATCCGCCGTAGAGAATCGAGTTCATTGGATCTTGCTTGGAGCGCGCAATCCTAGCCTCCTCCATGCTGAAGGGGAGAAGCGTGTGAATCGCACATCTTCCGGCGAGCGTCTGGCTGACGCTTTTCATTAGGAGAAGGTTGCTGGAGCCGGTGAGGATGAAGAGGCCGTTCTCCTTTTTGTCATCGACAATCCCCTGGATATAGGAAAGCAATTCTGGCACACGTTGTACTTCGTCAAGCACGGCACCGTCTGGAAGTTCGGCGAGAAATGCCCCCGGATCGCGCTCGGCATATTCGCGCGTGCTCGGATGTTCAAGTGTTCTGTAAGGTTTCTCGGGGAAAAGCGCCTTTACAAGAGTAGTTTTTCCCGATTGTCGCGGGCCGACAACTGTGACGACGGGAAAGTCTTTTGCAGAGTCTGCCACCACATCGCCCATAAGTCTTTTGATTTCCATGCCCAATATTATACCACCCCCATGAATTTTATGCAATATGTGAAGTTTACTTCCTGAATTACATATATTTCTTATCTCACACCGCAAACTCGGACCTGCAAAATGAAGCTGAATGAACTACAGGCCCCGCTTGACGCTCGACGCAAAGTCGAGCTCCGGAAGCTTGGCATAGACTGGCGCAAACCGCTCCCTCTGAACTTTGCGTTCTTTGCGGCTAAGTTCAGTCGCTAATCGCCAACCTTAAGCCCGATGATCTGGATCGACTCGGCGACACGGCGCTCGGTGGGCTTCAGCGGGGCGCCGTCCGAGGGAATGTTCTGGATCCGCATCTTGCCGTCCTCGCGGATGGCCATCACCGTGGAGCCGCCGCCATCAAGCGAGACGAGCGCCCCGGGGTCGCATCCCCAGCATTCCAGCAGGTGACGCAGTTCGACGTAGTTGAGACCGATGGAATGGCGCGGCTGGCGGCCGTCCGCGACGCCTATGACGGTGACGCGGTTCGTGAGATTGTTTCCGGCGAATGTCCGCGGCGCGCGCATCGCGGCGCGTTTTTTCGACGCCTCGGGCGACTTGTCGGTGTAGTCTGGAAGCGGTTGGCCGCGTCCGGGAACGCCGTCGCCCGAAATGACGTTTTCATACTTTTCCAACAGCTCTTTCGAGAAACGGCCGATGAACGGCATTTCGCCGGCGTTGAAGGCGAGGGTGCCATCGCCTCTTGGATTTTTGCTGGGGATCAGCTCGCCGCGGACCTTGAGCTGGAAGTGCGGCGTCGAGGGGTCGGTCATGGAGTGGTAGGTGCCGTTGACGCATGCGATCGCGCCGTTCGCCTCGGCAAGGACTGTCGGCCGCTCGCGCCTTTCCGGGTTGCGGGCGATGTTGAGGGAGATGCCGTTGGTGCATTTGCCCCATTCGACGACAAGCCAGTGCGTGGCGACGGGGCCATCGCCCAGAAGGTCGTCGAAGTGCGCCGAGACGTAAGTGACGCCCGGGGCGAGCGTCTCCTGCGAAGAAGACCTAAGCTTCTTGGCCTTGAGCGGCGCCGGCAGCATCGTGTCGGCCGCGCTTTCCAGCAATGACACGGCGACAAGCGTTGCGAAAAGAGTCTTTTTCATGCCTAAGAGTATAGCGCATCGACATCATTAAGCCAAGACTTCGCGGACGATACTCTTGCGCGGCTATCGGTTTCTAGGCAACACGGTGTCTGACACCATGTTCCTCTTTTCGCTATAATTGATAGCGATGATGAACGACAACTCAAAACCAAGCACGGAGCGGAGAAACCCGGCGACCACGCACATCGACCGGGCGAGCACGGCTGACATGCTCCGCATGATGCAGGAGGCAAACCGCCGCTCCGTCGAGGCCGTCGGCGAGGCGCTGGAGGCCGTCGGCAAGGCCGTCGAGGCCGCCGCCGCCGCGCTCGCCCGCGG
>JAEEGL010727289.1_pt1 | contig 17883 bp, 13 predicted proteins | sample 9134231 | NCBI WGS metagenome assembly JAEEGL01 (sample SAMN16246548, study PRJNA631951) | gut metagenome | biome: gut microbiome; feature: rumen; material: fiber-attached | host: Bos | place: Iran: Karaj | collected 2018-10 | reverse complement strand
TACTGCAATTATTTTACTAGCAAGTATCTTAGATCTTGTATATGGTCTTACTAACAATTGCTTTATTGTTCCTTTATTAAATTCATCAGCTACTATAGCACTAGAAACTAATACAATAAATATAACTATAAATAATGATACATTTCCCATAGATCCAATAAATGTAGATTTAAAATTTTCTAATGAATCTTTATTAGTTATTAGTTTATGTTCTAATTTATATTTATCTTTTTTTACATTTGATTCTAATTGTTTTAATTGTTTTAAATCAGAGTGTTTAGTTATTTTACTTTCATCTTTTTCTAATGATTCATATGTATTAAAACTTGTTAAATATTCATCAAGTGATGTTGAAGCATCTTTATAACTATAAGGTATTTCATTTTCTAATCTATAATTTAATACATATAATCTTTCTTGATCATATTTATTAGAGCAATCAGTTTGTCCAAATTCTTCACACATCTTTTGCTGATCATTTATTTCATTTATTTCCTTTTCAATCATTTTCTTCCAATCATAATTATGTAAGAATGTAACTGATTCATCTATTTGATCTTTAATTAATTTAGAAGAATCTTCATCTTTATCAATATATTTTGTTGAATAATATTGAATATATAATGGACGAATATAATTAAATATATAATAATATTCATTTGAATAATATTCATCATATACTTTATTTTCTTTTTGTAATTCATATATATCAATTGATGCTTTTATATCAACATAATAATCATCATATTCTACTGTACCACTTTCATATTCTTTTATGCTTTCTTTCATAGAATTGATTTGAACATCACCTACTGGAATATGAATATCAATATTAAGTAATATTGTAGTCATAGCTGATAAAGCTAACGTTAATACAAACATTATATATATTCCCTTTTTATGGAATATTTTAAATAATTCATTTCTAATTAGATTAATCAATTTTATTACCTCCTGTCTTTTTAATAAATGCATCTTCTAGAGACATTTCTTCTTTTATAACTTGTCTTACTTTATATTTATTATTTAATATATCTAATAATAAATTAGAGACATCATCGTCATCTATAAATACTTCAACTAAGTAATCACTTATAATATTATGTTCTTGTTTAATATATTTGCTAATACCTTTTGTTGTATCAACAAATAATTTATATCTCGAATCATCATATTTCTTTAATTCTTTAACCGATGTATTAGATACAACATGTCCATTTTGTACTATACATGCTTTAGTAATAAAATTATCTAATTCTGATAAATTATGTGAAGATATAAGAACTGCCATTTTTTCTTTTTTAGCTAAATTTATAATTAACTCTCTTACATCTTTAATTCCTTCTGGATCTAACCCATTTGTTGGTTCATCTAATATTAATACTTTTGGATTATGTAATATAGACGCTCCAATTCCTAATCTTTGTCTCATACCTAAAGAATATTTAGAAACTTTATCATCTATTCTTTTATCAAGACCTATTATTTTAATAACTTCATTTATTCTTTCTTTTGTTATACCTTTATATAAGTTAGCAATTAATTCTAGATTTTGTCTACCAGTTAGATACATATATAAATCTGGACTTTCAACTATAGCACCTACTGATTCAATTGCTTTAGTAAATTGTTTCTTAATATCATATCCATTTATTGTAACTGTTCCTGAATCAATTGATTGTAATCCTAACATTAATTTAATGGTAGTTGTTTTACCTGCTCCATTTGGACCAATAAAGCCAAGTATTTCTCCTTCTTCTATATCAAAGGATACATCATATAAAACTTGTTTTTTTCCAAATTTTTTGTTGATGTTTTTAACTTCTATTATACTCATATAATCACCTAATATAATTTTATCATTTTATTTAAAAATAAAAAAGATGTATTAAATTACATCTTTTTTAATTGCTTACTTGGATTAATAAATTCATTTATTATAATACATGTTTGATTTAAATTTTCTAAGTACGCATAATGTGTACCATTTAATTCTATTACTGCTGCATTATTCATTTGTTCAGCTATTTTGTATGTATCTTCTAATGATACAGCTGTATCATGTGTACCAGCAAATAATAATGTTGGTGCCGTAATCTTTTTAGCATTTCTTGATAAATCTTCATTAACTACTTTAACTAATATTTCACGCATTATATTAGATGCATTATTATAATCATCTGATCCTATTTTTTTTCTAACAGCTTCTCCAAGAGGAGTATGTTTAACTACTTTATAAAATCTTTCTTGTAAATTTGGTTTCTTTCTTTTTCTTATAATTGGAGTACCTAATAAAACAACTTTATCAGTTGGGTATTTAGATGCATATTTAACTGCGACTCTTCCTCCAAATGAATGACCAATTAATATAGGATTTTTTATTTTCATAAGATCTAATACAGCTTTTACCCAATCAGCATAATCTGTTACATTCATGGAATATCCTGGTTCAGATGCATTTCCAAATCCAGGTAAATCAAATATTGTTATATGTGAATTTTTTAAGTTTCTACCAATAAAATCCATCATTTCAATATTTTGTCCCCATCCATGTAATAACACTACTTCATTAGGTCCTTCACCATATTGTATAAAATTAACATTTTTACCTTCAACATAATATTCGTGTCTCATAATTATCCCCTTGACCGAATTGTATTATATAACATAAAAAAAGAAAGGTCAAAGACCTTTCTATTCTGTTTTTAATAAACGTTCATCAAAGTTTTCTAATCTATGATCTTCAGTTCCAATTGCTGCACTTGCTGTACCTGTTTTCTTTGATTGTTTAACTAATGCATATACAATTTTTGTTACTGAATCTGCAGTATATTGAGTAGTAGACATTGTTAAACAATCTACCAAATCTCCATATTGATTATCCATAAATATTTCATGATAATAGTATTGACCATCATATAAGCTAATATATGCAACATTTATACCAGATATTGTTCCAGATCTTGCGTCAATTATTTGATATCCGTATCCTTCATATTTTGGAATTAAATTATTTATATTAGTTATTTGTTCTTGTACTGTTGTTCTTCCAATCATTTTGAATGTTAAAATCATATTATCTACTTTATCATAGATTCCTTTTTCATCATCTTTAGTAGTGTATGCTTCAAAGTCATCTGAGAAAGTAAATACATATCCATCTATTGTTACTTGATTACCAGATTCCTTAACTGGATTAGGTGAATCAGGACTCTTTGTTTGTCTAGTAGTTTGAGTATATGATTCTTTAGTAGTAAATGTCTTAGTTGTAGTTGAATTAACAGTATTAGTTGTAAATTCTTTTGTTGTAAATTCTATTTCTGTAGTAGTTGTATTATTATAAACACTACCTTTAGAATTATTACCTAATACTTTAACAACAATTATTACACCTACAACAACTATTAATAAAGATAGTATTGCAACTATAATAATAAATGTTAAATTACTCTTTTTAGGTTCTGGTGCCATAACTGCTGATTGAGCAGGCACAACTTGTGGTGCTACTGGTGTAGCAGGTTGTTCAGCAGGCATTGGTGCTACTGGTGTAACTGGAGATGCTGATACAACTTCAGGAGTTGTAGGAGCTACTGGTGTAACTTCTTCAGTTATTGGAGCTTCCTCAGAAGCAATAGGTGCTTCAGGAGCTGATGCTGAAACTTCATTAGTAACTGGTGTTACTGGAGTTTCTTCAATTGGTGTTTGAGTAACTTCTGTATTAGTTACTTCATTGTTTTCATTTAGATTATTTTCCATTTTTCTCTTCCTTCCTATTTTTAATAATCATCAGATTTTATAACATTGGCACTTACGCCAACTTCAAATGAATCATATTCAACATTATATGTGCTTGGATAATAGCTTACTTCAGGTATTACATTGTCTCTTATCATACTATGAGCATAAACCATTTTACCATCTTTTCTAAAAATAATATACGCATATGAAGTATGATGATCATCTACTTCAAATGGATATTCAACATATATTTTATTACCATACGCATCTTTAACTTCTCTTGAGTTAATCTCTGATTCATTTACTGGAATATCAGTATAAATTGATTTTGTTTTTACTGTTTTAAAGGTTATATCCACCTTATCATATTCAGAATGATATCTTTGTGATATATCAATAACAAACTTAGAACCAGGTTTAACAAATGATGCAGTATTTAATTCAGATGATACCCTTTTATCTCCTTGATAGAAGTTTAAATATACGGTTACATCTACCATATCTTCATTGTTATTCCTCATAACTAAAATAGCTTCATTATAATGACTTCCATTATTTGTATAATATGCTTTTTCTAACACTTCTATATTTTGACTTCTTTTAGTATTATCTTCATTCTTTACTTCAATACTATCAAAATCTTTAATAATTGTTGCATCTTCATTTATTTCTAAATCATATTTATTAGATGTTGTAATTTCAGATGTAGCAACTCCTCCTGTATCCGTTATTTTTTCATTCTTATGTTTTTCATAATTTATTTGCAATAGTATCATCATTACTATAGCAGTAATAATTAGTACAATAATTGAACAAATAATTGCTATTTTTGTTTGTTTTAAATTATTTGGTGAGTAATCATTTATATTTCCACATGAATTACATTTATTATTGTTTTCTTCTAGTTTAGTTCCACAGAATCTACAAAACATCTTATTCACCCACCTTTATTAGTTCTGAATTATATGTATTACCTTCAACATCTGTAACCATAAATAATACATACCATTCACCATTATCCATACCATTATATTGAAGATCAAAATCATCCATTTTAAATCCTACACCTGTCATGGTTGGAATTGATTCCCAATCTTCTTGATCCATTACTTTACCATTCTTATCTAATATTTTTCTTTCTGTCTTATAGAATTCAGCATAACTGAAATCATCAATATTATAAACGCCTGCTGTCATATTATCATTTCTTGAATCAATATGAATCGATTTAATTGTTGGTTTATTATTATTATCTACAAATACAACTTTAGTAACTTCTGTATTTGTAAGTTTATATTCATCTCTTTTTTCTTTAAATGACATAATACCATATGTACAATCTTGTTTGATTCCTTGTGTATTTGTAGTTACTCTTGTTAAATATGTTCCTTTACCAGTAGCATCGTCAACTGCATAGAACATTTTATCATCAATCTTTATTTTAACTTTATTATCAACTACTTCAGTATCGTTTGAATTAACTACTATTTGATAATAATTTGGATGTTCTTCATTTCTTCTAAATAAGTAATAATTCGTTGATTTATATCGGTCTTTTATTTCATCAGGTAATTCATATACTACTTCTTTACCAGAATTTTCAACTGTAGTTGATGCAGTTCCTGCAGCATATGTTTTATAACCATTTGTTTTCTTTGTATTATAAACTTTTAATGCAAAATTATGGAAGTCTTTTAAAGACTTATTTTCTTGTGCATATTTTTGATATACACTTCCACTTGAATATGGGAAGTATATTGTTAAACCTTCAGCACCTTTAATAGTTGTATAGTTATAGACTATTGCTTCATCAAAGACTTTATTAAATTTATCTGCAGATTTATTAGTTGCTTTAGCAAGTTCATTTATAAAAGTTTTTAAATCTATCGAATCATATGAGTTATGACTATCTGGATCATATGGAAATTGATACACAGACGCTCTTGCTTTAATAACAGAATTATAATCTTTATCAGGATCTAATTGGTTTATAAATGCATTTGTTTCATTTATAAGAGAATCTACTTTATTTAAATCAATAATTGAATATGTAATTGGATAATCCACTTTGTTAGTCATTGTTGTATCATATGCTTTTATGAATTTTTTTCCGAAATCTTCTTCATTTGATGATGCTTTTAAATAATTAAACGAATCTCCAAATGCTGGAACGGCAGCTCCTAAATATATTTCTTCTTCAGATGCTACTAAATAGTCTGCATATGGTGCTAATGCTTGAGCTACTTCTATAGATCCCATTAAACAAGCTCTAAAGCTTACTGAATTCAATTTTGCATGCTTTCCATCAAATGGACTTTTACTTAATGCTTGTGACATTAATCCAAGATTTATAATTCCTTGATTAAAGTCATCTTGAATTGCTCCATAGTATGCACCACCATGATCATACATTATTAAATTATATTGGTCAGCTTTATAGTTATTATATCCATATTTTAAGAACTTAGTTAATTCAGTTCCATCAATCATGCTTACTTTTGGATAAGATTCAATCTTCATCCATCCAGTTGGTGTTAGTTTCCATATAGCATTTTCATCATTTCTTACTTCATTATGCCAATACTTTGTTCCACCTGTATATATTAATATATTTGTATTTGTTAAATCTATTGTATTCGGATCAACTTGTGCCATATCTGACGATGATGCTCTTACATCATATTCAAGATTTGTTCCAACCATATATATCATGATTGTTCTAGAATTATAATTTGATTTTTTAGTAAAAATTGAACCATCTTTTGAATTAAAACCAAATATTGCTAATATTACTAGTAATAATAATACTATAGATAATAATCCAACTATTACACCTTTTTGCCATCCTGGCATTCCTGATTTAGTTTGAGTAGGAATAGATGCAACTGGTTGTGGCGTTATATTTTGTTGAACAACAACTTGTTGTTGTGAAGCAACTGGTTGGATAGTTTCAAGTTTATTACCACAATGATTACAAAATGAACTTCCATCAACCACTTGGTTACCACAATTAGGACAGAACATAAAACCAACTCCTTATTCTATTAAATTATAACATATATATTAAAATGGTCTTGTTGAAAACTTTCCTTTTTTCAACGTATTTACATAAAAAAAAGAGATAATTATTCTCTTTTTTAATCTATCATATCTAAAAGTGTATAAGGATTTTCATTAACTAGTTCTACATTTATTTTATTACATCTTTCTTTGACTAATTTATTAGATAATATAAATAGTTCAGGCTTAATATGCACTAAAGATTCAGGATTTTTAATACCTATTGTCTTAAGATAATGCATATTCTTTGCAATTAAATCAGGATTATTTTTAATAATATTTAATACATTTTCTGGTATTTGTTCTACTTCCATACTATTTATACTCCTTAGTTTGTTTTAAGATATAATCAACTGTCTTTTCTATGTCTGCTAATTGCTCTCTAGATAGTACAGACTTATATGTTATAGCATACATTAATAAATTCTTATTATTTTCCCAATCATGTTTCTTTATTAATTCACCATATACTCTTAATACTTTTCTTCTAGATATTAGTACGCCTTGAATATTATAAATATTATATAATGTTTGATCTAAGAAATTATTATCTAAATATGCAATATATTTATTTGCCTCTAATTCCTTATCTCTTACATATATAACATCTTCTACTTGGCTATCATATACTTCTTTTTCTTTTCTAAGTGATTCGTCATCAAAATATTCTGTTTCTTCAATAAAGTCAGATATACCTTTTTCTAAATCATCTTTTGATATATGAGCTGATGTTAATAATTGTTCATTATGTAAATTTGAAATATATCCAGGGAATGTACCATTATCATTCAGATAAGGTAGTCCAAGTTTTTTAGCCATGATTATTCTCTTAATATATTTTCTAGATATTTGAACAGATTGAGAAAGATGTTTCTTTAAATGTTCTTCACATCTATTTTCAATTAATAAATCCATCATTTCATATACATTTCTTAAAGCTAAACATGATAGTTTTGATTCTATTGCATGTTTAGGTATTTCATATGACATATATTTAGCATATGTATCAACTAGTGTTTGATTTTTTGTACCAAATACTGATATACATTTAGCTAATGCAGAAGTAACATTAAATCCTTGATTAATAAAGAATAATCGATTAGCTTGATAATTATTATATAATCCAGCTTCACCATCTATTACTTTAAATTCTCCTGTAGATGTTCTTTCTTTATCCATCTTTCTTCCACTTATAAATAAGTTAGGAGAAGACATATAATTATTAAATAGATATTCTCCTGTTATTTGTTCAGTTTTATCTTTATCTATATTATCAAATATATTTTGGACAATATCTGGAGATGAATATACTAAAATGATAGCTAAATTATTTAAGTAATCAGGATCAACAATATATTTCTTAAACACTTCAAATATAGAAGTCATTTTATCAATTCTTCCATATTGTTTTAATAGTATTTTCTTTTCATCTTTTAATAAATTATAGTCATATCCATATTTTTTAAATAATTCAATTAATACATTATCTTCAATTAATTTTTGATTCTCTTCTAAAACTTCAGATACTTCATCATCATCTGGAATATTATCTACTTTTACTAAACTATGATCAGTTAACATATATTCACCTAGATATGCATATAAGATAAATAATTCTTCTTCATCAATATCTATGTTTTCTATATCTTCTAACATAATACTTAAATATTCATAGTCATCTTTTTCTAATGCTAAATCTGATTTTATTTTATCCATTAATTTTTCATATGTTTCTATTGTTCCATAAGTTATATCATCATGATTAGCTTTAATTTCTCTTTCAAGATAATCTATTCTTTGCGTTAAATCTGCAGTTAAATCATGATAAATAGAAGCGATTCTTTTTCTTTGTTCTCTTTCTATTTTTAAAGTACCACCATCAGAGGATTCTTTATTTAATTTTGCTATAAATCTAATATCTTGCCAAAAACTTCTATCTTCTTCAGATAATACATTTATATCTTCATCTCTTAATTGATCAATTGTAATGATACCTTTCATAGCATCACGATAATAATCATTTTTTTCTTTTAATTCTGTTAATTCTTTTTGTAAAGATGGAGTTTCCAATGTACTAGTAAACTTATCAATATAAGATTTTATTTTAGATAGTAGTAACTCCTTTGGAGTCTTATTAATTGATTTTTTTATTTCTTCAATATTAATAGCTTCCAAGTTCATCACCACCCTTACCAATTTCATTTCTAATAGCAATATTTCCATCTATTAATTCAAATGCAATCTTTTCAGTTTCTTTAGTAAATTTATTACCAAATATTTTCTTTATCCATAATATAGAATCAACTTGATTTTCATCAATACCCTTTAATTTTTCTATTCTAGTTAAATATATATCATATAATCCATTATCACCTTTTTTATAGAATAATGCAGGTACTAATAGTAACCTTATACTATCAGTTGTTAATCCATATTTTTCTTTTATTACCTTTTTATTATCATCATCTAAATTAATGTCTAAATATAAATACCTTAAATCACCTTGTCTATATCTATATACTCTTAAATCATCTAGATTATGCTTTGTACCTGATATTTTTTTAACATTAGGTCCATTTGTAATTGTACTAATATATTCTAGTCTTCTTAAACCATCACCTATTAAGTCTTCGCCAACTTGTCCTGTTGTTACTATTTTTTGTACATCATCTAAAATAGGAGTTTCTCCTGTACTATATTGATAATATAATAAGATTATATTATTAATATTTGGTGAAAATTCTTCTATATTTTCTTCTTTTTCTATAATAAACATTTCATATTTATTAATAAATTTGTTAACAACATTTATTAATTGATCTTGTTCACCTTCTAAGACATCCATGAAACCTACTGCGAAATCTTTGTCTGTACGAATTTCTTCATATGTTTCTTCATATCTCTTTAAAGAATCATTAAATTGAGGTATTAGTTGGGTTTCAATTTCTAATGCTTTTGGATCCAAATCATATCCTGTTAAATTATATTTATATATTTGCGCTAAGAAACTAGAAGGATATTTAGATAATGCTTTAAATTCATCTCTTTGATGTAATTCATGAATAATAGTTCTGACATAATCAACTTTAGCTTGGCTTTCTTCATCTAAAGGTTTAAGTTCTGTATTAACATATTCAGGTTCAACAACCTGTGGTTTTTCAAATACTTGTGATATTTCCTCAACTGTTGGAACTTCAGGTGTTTCTTCAAATACATCTTCAGGTATAAGATTAATACATCTTCTAATTATTTCTTTGTATAAAGTACTTCTAATATAATCTAATTCTCTAGGTTTTAATTTACCATTTTTATATTTTTCTTCAATTACTGATGGATTAATATAATTTATTAAATCATATAATACTATATTTAAATCAAACACTGGTTGTCCATTTGAATCTATAGAATAATATTTCTTTATTCTATATTTATCATATGGTGTTGTTTCATCTATAGTAGGATTTTCTAGTACTCCATCATAGAATGTTTTTAATTTATCTATTAATCTATATATCTTCTTATAATTATATTCAGGTGTCTTTTTAGGACTAATTCCTTTTAATAATTTATCAGTAGCTTCTGGAGTTATTTCGTGAAGATTACCTCCAGTTAATTTTTCAAATTCTGCTTTTCTTGTTTTCTTTTCAATTACAGCATTTAACTTTTCTTGTTTAAATTTAAATTCTGCTATTGAATCATTTAAATCTTTTAAGAAATCAGTTACTACTTCAAGTGGTAAACTAGCGTCACCTAATGCTTGAGATAGTAATTCAACTAAATATAGATAATCTTCTTTAGTAATATTACCTGATAGTTTAATATCTTCTCTTTCACCATTTTTAAAAATTCTTAGAATTCTTTCTAACTTCTCTTTTTCTTCAGAGTTTTGTAATGTTTCTAATTCATTTCTATATTTTCTAATTCTCATGTTTAATGAAGTAATTAAATCTTTAATCTCTTCATGAGCATTTTTAAATTGAGATAGAGTTCCATCTGGTTTATATTGTATTAATTTTGCATTTGTTGTTATTTTAGCTGGTAATGCATCATATTCTAAAAGTGAAATTGCATTTTTAAACATTTGAGTTTCATCTAAATTTATTCCAACAAAATTAGATTTATAGGCTTCACGTATTTCTCTTGATATTTCAGCTAGTTTATTTATAGAATTTGATAAATCTTCAGTTGGAAGAGATTTTTCCAATTTCAAATATTTGTTATTTAAATATTCACATACTTCATATATGCTTGTTGCCATATATTATCTCCCCCTCCTATTGTTTCTATTTAACATTATTCTATTATAATAATCCTCGAACACTTCTTCATTAGCATCAAATAGGTAACAATCTAATCCATGTCTTATTCCAAATTCTGCTACTGCATATCTAATTAATCTCATAGTTGTAGCACTTGATGCTTCTTTTTTAGAAATAGACTCAATTTCTAACATTAATTCATCAAAATCATTTATATTAGTACCATGATCTCTTAAATCACAATAAAAATCATTTAGAGTACCAACTACGGCTTCATTTCCCGAATAAGATTTCATTCCAAATATTTGTTTTTCAGCTTCTTTAAATGTAATACCATTATTTAATAAGTTTAAAATAGCGACATATTTATTATAAGCATCAACATATGCGGATTTTTCTTTTGGATTCATATCTTCAATAAGTTCCAAATACTTGTCTAAATCGTATCTGTTATTAGCCATCTAGCATCACCTATTCTTCTATAATAATTATATTATAAAATGTTTATAATTAGAATCTATTTTAAAAAAAATAGTAATATAAAATGTCAAATAAAAAGAGGTTATATACCTCTTTTAACTTGTACTTTATTTAAAGCATCTTCATAGATAGCTTGTACTTCAGGATATCTTACTATTACATCATCCACAAACATATCTGCTATTCTTGGTTGATGTTCTACTAAATACGGAACTAATATTCTCATTGCATTTAAATGATGATGCATGTATGTTAATACTTTATCAGTATCATTATCTATAAGATTTTGTAATTCAGCAATTAGTTTTTGAGATGGAACATAATTAGTATGAACAACCATATCTCTTTTGCTAACAACTTTAAATGGATCAACTACTTGTTCTTTTAATTTAACATTGTTAACAACTCCTGTTTTATTAACAGGAACTTCTTTTCTAACTATTTCTGGATTTTCATTTATAATCTTATATACCATGTATGTATCAAAGCAATATTTATTTTTATCTATACCTACTTTTTTAGATTCTTCAATAATATTATCTCTTACTGATATTTCATAATTAGGATCGTTTTTACCAATCTTAGTAGATATTTTTCTAAATGCTCTTTCCATATCATATTTATTAAATGATAGTTTTTTTCCATCTCTTATATTTATATCGATGTTAAATTCAAAATCTGGATTTTCACAGAAAGATATAATTCTATCTTCCATATTTACTATTAATTTCTTATATAAATGATCTTTAAATTCAATAGATTCAATATCAATCATTTTTAATCCCAAATGAGATAAAGCATAATTTGGATCATATCCATTTTTATTATTTTTACTGCAATCATCATAATACTTATATGTATTTTTTAATTCCCTTAGTTTTTGTTCAATCATTACTACAGTAATATATTCATAAAAATGAACATAATTATCACGGAAATTAATCATCTTTATGATATTTGATTTAACCCAATCTTTAGTAGTTCTATCTATAGCTTTTTCTATAGCGTCTACTCTCTTAGTATTATATGATACTTTACCATCTTTAGTTTCTGTACCATATCCTAACCAATCATATACTTTACCTGTTAGCATTGGTGGTTCAAAGAACGAATTATTTATATCTGGATTTTCTTTTTTTATTGTATTAAGTATTTCTATAAATAATGGTAAGTGTTTTGTATCCGAATAAATAACCATTACATCATCACGTGAACCCATTAAATCAAATTTAAAATAAAATGGTACATTTAATGCTTCACATTTGGAAATAAATTCCATGGCTAATCTATGAATAATAGTAGGATCAATATTTAAATATAATCTATGTTCAATTTTCATTTGACTAGTTTTCTTTGCATTTATATGTCTAGATGAAATATGTTCCCATCCAGTTCCCCAGCCTAATGAATCATAGCAGTAGTCTTCAAATAAATCTTTTATTTCTTGAGGAACATCATGCCCATATTTATATTGATTTATTTCTTCGATAGATTTAACATCAGGTACTCCTCTTAAATATTTTCTTAGTCTTGGGAATGTTTCTGGATAACTACCTCTTCTATGTAATTCAATGAATTGATCTCTAGTCATTGATAAAACTTCATTTTTCCATTTATTAAATAATGCAACTTCAAATCTATTTTTTAGATTACCATTGCACTTTCCAATTGATTTTCCTTTTTTATGTTGTGATAATACTTTGTCATAAAAATTGGAAGAGAATGTAGAGTCATCTCCATATATATTAATCAATTGATGTATAACGTTAGGATCAGCAATAGGATTTTGTATCAAGTTGTAAAAATCATGTAATTCCATATCATCACCTCTACTATAATAATTATAAAATAAATTCAATATAATTTAAATCATTTTAATAAAAAAAGAGGTTAAAAACCTCTTATTTTGAAACTAATTTGTTTCTACCTGTTTCTTTAGCTTTATATAATCTTTCATCTGCTTTAATAACGCATTCTTCTAAATCAGTTGGATAATCAATTGAAGCAGATCCTATTGAAATCCTTATATCAATCTTATCTCCGTGTTCAGTAATAAATTTTGTTTTACTAACTTTTTGTCTTAACTTTTCAAGTTCAGAAGTAAAGTAATCATAATCATGAGATGATGAACAAATCATTACAAATTCTTCTCCACCCCATCTAGCAGCGAATACACCTTTAACAGTAAATTGTCTTAATATATCTGCTAATCTATTTAATACTAAATCTCCAGACGCATGTCCATATGTATCGTTTACTTTTTTAAAGTAATCTATATCAATTATGGCAACATGGAATGGTTGCTTAGATTCTCTAGCTGCATTCATTAGTACACTTGAAATATGTTTAATTGCATTTCTATTATATAAATTTGTTAATTCATCAAAGTCTGCTTTTCTTGATAAATCATTTTGTTTTCTCTTATTAACTGATGTATAAAATGTTGCTAACATTATTATTGTAAAGAAAGTAATAATATTATTAGCAATAAATATTGTTTTCATCATTTTTTCGCTTATATCAATATATAAGTTAAAGTCTACTATTTTATCCATTTCTGAATATATAAAGAACGAAGTAACAACTATTATTAAAAATATATATGAATATCTATTTAATTTACCTTCTTCTTCATATCCACGTACTGGAAGGAATAATGCAGTTATTATTGCAAAAGCCCAATTTTGATAACTAGCACCCCATCCAAATGATGATATAGCTAATAACATATGTGTCCAGATTGTTAAAGCTACCATTAAAACAAAAACTTTCTTTTTCTTATAACTATAATTTAAAAACATTGAATATATAAATAATAATAACATATCAATATAAATCATTACTCTGTGATGTACTAAAATATATATACCCAAGAAAAATAAGTGCACTAATATTAATAGTACATTAATAAAATAAAATGTTATATCAATTCTTCCTTGTGGGTCACTTTTGTTGTCCCATAGCTTCTTAAACTCTTTCATAAAAATCCCTTTTCTGTATTTCAAGTATATTATTATAGTATATTTTAGTCAATAAAAAAAGAAGTTTCTAACTTCTTTTAAGCAATTCTAAATCCATTAGATTCTTCTTCTGTTTCATACTGTTGAATACTATCTTTAGATTTTTTATATGCTTCTTTATAATAACCAATCAAATCTCCAACATATATTTTTTTGTTATCTATTGTAATTTCCATATGTCCATCCATTTGATTGTGAATATCTTTGAAGTATTCAACAAATTGCATTTGTTTCCCATCTGGTGTTGTAATCATTTGAGACATTAATTCAGGAGGAACGTCTACCATTCTATCTGAAACATATACTCTGTTAAAATGATATGTTAGGAAATCTGTTTTCGCTTTAATCATATCTAATCTTCTTTTTATTTGAGGATTATTTTTTAACACAGGATTTTTAACTTTATCCATTGAGAAATCTCTAAATGGTAATATAAAATCAAATAATGCATTTCGATTAGTTAACTTTCCTTCTCTTAGTGCTAAGAATTCTTTGTAATGATTACATATATAATCGATTAATAATTCTTCTGCTCTTAATTTATATAAAGTTGTATTAATTACTTGAGTTTCATTTGTACTTTCTAAATTAACATCTGTATCTTTTAAGAATGCATTAATATCCCATACATAATCTTTATTTATAGATCCAAGTTTTTCAAGAAGTTTTCTAGTTGTTTCAGGACCTGCTTTTTTTAAATCTAGCGTATCAAGTTGATTTTGAAATAAAGCTTCATTAAAGAAATTTTCAAATAAACCTCTTGTTTCAAAATCTTCATTCATAGCATTTACCATCAAATTACCAAATACCCTTTTAGTACCATCTTGTTTATAAAAGGCTCTTAATACAGGATATTCTTCTAGCAATTCAGGTTTACCTGCAATTATAGTATCTAAATTAGATACTATATAATGATCTTTAGAGCATTTACTTCCATCAAAATTTAACATTTCAGCATATAGATTTCTTCTATTTAATCTTCTTTCTTTTTCTTCATGTAAGTCATCACTCAGTTTTCTTTGATCCAACATAGAAAGCATAACTCCACCATTAAAATATCCTGATTGTTCTGCATCTAATTCTATATCTTGATACCTATAATTATCAGAGTAAGGATTATAACCATCTTTACTTAAGAAACGATTAAATATTTCAGCTACTGCCAACTCAAATCCTTCTTTAGTGTTTTTATTTCTAGAATTATATTCTTGATATGCATGTCTATTTTCATGACATATAACTTGAGTATAATGTGATAAAGTTTCTCTAAATGTTGATTCTTTATTTACAAATATATGGTATCTAATTTCATGTCCTCCTTTATTAGGAAGATCACTAAATATATTGATATCTACTTTATACGGTGCTTTAGAATTAAAAGTATTAGCAACATATTGTCCATAAAACATTAATTCAGCGTTACTCATATCTCTAATATAAATATATTTATTAAATAGTCCTTTTGCTACTTCTTCATATATTTTAAAATGACGATTTTTATTAATATCTTGGTTTTCCCTAAGACTAATATTTAATAATGAAAAAAATCTATCTGTTTGAACTCTATCAAGAGATCCAGACATGTATTGTTGATATAATGTTTCTATATCTTGTTTATTAAAATATCTTGATCTATAGCTTTTTATTTTGTTAGCTGTTTCTTGATTTGGAGCAAATAAATCTATCGCTCGATCAAGTATCATGTTACTATTAACGAATTCTTCAGGATGCTTGTGAAAATTATCATATATTTCAAAAACTAATTGTTTTTCTTTAGCAGTTAATGTTTTTCCATCTTTTGCACACTTAATCAAATAGTGTTCTAAACCAATTTGATTTTTACGATCTGATAAGTTAGTTACATCATAATGATAATTATTATCAGTTAATCTATCTTTACAACTATTAAGAAAATAATTAACATAATAATCATCATACAATGGTTTTAAGTTAGAAGATGCCATATAATCACCTATTTTTAGTATATCATTATATTAAAACTGCTATAAAAAAACATTTTATAATATGCACTTGCTTTACGGTATAAAAATAACGATTTTACCTCATTTTTTTATTGATTATTTAGGGGTTTCGTTATATATTATGATTGAAAGGAGTTTGTTATATGTTTGATGCAGTTTTAAAGACAGTTACTACTACTAAACCAATTTCTGCACTTGGAACTACTACAGCTTCAGAAGCTGATATCTTTAATTGGTTTGCTGGCGCAAGTGTTGCTTTAATAATTTTAGCAATCTTTGCTATAATTATTGGTCTAGCTTGTTTAATTATTATAATTGTTTCTAATTGTAAAATCTTCAAAAAGGCTGGCGAAGATTGGTGGAAAGCAATTATTCCATTCTATAACACTTGGGTTGAAACTAGAATAGCTGGATTAAATTGGTATTGGTTCCCAATCTACATTGTATTATTCGGATTATCATTTGGAATGAAAAATCCTGGATTTACAGTATCTTGGGCATTCTTCCTAGTATCATTTAACTATGTATACGGAATGTGCAAGAGATTTGGAAAATCAAATGGTTTTGCTGTTTTAGTAGCATTACTTCCAGTTGTTGGATTACCAATATTAGCATTTGGTAATGCAAAATATGATGCAAATGCTAAATTAGATCCAAATGGAATCTTTGCATTAAAAAAATAGAAGGTAACACCTTCTTTTTTTTATGCTATAATTTTAATAGGTGATAATATGAATAGACAAATAGTTTTAGCTATTATGGATGGTGTTGGTTTAACTGACAGAGTTGAAGGGAATGCTTTTAAAAATGCTAACACTCCTAATTTAGATAAAATCATAAGTAATTCAATTGCTATTAAAGCGCATGGTACTTATGTAGGATTACCTAGTGATGATGATATGGGTAATTCGGAAGTTGGACACAACGCTATGGGATGTGGACAAATATATTCTCAAGGAGCAAAATTAGTTAATGATGCTATAGAAAGTGGATCATTATTTGAAGGTAACACTTGGAAAGAAGCTATTGATTTTGCTAAAGATAATAAATTACATTTTATAGGTTTATTATATGATGGTGGTGTTCACTCAAATATCAAACATTTATTAAGCATGATTGAAGAAGATAAAAAATCTGGTATTAAAGACGTATGTGTACATATCTTATTAGATGGAAGAGATGTTCCTAAAACATCCGCATTAGAATATGTAGATATCTTAGAAAATAAGTTAAAAGAATTAAATGATGAAACGTTCTATGGAAGAATAGTATCAGGTGGTGGAAGAATGAACATCACTATGGATAGATATGAAGCAAACTGGGGAATGGTAGAAAAAGGATGGC
>JAEEGL016058045.1_pt1 | contig 17884 bp, 22 predicted proteins | sample 9134231 | NCBI WGS metagenome assembly JAEEGL01 (sample SAMN16246548, study PRJNA631951) | gut metagenome | biome: gut microbiome; feature: rumen; material: fiber-attached | host: Bos | place: Iran: Karaj | collected 2018-10 | reverse complement strand
GCCGTCATTCCCGTGATACCAGATCTTCTGTATCTTTTCGAGTGTTTTAGGCTTCTTACGGTTGAGTTCCTCAAGGAAATCTTCATCTACTTTTTTGCAGTATGTATGCTCACGGTCGGGATTAACTTTCAAAGCCTTATATATCAGGTCTTCTTTGGAACGCATGATATTCGTTATGTTCCGGAGCGACCTCGCGTCATAGGGCGCGCCGTTTACATGGATATGGATTCCACAGCTTTTGTCGGCGATTGCGCCTTTGTGCCTGAGTTCTCTGACGATCTGCTGTATAACGGGGATATCATCGTAGGTACAGATAGGGGTAACAAATTCAACAGAATAGTCTCTGCCTTGCGGATTACCGTTTCTGTCCTTGCAGTCAATACTGCCGTCATATACAAACTTCCATGTCCGATTACTGCTGTCATGAACAGCATACGGATCATATGCTCCACCGACATGAGAGTATGTGGTATTGAAATAATCGGCAACCGTTTCCGCAGCAGTTTGTCTTGTGATTCCGGTCAGCTCTATCTCCACGCCGAACTTCTGATCCTGTATCGTATTTTTTCACCTCCAGCGGAAGGAGCCGTCGTTTCTGACAGCTCTATCCGTATTGTTTTATCTGCCGCCCGCCGAGCCGAACAGCGCCGCCTTGTACTGCGGAGCAGTCACGCAGAGACAGTAGCGCTCGTTACCGCATTTGTACAAGCACACTCCGCGCTGCGGGTATCTGACGAGCGAGTATTCCGAGTTTTCAAGCTGTAATGTGTCTGTGTAGAACTTTGCATCTACCGCGCCAGCATAGAAGATGAACTGATGTGTCGGTATCGAGAACAGCGGCTTTGTCAGCTCTTTGATGTGTTCCTGACAGAAATCTTCGAGGTTCTGCGATGCCAGTATGACCGAGGATTCCTTTTTCCGAACACGCTTCATGAAGTTTCTGATGTACTCCACAGCCGTGAGATTGGACAAGAACAGGTAGAACTCGTCAAGGCTCGCTACGGTATTTCCTTTGGTCAGAAGCTCGTCCGACATATATGACAGAACGTTGAAAAGCAGCGCATTGCGGATATTCTTTGATGCCTGTAACAGTCCCTTGACACCGAAGGTCACGAACTTGTCATCGGATATATTCGTATAGCCGTTGAAGAATTTGCTCTCCGCGCCCATGCAAAGGGAATGAAGTCCGAGGCATATATTCTGTAAGGTTTTCTCATCGTACAGATTTTTCTTCTTCGCATCATAATTCTTGTATTCGCTTTCCAGCAGCTCATACAGATCGGAAAGCACAGGGTAATCGGTAGCCTTGAACCGGGAGAAGTCGCTGTTATCGGATATTCCGAACTTCTCATACAGCTTGAGCAGCATTATCTCTATCGTGTCGATCTCTCTGTCCGTGAAGTCTTTGTAACAACGGAAAAAATCGCGCAGGAAGGATATATGCTGACTGAGCTTGGTCTTGGCTTTGAACGCTTCGGGTATTTCCTCGCCGTCATCGGAGCTGCCGTCATCCCACGACTTCGGTTCCAGAACATTGATGATGTACTGACCGTCCATAAGGTCAATAAAACAGCCGCCGAGGTTGGCGGTCAGTTCCTTGTATTCGAGCTCGGGGTCAAGGCAAATGATGCTCTTTCCGCTTTCACGGAGATTGCAAAGTATCAGTTTCAACAGGTACGACTTACCCTGACCTGAGTTACCGAGTATAAGGGCGTTGGCATTGGTCTTGTCAGAAGCGCGCTTGTCGAAATCAACGATAATATTCGAGCCGAACTTATCGCGCCCTAGATAGAAGCCGTTCTCATCGGTCTTACCGCTGAATGACAGCGGATAGAGATTCGCCGCAGATGACGCGGGGAGAACACGCTCGAACTGTTCCTTGAACACATTCCTGCCGGACGGCATCACACAGGTAAATCCCGCCTGCTGCCTGAGCATCAGCTTATCGACATTCAGCTTGGAGCGCACAAGCTCCGTCTGCACCTCGGTCTGCATATTCCGCAGGTTATCGAGGCTGTCGGCTATGATCTCAATATATACAGCCACATGGAGCAAGGGCTCACGGTTCCTGTGCATATCCGCGACAAGCTGTGTCACATCCTGTAAGTTGTTCTCGGCAGTGACCGTCTGCTGTAAGTCATTTGTGGAAGTACGCTGAAGCCTGTTTTTATTGGCTGCGTTGGCTATGATCCTCTTTTCCTCGGCGGCTGTGACATGACGGGTATAGATGTGAAGCGTCACGCCGTCTTTTTCTCCGAGATAGCGGAGAATAGCCTGTTCCGAGGTCGATGTCGGGTATTCGCGCAGCGCCCACACACAACGGAATGTGTTCCCACAGATGAAATAATCGGTGAAGAACTTAATGACGGACGGGGCGATCATATCTATGAAGTCCTTGTTGTTTCTGGTCGCGAAGTGCTGTTCCTTGATATTTATCTTTTTCTTCTGCATATATACCTCACATCGACAGACCCTGTTCGGGCTGCTGCTCGTCCTCTACAGTAAACTCAAAATCATCCGGATTCCAGAAGCTGACATATATTTCCGGGCAGTCACGGTCGCCGGTTTCAATTTCACGCTGCTCAAAGCCCTCGCCCCAGCCGTCACTGTACTGACCGGACAGATAATTGTTTAAGGCGTTCTGTTCTTCGTTGGTAAGTTCTCCGCGAACACGGAGCGTCGTTACTCCCATAAGCTTACCGTCTATTTTCTCTACGCTCGGGAAAGCGGAATAGACCTTGTTGTTTATGGAATCGCTCCGGTCATACCAGTTCATAAGTCCGCGTTCTTTTTCTTCGTCCATCATATATTCGCTTATAGCATTGTTGATATAGTGCCTGTAACAAGCCGCATGAGTCATTGACAGACTCTCGTCATTGCCGTAATCTTCATCGTAAGTCGTTATCCTGAGCGGGGATATGAGGCGGACGGTCTTAAGCTCTGCCTGTCCGAATTCCACGAAGCCGTTCCCGAGATCTATCGAGAGTCCCGAAAACTCCGGACGATTCTGCGCAAGTTGCTTAGCGCAGTCGATCACACACTCCGCGATTTTCTCGTCTGACATGAACTGCTCATAGGAAAGGCAATAATCGTTAGCACCTTTCATTTCATCGATAATATCCGCAAGTCTCCCTGCAACAGCGGTTTCAAGTTTATTTTCACTCATATTCACATCTCCTTACTGCTGCAGAGCAAGACCTTCGTCCTGCGACTGTTCCCATTCTTCTTCGGTCATGATCTGATAATCATCAGCGTTGCCGAAACCGACATATATGCGATCATCACCGTAATACAAGCCTTTCTCATAAAAACGCTTTCCCCATTCCTGCGAATACTGCTCGGTGACGAATTCCTTGAGCATCTCCATATCCTGATCGTCAAGCGGTTCCGTCAGCTTTACGGTCGTAACACCGACAAGTTCACCGTTTATCACTTCAACACTTGGAATAGCGGAATAGATCTTATCGCAAAGAGATCTCTCGAGACAATTCTCCATAAGGCCGAAATGTATCGACATAGTGATATCCGCATCGATTTCGTTATTAATGAGCTGTTCATATTTCAAAGCGTCCTGCGGTTCAACGGCGACTTTGATTATTAACCGTTCTGTATCCACACGAAGCGGACTTATGAGACGAAGGGTATCATATTTGTCACCGGCTATTGTCACTATCCTGTCTTTTTCCGTAAGCTTTATATCCGAAAACTCGGGATGCTGACCTATTATGCCGCGAGCAAGGTCTAAAAGGCACTCCTGAATATATGGGGTATCGACCACCGCGTCTATGGGTATCTTGTAATTTGGCTCTGCTCGTGACTCGGTGACAAGGAAGAACAGATTTGTGTCCAACGCATTGTACAGGTTATCGTAAGCCTCTTTCAGCTTCAATTTCTGTCCCGCAACGATATCCGCCGCGTGAGAGATATATTGCGAATACCGCGCGTAGTCATATCCCTCGCATTCCACAAGAAAACCGTCACCCTGTTTCTCGGCTATGAACAGCACACAGTGCATCGCCTCAGAATCGGCGAACATAGAGTCCTTATGTGCCGATATATATGGATTATCCCTGCAGGGGTATGTCGCCATCTCCATGAAGTCGCCGTCCGGTATCGGGACCACTTCCTCGACAACGCAAAGGTTGTTAGCCTGCCTGTACGAATCCGCTTTGCATTTCATAGTCACATTCAGCTTTATTTTATCACCCATTAGTTCATCCACCTTTCTCCGTCAATGTCCTCGAATTTTTCGTTTGTAGTATTCTGCTCGAAATACACCGCAAGAAGCGTCTTTATCCCGTCCTTACCGAGTCGAGCGACCGTAATGCCGTTTTCGAGAACGATCTTCTCGACACGGTTGAGATGCGCGAACAGCTCCTTTTCCTTAAGATTCCTTGTTCTTACCAGGAGCAGGAATTCACGTGCGGTAGCTGTCTGCGCCTGAATATGATCGAGATGAACAGCATCGCGCTCCAGCAGCGCCCGAACAGCCGGATTATCCTCCGCAGCAATGCGCTTTTTTATAAATGCCTTATTGCTCTCGAAGCTCTCACGGCTGTTCGTACACACGAGCTCGATCTCGGTCACACCCTTGAGCACGGTCATCAGGGCATATATCTTTGCTCCGAGAGCTTCTTCGGACAGCACCGAGATGTTGCTCGGTTTGATAGAAAAAAAGACAAGCTCGGTGTTCAAGCCTGTCTTTAACGAGTGTTCGGTTATGTCCTCAATGCCGATTAGCTGCTGTGTTGCTTTATGCTTCTGTTCGGCGATCTTCTGTTGTTTTTTTGTTTGCAATTAAGAGTCTCCTTTCCGGGTCTGCCAACGGTATTCCTGCTGTTCGATGAAAAAGTAATTTACCGCGTATCGCAGAAAATCAAGTATTGATGTATCATCGAGCCGTATCGCAAGGAATCCGTAAGCTATTGTCAATACAAGCGGTATCGTGAAGCCTGTCTCAACAAGCGCGAATACCGCTACCAGAGCACCGATACCGATCTTTGCGAGGTCTTTGAGCCGCCAGAGGAACAGCATCGGTGCGCCTTTCAGATTATCCGGATAAATATATTGTTTCATACTGTCCCCCTTACTTCGCGACCATGCTGACAAGGTGAACTGCCGACTGCGCTGTGTTTATCACACCGTTCAGATTAGGTCTTGCCGCGGTCTCAAGTCCGAAGTTACCTGCTATTCTCGGTATCTCAGCTGCTGCGAGCATAACCCCGAGTCCGAGCATCCATGTGTCCTCAAACAGTATCAGTCCGCATATCAGCATCGTTGACTGCAGGAATGTGGTCACACACAGTGCTGTGACCTGCTTTATCCACATCACAAGTCCGTCCGTGTAACCCCTCGGAACGCTGAACATATACAGCGAGCCTATCGCTATCTGTATCAGCAGTATTCCGCCGCGTTTGAGCGACGCGAGGAACACCTTTATCACCGCGTATGCCATCATTATGGTTATGAGCGCTGACATTATCGTTCCAAAGATCTCCATCTCCTTGGTCTCTATCAGGAGCTCGATGATATTCTTTTCCGGATCAATCTTTATAAACCCGGTCATATCAGTTTTCATCATATACTGCATAGCAACTGTCATTTCGTAGAGTTTCACCGGGACGACCGTGAACAGATTAACCGCGAAAAAGCCTTTTATTATGTTCAGTGCGAGAGATTTCGGATCTGCGCGACCGTTCTGATATTCTATGGCAAACTCGAACAGCGCTACGATAATTCCTGCCAGAAACAGACACCAGCCGATATTTGAGAATAACGCGACTATTTGTTTTACCCATGGTTGGTTGAATAACTCAGCACCCATGATATTCATAGCCGCGAAGACATTTCCGAGCAGCGAAACGACCTGCTGATATATCCAGTCGAACATCATTTCGAATATCTGATCGACCGAAAAATCAAGTGAAAACAATTGATCACCTCACCTTATGAAAATGATGTATCACATACCCATATCCATCGTCTCATCCTGCTCCAAATCGGCGAACATACCGATGTAATCGTCCGCTGACTGAGCCATTGCACTGTAATCTTCATCGGTGGGAGTAAAGCCGTACCATTCTTCCTTTCCGTATATCCATATATGCGGCTCGGTCTCAGACCTTATCGGAGAGCTTCTGTCTTTGCCGAGCGGTTTCATACCTATGATATCGACAAGGGATGTTTTCTGCGTATCAATAACTCCTTCTTTTCGGTTGAAAAGGGTTATTTTAATGGCGCTGAAATTGCCCTGTACACCCTCAGTCGCAAACTCCATTTTTCCAGTAATATCATCGGAGAGCCTGAACATACAGACTCTCCCTACATACTTTGGATCGCAGATAAGCTCACTCCTGTCTGCGATCTTTTTAAGTTCCTGCGCGAAAAAGGTCATAGCTCATATCCCCACTATCGTCCAGATATACAGAGGAGCCGTCAGCATGAATACAAGGCTCGCGAACAGTATCGCGGGACCTGTCCACTCAAAGTGACCGCTCTTGCGGTAGTCAAAGAAGCTCATACCCAGCTTGCCGAAGAAGAATATTGCGAGGATAACATCGATTATCGGGAAAACCACATTATCAACAACTGCCTTGATCTCGCCGGAAGCGGTTGACCAGGTTCCCTCTATAGCCTGAGATACGCTGCCGCCCTCGGCATATGCGGGAAAAGCAAAGACAGCCGCCATTACGGCGACTGTCATTATGAAATAGATGATTTTCGTAAGTCTTTTTGATGTCATTTTCTTCGTCCTTTCTCAATAGGTTTTGGCAATATGCCAGTCATCGTACACATTGCCGCTGATCGTTATGCTGTCTGTAAGGTCTGCGGACAGCATTCCCGCGGGAGTCCAGCAGTCAAGCACCCATGTATATGCGGTATATGTTCCGTCGGGATACCATACGGGCGTGAAGTGCGTCCGGTTATTGTAGGTACTGTACTCGTTCTTCTTGAACTCATATCCGTCAGGACCCTTTTCAAGCAGTCTCCAATACCTTGTATACCCAAACTCCGGGAAGTATGTGACCGCATTCTGAATATCGGTATGTTCGCCGAATCCGCTGACAGATGCTGTAACGAGCTCATTGTAGCCGTAGCCCGATTTAATCGTTCTGCCGACTCTTGTAGGATTCTTTTCATCGGGCGTGATCGTCATATTCGCTTTCATGGATGCAGAGTAAGTTTTTATTCCGAATTCCCAATCACCCTGATCCTCCCAATAGCCATGATCTTCCCAATGCCCGTTATTCACCCAATAGTAGGATTTGGTCCCGTCTTCATTGGTTTTCTCATACCTTACCATATTTGGTATCCAGACCCAGTTTTCGATCCATACCCAATCCGCTACCCAATAGCAGTAGTACTGCGACCAGCTCATACTTGTAGATGTCGAACGGTGCGGAGGGCTTACAACTGAGAAGGTATCGTTGCGGTCGGTTGCTTTAGGATCCGGCGGAGGGTTTTCGTCTAACGAAACTATATTCGCCTTAATCTCGCCCTTGTTTATCTCGGCATCATCTCCCTCCACGGACACATCTATCGTGACGGTCTGCGGTGTTGTGGGCGTATGCCATTTGACCCATACAAGCTGTGAGTTCTTATCGGGATAGACAATGTTTTCCACAACAAATGCCATATCCTTGATCGAGAAGGTGACGGTCACGGGATTATCCGGGGTATGCTCGCCGCCGGTAACGGTCACAGAGGTATAGACATCGGTATCAACGCGGTATTCACAGTCAGCTGTACTCAGACTTATCTTCTTCTCCGGCTCTTTGAATGAGACGATTCCGACGCCGAGGTAGTTGATTATATCGCTGTCTGTGGCTCTTGAAGTGGTCGAGCCCGACCATGCGGTATATCCGAGATCATCGTCCTCAAGGAACATCGCCAGCGGCAGATTCTTATGTGACAGCGGACCGAATTTGTTTATGAGATCGCCGCCCGTTGCCAGATTCAGCAGAGCCGCTTCCGTCGCGGTCAAAGCGTATCTTACGCCGTTGAAGGTGATGTATACCAGAGGCTCCAGCATCAGCTTGTATTTGCCGTTCACAAGATCATTGAAGGAAAAGCCGAGATCACCGGCGATAGCTCTCACGACCTGCTCATCGGTGAAATAGCTGCGTATTTCTTCGATGTTAGTTACATAATACTCGCCGTCACCGACGATCTTGGGCAGAGGCTGCGCCGGGTTTATGTATGTGTAGCCGCCTGTGCTTATCGAAAGCGACGCTCCACCTGTATAGTCACGCTTGCTGTTTTTCCCGAAATGAAACTGGATATCGTTCGGATGCGCGTTGGTGTAATCGACAGAGCCGGATCTTTCTGCTCCCGTCTCGGAGTCGACTATCGTTACACGGACACCGTCATCTGTCTGATACCAGAAGTTGCTTGATGTTCCGCTCTGCATTCCTCCACCACCGCTGTCGATGTTCGGGTCACCGACAGACTCGTCCGCGTAAGCGGGAACACTCTGCAGACCGATTGTTACGGCAAGCAAAGCGGACGCTATGAGTGTTTTGATTTTTTTCATGGATACTCCTTTCTCGTTTATAATCACAAGATTGACATTTATCATTTTATAATGTATAATGTATAATGAATTTAAACTTATGAAAGTGATGGTACATTTATGAAAAAACATACTTTTTTAATCGTTATGACACTGATGTTGGTTACTGTTTTATCTGCCTGCGGTACCGGCACACAAAAAAACAGTGATAATACTGCAGCCGTTCAGAATACAGCCACCGATACCGGCTATTCCGGTATTGATGTAGTTTCTCCCGCCTGGGTGGGGGAGCTTGATGCGGCAAAGAATGCACAGCAGGTCTTTGTGGTTGCGGCATTCAGTCAGGACGCTACCGATGCGTGGATATCATTGCATGAGAAGCAGAGCGACGGCACATGGCACATGATAATGACAACGCCCGGCTTTATCGGGAAGAAAGGTGTCGGCAAAACCCGCGAGGGCGATGCGATGACTCCTAAAGGAGTATTTCACTTCAACCGGGCATTCGGTATAGCAGATGACCCGGGCTGCTCTATTCCTTATGTAAAGGTTGATAATGACACTTATTGGTCGGGAGACCCGCGGGAAGGATATCACTACAACGAACTTGTGAATCTCAAGGATCTTCCGGGACTTGACATTGAAAGCGGGGATTCGGAGCATATTATAGATTATGTATATCCCTATCAATATTGCCTGAATATCAGCTATAACGAGGAAGGTACTCCGGGACTCGGCTCTGCTATTTTCCTACATTGCTTTGGTTCTGCTAAGCCTTTTACCGGCGGATGTGTTGCAATACCCGAGGATTACATGAAGTTCGTCATGCGGCATATCGATGAAAATACAGTCGTTGTTATCGATACATTTGAGGCTCTTTCCGGCAGCAATGACTGGCCTGACAGCACATGGCCACAAGTAAGATAAATCGTATAACCTATAAATACTCAATAATAATTTGAAATGAACACCCGAGAGTTTCAAACCCGCGGGTGTTTCATATTACCCTTATTCTTATCCGAAGTAGCCTATCTTATTGCCATTGCAGTACATCTCGTCGTTGGTGGAGCCTTCGCCTCCGCCACCCTCGTTGACTACCCAGCCGAATCCGTCTGCGTAGATCATGTTACCGCTGGTTTCGCCGTTCTTCGGAACAGAAGCCTGCGGTGTTGTAGTAGTCACCGTAGTTTCCTCCGGCTCGTATGTCGGCTGAATCTCCGCATTGGTGAGCATTGCCGAATCCGAGACTTCGGGTACAGGCGGAGCAGTCTCCGGCCTGGTAGCTTCGGAGAAGCTCTGATCGATCACGATCACATTCTTTGTCGTATATTCCGCTGTCGTAACTGTCGGAGTTTCCGTAATTACTCCGCTGTCATCATCGACGGCTTCTGTAGTATCTGATGTTTCCGCGGGAGCCGTTGTCTCGGCATTTATGTCCTCCGCAATTATAGGAGCGGTCGTGCTTATTGCAGCACTCACCTTATCTGTGCCGGAGCTGTCCCTGGATATGATCCTGCTGCTTTCCGCGTTAATAAACTGTGAGCTGATCACGCATACCATTGCGACACAAGCCGCAGATACCGCGCCTATGAGTACATTTCTCTTTCCGTTCTTTGTCATATATATCACACCTTTCTCGAAGGTTTCTTTTGTGTGTGCCTCGTCCGTGAGTCGCTTTTGGAAACCTTCTTATGACATCCTTGTCATCGTCTTGTTGCCTGTTCTTGTTACCGACCACATTACCATATATGGTGTCTGCAAGTCCAGACTAAAACCGAAAATTCTACCTTTTGGACTAAAACTTCGGCATATATCTGGACTTAACCACCAGATTTATTGTCATCGGCGGGAGTATGTCGCTGCCGAACGAAAGCGGAACTTCAAGCGTTATTCTTGAGGTAGCCTGAAACTCCTGAATACCGTTCGTATTGCCGGGGGCAAACGGCGAATTGTCAATGTGTACATTGAGCCCGTAGACCGCGTATTCACCGCCCTCGCTTGATACCGACCAGTACTTGCCGTTGCTGTACCGAAGTCCGAGCAATGCCGAAAGTCTTCCGTATATGTTTCCGGTCGTCATTCGCTCATTCCAGGAGCCGTTACTGTATCTGTACCCACCCGCATACCCCTCCCGGATACACGGGTAAACATTCGCCCAATTGCTGACCGAGGCGGAGATCACGGCAGACTGAACAGCGTCCTTTACACCCGCAGCAATGGTCATAAGCCGTATATACTGGCTGATGACCACAAACAGCATAACTCCGATAAGTGCGACAACTACTACCCACGGCGCGGAAAAGCCTTTTCTGCTCTTTATGCGGTGAAGGAACTTTTTCATTTCCAGTACACCTCGCTTTTTCCGCTTGCTTTGGCGACAAGCTGCACAGGAAAACTTCCGAACGGACCGAAACCAAGGTCTGCCGTAGCGGTTAGTGTTACCGTGAATTCCTGATTGAGCTGTACTCTGCCACTCCGCGTCCATGTTATCATCGGATGCAGACCGGTTTTCTCAGAAAGTACCGCGGCTCTTGCAGTAGTTTCCGATCCTATACGCCCGGCGATCTCGGCTTCACGGACAAGCTCATCCGCGTAGTTGTCAAGCTGTATCTTCGCCACGAACACGGGAACGGCGGCAAGCATGAGTGCTGTTACGATAACGAAGATAAGCACGATAATACATACATCTATGTAGCCCTCGCCGCGCCTGCTCCGTATTGTCTGAATTATTCTTCTCATCTGCGCCTCCTTATACCATTGTTCCGACGGCCTCAATCAGCTGCATTCCCATAACCACAAGGTATGTCAGCAGGAATGTTATCAGCATTGCAAGGCTGAATATGCGTATCTTCGGCGGTATCTTCTGTGCCTCGTTCTTGAGGCGTTGAAGTTCAAGCAGCTTGAAGTCGTGAGCGAGCATTTTGAAATATACCGCGCTGTCGTCACCGCGGATAACAGATACCAGTCCACGGACCACATCGGAGAGCTGCGAGGAGCCTATTCTTGACTCGAAGCGGGTCAGCGCCGCCTCATAGCTTGACGAACGCATATCCGCGGTAGTGACATCCAGCTCATAGGAGAACACCTCGCCTGCATGCTTCTTGTAGTTTTCCATAATGGAGAGAATGTCACGGGAAGTCTTTAACTCCTGCTCGACGGTCGCCACGAAGCGCGGCAGCTCGCTTTCTATTTCCGACCTTATCTGCCTCATCTGCTCGTCTGCCTTACCGATCTCCTTGAAATATACAGTAACGGCAAGAACGATCACCAGCGGAATGATCATCGGGAACAGCAGCGCGCACGGTATCACCAGAAGTCCCACACCGGACGCCTTTAACAGCGAGTATGCCCTGAATGTCTCGGGAGTCATCTTTATTCCCGCCGAATTGAGTGTCTTTTCCATGCGGTTTCGCTTGTACCTGTCCATAGGTATCAGCTTACCGAGCCGTACAGCCGCGTCTGTCAGAACAGCGTCTATGGTTTTCGATATCTTCTTGTCGTTCCTGCCTACGCTCATTACAGCCTTTGAGGTTTTCAGATACGGTATTTTCAGCGCATCTGCCATAACGAAGAACAGACCGACCGCAAGTGCGATACCGCTTATCGCAAGTAATATTATCATCGTCCGTCCCCCTTATCTCTTGTACTCAATAGGCTTTGTCAGCTTAATGACTATCGCCGTCGAGATAAATATTGCCACAGCAGAGACCGCAAGCACGATCTGACCGACAGTAGTCTCCATAAGCGATATGTACCATGCCTTATTAAGCATATACAACAGCGGGACATTACCGATAACCAGGAACACCATAGTGATGAATTCCTTGCGCGGACCGGTTATCATGTATTCAAGGTCTGCGTTAACTACGCGCATATCCGAGAACTTGTTAACAGTCGGGGTTAGTGTGGACTTGAGCGAGCGGTCGTTCATACAGAGGATCAGCTCGTCTATCCATTCGTGGAAAACCTCATTGTCTATTTTCTTTTTCATAGCCATGAGTGCCGCCTCAACATCGGGGTTGGACAGCTTTATGCTCGATAGGAATTCCTCGAAGACGGTCTTGACCGGCGCGTTCAGATAATGTATGTTTTCCTCGATAGATGTGATTATGTCCTCATTGCGGAGATACGCTGTAGTTATGATCGACAGTGCAGTTTCAAGCTCCGAGGAGATGTCCTTCCTGTAATTGCTCGCAGTCGTCTTTATATACCAGAACGGTACGAACATCAGACCTATCGCCATTACGGGAGCCAGGAACACATTTCCGATCAGAATGGATATGCACAGACCTAACGCGGAGAGACCGAGGGAGCATACGCACAAAACCGAGAACATACTTGTTCTGTTTGTGAGCCTGAGTATTTCCTGCGCATCCATGATCTCGCGGCGGAAGAAGTTCGGCTTTTTGCGCTGTGTTGCCTCGTTGATCTGTGATTTCAGAGTATTAGGCTTTGCGGTCAGAAAGCTGAACAGCCCGTCTGTGAATTCCAGCGGCGTAATGCCGAACAAAAGGAAAAATCCCACGACCAGACCGATAAACGCGATCAGATATACTGCATTCATTTATGCTCCCCCTTTCGCAGGAATCTGTTGAGTTCCTCGATTGATGCGCCATTTTCAAGCATTCTGCGTTGTAAGGACGGGGACGGGTCATCTACCTTGATGTGTTCGCCCCTGATGATGAACTTTCCGTCCTCTACACGATTCTCGCTTATCTTGTAGCGGTACAGCGTATGGTATTCGCGCTCTCCGTCCGGCTTTATCTCACATTCCATGATTTCCATAATACGGCGCTGCTTGTTTTCAAGCTGCTTTGCATAGACGACTATCGGGAATGCCTCGGTGACAAGGTTCAGAATGACGGTGTCATCGACATTCGGGTACTTTCTCTTGCACAGTGTTACCATTCTGCGCCATGTAGCCTCGCAGGAGTTCGAGTGTATGGTCGTTATAACAGTATGACCGGTTCGGGCCGCTTCCTGAGCAGAATCCGCCTCACTTGATCTCATTTCTCCGACTACTATGTAATCGGGGTGGAAGCGCAGCGACATATCGAGGAGGTTGTCCTGTGTTATGCTTTTCTTTTCGTCCTCGGATTCACGGGTTATCGTATGAATTACCTTGTTGACGATCTTTCCGTTCTCGTCACGCTCCACAAGGTCAAGCTCGCGTGAACCTGCTTCAATGGTGAATATACGCTTGTTGTGCGGTATCGTAGTCAGCAGCCAGCCCGTCAGCGTTGTTTTACCGGACGAGGTCGCGCCCGCGACAGTCGTGGAAGCACCGTAGCGAACAGCGAACGAAAGAAAATCCATCATTTCTTCGGTCGCTGTGCCGTGCCTGATGAAGTCCTCTTTGTTAAGGTGCTGGGAATTAACTATACGGATGGAAGCCGCAACACCGACATCTTCATCGACCAGCGGAGTTTTCAGTACTGCAATACGGATATTCTTCGATAGATGCCCGAGGATAGCCGGAGAAGTGTTATCAAGTACCATTCCGGACACATGGAGCATACGGCGGACGATGTTTATTGCGTGGTCGGGCGATTCAAACTTCTCGTCGATCTTGACGGTATCACCGTTTGAATACTGCACCTCTATATCGTCCCATGAGTTTATGTTTATTTCCTCGATTCCGTCGCCGAAGATGTATTTCGTCAAAAACGAAAACTCAGCCATTTCGGTGTACAGCTTGTCAATAAGCTCCTGCTGCGTCATGCCCGCGACTGTCAGGCGGTTGTCAAGGAGGTACTTGCCTATGTACCTCTTGACCTGCGTCTTGACTTCCTCGTTTCCGGTGCCGATATTATTGATTCCGTCAACGACAAGGGACGAGTATTTGCTTGAAATGTACGACTGGACTTCCTCGAGGACTTCTGAAAACTGCCTGGTATCGCTTGACCTGAAAAAAAGATTCTGTGTATTCGTGTTAGAAACTAAAGCCATAATGCACCTGCTTTACTGTAAATCAAATATCTCGTTTGCTATCTTTGCCGTAGCCTTGCGGAAATCCTTACTGTCCTTCGCGGACAGCGCGCCGAACAGGTTCCCGGCAAGGAACTGCTGATGCACTTCCTCGGAATGCGGTATCTTGAACGATACGCCGCCGACCACCTGTTCGATGTTCTCGTCAGCCTGAAAAGCGTCTATATTGCTTGCCGCCTTGTACTGCTTATTGACATTGAACTTATTGTCGAGCAGCAGAGGCATCTGCGATGACAGATAGCTTATGGACTTGAGATCGCACGAAACGAGGCGCAGCACCGCATCGGATTCGATCAGTGATATCGCCGAAAGAACATCGTTTGTTATGTTGCTTGTACAGTCAATGATGATGTAGTCTGCCATACGGCGCAGCTCCGCGAGAAGCTCTTTTGCCTGTGTCTCGGTGTACGGCGCGTAAGTGAACGCGTTCTCGCCCTTTAACATCGCAAGCATGGTCAGATACTCGTTTTTCTTGTGCAGTATAGCGTTCTGCTTGATAATGCTGCCGGTAACTTCGGCGGAGGCGAGTATAGTTCCCAACGACACCTCCGCTTCAAGGTCGGAGGACGGGCAGATATACGGGAGCGGAGGCGCGGACATATCTGCGAGAACAAGAATAACATTCTTTTTCTGCGCAGCGATATACCTTGCGAGCTTAACACTCATTATCGTCTTGCCGGAGGACGGGCTGCCCCAGACAGCAAGCACCTGATTATCCTTACGGTCGGGAGGCAGCTCGAAACAATCCGGCTCGGCGATATCGAACTCCATATCAAGCTCTTCGTCCTCATCGCCGTGTTTCATCAGCTTATTCAGAAACGATGCCATTGTCATTCACCTCCATAATGTCCTCCGTTTCAGCAAGCTCCGGAATAATGAGCTCAACGGTAGTCTCGCTGCTTTCGTTTCCTTCCATCTCCTGCGGCTCGCTGCCAAGTGCGAAGGCTGTGGTTTCCGGTTTCACCTCTGATTCTGCGGTTTCATCTGTCTTTTCCGTAACCGTCACATCCGCCTTGTCGGTCAGTATCTTTTCCTGTGCCTCAAGGAACTTATCCGCGTTCTCCTTTACACCGCGATATACAAGGGATATGTGTATCTCGCCCTCGGCTTCCAGTTCCGCAAGCACCAGAGCCTGCGACGGAGACACGAGTAGCGTTACGGTCGCGGGAAGATCGGTTTCTTCTTCGCCGTCGGCGCGGTATTCGGTCACTTTCTCATCATTTCCGCGTTTATCCGTAGCTGCCACGACCTGAACATACTGAAGTTCTTCCGGCACGACAGTTTCGCCCTTTTCCTGATAGTCAATTGCAATAACGGACACAATATCGCCTGACATCAGCTTTCCGGACAGACCTTTTGCGAATGATGGGATAGTTACCGACATAACGCGCTTTGTGCCGTTCAGCCCATAGAGATACACATTCTCGATCGCGGGAGTATCGCTGATTTTGGTCGAAAGGACATACTCTTCCTTGAGCAGCTCGACAGCCGCATATTTGCCTACCACCTCATCGGGCTTTTTGATTACATTCGAGGGCAGGTTATACGCTCCGACCTCAACGGTCTCGATATCCTTGCCTGTGATCTGTGTTCCGACCTTTATATCGTTCTTTATGCGGACTATAGTTGTGAGATTCGCTGCCGAAGCGTTGAAAAGCGGGGTTATTACGAAGCAGATAACGAGAGCTATGGCGATGCAGAGAACGCCGAGAACTGTTCTGTTTTTGAAAAGTTTCATATATCATTTATCCTTTCGTTGAATAAATCTGTTAAACAAAAATAGTTAATACATATCCTAGTGTTATGAAAGGTAGGAACGGTAACGCTTTATCTGCCGTCCTGCCGCGCATTTTCTGAACTATTACCGAGATTCCGTAGAATACCAGCATTGACAGCTCTGCCGCAAACAGCAGCAGGAGCGTTTTCCAGAGTCCGAGTGACAGGCTGAGTGCCGCGACTGCCTTGACATCACCGCCGCCTATCTTCGTGAACACCGCTCCGATGAAGAACATCGCCGCGGGGAGCAGCCCCCACAGATTTTCAACATGAAAATCCATGAGAGCCACAAACGCTATCGCGAGCGAGAGCTTATCCGGTATCGTGCGGTCTTTGAGATCGCAGTAAACCTCGATCCCGAGCAGCACGATGATGACCGCGGTTTGCAGTATCGGCATCAACCGTTGAAGTTGAACATATCGGTCACTCTCTGCGTTACAGTGGGCAGGACAACATCGCCGAACAAGGCATAAAGACCTGCGAGGAGCAGCGCGCCGACTACTACGGCGATAAGTATCTTTACGCCGCTGTCAACATAGTTCTCGCCGCGGGCGCAGGCGGCAACCGCGGTCATTCTTGCGAGGACAGTTCTGACCTTACGGATTCTGTCGGAGAAGAAGTTCTTTACTGTTTTTCCGACATTCTTGACAAAGTTAATAGCTTTTCTGATGAAGTTCATAGTGTTTCTTCCTTTCGTTGTTTTCTGGTTTTCCTTACATCGACATAGCGGGAGCAGATTCATCGATCTGCTCCCCCTGACTAAAATTTGCGAACCGGTTCTGAAGCTGATCTATAGCGAGTTTGTACGCGTCTACTACCGCGTCGCTCAGTTCCTGACGAAATTCCGCTGTTGTGGGGAAGCAGATGTCTTTGTACTTCTCATCGGAGCCCTTGTACGACGGCATATTGATAAAGAGCCCATTTTTGCCTTCCATGACTTTTACACCGCGAATGCCGAAGCAATCATCGAGCGTAACAGAGGCTGTTGCCTTTACGTTTCCTGTTGTATTGATCTTGTTGATTCTTACATCGATATCCATTTTTCTTTTCCTTTCATTTCTTGTCTGAATTTCCGGCAATATATATTACCACACATACGACCAGAACGATGATAACCACCGCGGCTACGGTTTCCGCAGCCGCGATATCATCATGGTCGGGTTCGATCTCCGGTATGACTAATCTGTCGGTTACCGGAATACTGAGGCTGTCTTCATAAGCTGAGCTGCCGGTATGCGGCAAAACATTACCGCATACTATACACAGCACGAGCAGAACAGCCGCGATCTTCAGCCTCATCAGCCGTTAAAGTTGAACATATCGGTCACGCGCTGCGTAACGGTGGGCAGCACCACATCTCCGAACAGTGCATAGAGACCGGCGAGGAGAAGAGCGCCGACAACTACGGCGATAAGGATCTTGACGCCGCTGTCAACATAGTTTTCGCCGAGCGCAGATACGCCGACACGACCTGCGGAGGCAATGAATGTTCTCACAAAAAGAACGAGCCTCGTTACTGCGTTGATTACCCAATTTGAGAGCTTTCTGAATAAATTCTTCATGTTTTTCTTCCTTTCGTGAATATGATTTTGGTTCCGGATTATCCTT
>JAEEGL014394240.1_pt1 | contig 17884 bp, 23 predicted proteins | sample 9134231 | NCBI WGS metagenome assembly JAEEGL01 (sample SAMN16246548, study PRJNA631951) | gut metagenome | biome: gut microbiome; feature: rumen; material: fiber-attached | host: Bos | place: Iran: Karaj | collected 2018-10 | reverse complement strand
CTGCGCGCTTCCAAAAGCTGCTCTTTTCCTGCAGCCTCATATATCGCCGCATCAACACCATCGCCTACAGTAACGCTTGGATTGGCTGTGTTTACAATGGCATCTGCTTTTACTCTTGTAATATCATCTCTAATTATCTGAAATGGCATATTCTCTACCTTTCACATTTATGGATTGCATCTCCCACATGGTTCATACTGATCTCGTATGAGCTCATCCCTTGTGCCTTCAAAATACATTTTATTCTTCTCTTTCATGTCTTTCACGCTGTCACAGGAAGAATCATGGAACTTCCCGGAATTCGTGTTAACAACATAGGTTGTTCCTGCAGGAACGGTAGTTTCAGGCTGATCTGTTGTTGATCTGTCTACTGATGTACCACTACCACTGCCAGTGAAAATGAATTCATCTGCGGTAACAGTCTTCTTGTAACCAGAATCAGCCTTGTTACTGCCATCAGTATAATTGATGATTACTCCGGGCTGCACGTTGTAGCAGTATACATTAAAAGAGATTCCTTTTCCCTTATCTTCTACAGAGTAAGCTTCAATCCGCACACCATTGCATAGAAGATTATTTCCGTCAAACACAGGAGTCACTCTGTACATAACATGATTGCTTGTGCTGCGAACATAGTTAGCAACCTCATTCTCATATGGCAGCATACCTTCTACGTTCATATAGCGTGTACCTGTGATCAGATTCTGCTCATTTGCATTTTCTCCGGTCAGCTGGAAACCGATCACATGGCATCTGTTATACAGATACGGAGGATCTGAATCAACCAGTCCAGGATACTTCTCATTGTCCCATCCTGTAGGCTTTACCATGCTAATTGACTGACGTTCCTCAGTGGGCATCAGGTCTTTTCCCAGGCAGGCCATTGCTGGAGTGCAGCGTCCCAATGCGTCCAGTTCGCCATAGCTCTCATAAGAACCGGTTGTAATCTCATCAGCAGAAAATCCTGGCACGTTATTATTCACAACTACTGAAGCACTTCCGCTGTATGCCGGTATCTCATCCTCTGCATGGGTCTTAACACTCCAGAACAGAAAAGAAGACATACCCAAAGAAAGCGCCAGGATCAGGGCAAATATTCTATTTGCAAAACAGGCTTCTCTAAAATATGTCTTCATATCATTATCCTCATCAATAATTCAATTGTCAGTTTCTTTTAGAAAGGAGTAGCCCGGCTGATCTCACGAAATCCCCTACCAGACCTCAAGCCTTGCGGCTACAGACCCTTACTATCCAGAGGATGGATCATTTCATTCAGGATCTGTATATGTCAAAACAAACACACTCTTGTCAGAAATCGTCTCCAAAATCATCCCCAAAGTCATCATCTTCATCGTCATCCCAGTCATCGGAAGAATGCTTCTCTTCCTCTCCAAAGATGTTGTCAAACATAACCTGGTCATAAGCTCTTCTTGAGTTTTCTTCGAAGATGCTCATTTCTCCGTCATGATCAAAATCCCAACGGTCACTTCCGCCGTCAAAGCGTTCCATTCCCAAATGATGATAATTTTTAAATGTATATGCCATAGTATTCATCTCCCTTCCGATCAGCATCAATAATTGTCATACCAGTAATCTTCAGCTGCATCATAAGCTTCGTCTTCATCTTCGTAGTCATCTTCGTAATCGTAGAACTCCTCGTACTTGTCATCCGCAAAGTCCTGCGCCGACTTGTAGCTGTGAACGTTGTAAGGATCATATTTTTTCTTTGACGAACTCTTGCTTGAATATGATTTACTGGTTGAAGAAGATTTCTTCTTTGTGCTGTAGCTGGTGGTTGAAGACTTTGAAGTTGTCGTCTCTGTATGTGTTGAGCAATAGTTTGTATCTCCTACAACCTTATTTGTGCATCCTGAATAGTGACATGTATGCTTTGAACAATAGCTGCTGTCTTTGCTCGCATATCCCCAACAGCCACTTGCCGCACATGCTTTGTATCCTTTTTCACTGGCATATTGAGCGGCATGTGTGTCGCAAAAAACTGTTCCATTAGGAGTATTCTCAGCATTGCAGCTATTATATCCACATCTGTCGTATGCCTTTGCTTCTATTGCACCGGTTCCCATCACTGATGTTGCCACGATTATTGTAGCTATAATTGCAGTCATCATTCTTTTCATGGTCATTACCTCCGTTTCAGGTGAAAAGAGTTCTATCCTGTTTTAAGCTTACCGCCAAACCTCTGTGTAATATATGATTGCTTCAGCGAGTATGCCTGTGTTATTTTGCCAAAACAGTGATAAAAGAATTGTTTTGTTCTGATGATACTATCATGCCATATGAGAAGTCCTATAAACCTCCCCAGGTACACGCACAGACGTTCACGTGTTCTTTCTGGCGTTCAAAAGGATAACTTCCTTCACATAGCCTTCTCTTTTCTCCTGTGGAAGAACATTGTACTGATATAAAAAGAGCTTTTCCATTATTTCCCTGCAGCTCTTGGCGCCACAGTTTCTGATCTTGCTGATTTCTGTTCCTTCGGCTATTGCCTCAGCCAGATCTCCAATGGTTGAGAAACCGGCTCTTTTCAATGAGTTGTAAGCCCTGACTCCCAGATCCAGTGCCTCTATTGGTGTTTCTCCGGCTATGCTGTTCAGGTAGAAGTTGAAATAAAACTTGCCTCCCTTTTTCTCATGAATCCCTGTTCCTGCAAGGGCTTCAACTATCTGTGTTAGTGTCTGACTCTGATTTTTGTCCATATTCGTTGATTCCTCCATAGACGTCCTTGATAATCTGACGTACCTGGCGGGCATGATATTCTTTGATATCATCCGAACAGGCCTTCTCGATTATCTTGGTCATGTACTTGATTTCATCTGGTGAATCAGATACAGCTACAAGATGGATATGATCGGCCTTGAGAGTTGTGTATATCTGGCGCACGTAGACCGTCCTTGTGGCAACGTACTCCAGCACTCTGTTGAACCCTTCAGGCGTGGTTATGATATCAATGAGCATTGTGATCTCATCGTCCTTCTTGATATAGGTGTTATACCCTCGGATTATTCCTGCCTTCTCAAGCTTGTCCACACGCTTCTTGGCAGCCACGCGGGACATTCCCAGTGCATCTCCAATTTCCTGATAGCTCATACGGGCATTCCCTTTGATCAAATCAAGTAGCTTCTTATCTGTTCCATCCATAATCATCTGCTCCTAAAAATCAGTGTCGACTCTGATGAGCTGATTATATTCAGTGGAGAAATCTTATGCAACAGAAAAGGTTACGAAACGTAACCAAGTGGTTTCATCTCGTAACCTCAATACATCAATCTTCACTTTTCAGATTATATCTCCACCTAAGTACTGCAACCCCAATGATGATCACATATCCTGCGAATGATAACAGTGTTGGCAACTCTCCCAGGAACAGTATGCCAAGTATTGCGGCGAATATGACCTGGGTGTAATCAAATACCGATATCTCTTTTGCCGGGGCATACTTATAGGCTGAGGTAATCCCAAACTGACCAATAGTAGCTGACAGCCCGGCCATCACCAGACACAGCAGCTGTACAGGCTTAAGGGGAACATAATTCATTGCGATAAACGGAATGGTCACAACCGTTGAAAACACTGAAAAACACAGGACTATTATCGGTGTCCTTTCACCCCTTTTGCCTAGTCTTCTGACAAAAACATAAGCAGTCCCAGCCCCGAATCCGCCATACAGTCCTATGAGCGCAGGCACAAGCTGCATGTTGCTTCCTGATGGTCTGACAATAAGCATCGCTCCCAGAAAAGCCACAATAACTGCAAGGATATCAATCTTCTTGGGTTTCTCTTTGAGAATCGGGATTGAAATCAGAATCGCAAAAAAAGGCGAAAGCTTATTAAGCATATTGGCATCTGCAATGTTCAGCTTGTCTATGGCATAGAAGTTTGCGATGAGACCACTTGTCCCAAACAGGCATCTGAAAAAGATATCCCCCACGCAGCCTTTCTTTATCCTGATCGTCTCTCCGGACCTGATCAGAAGAATCAGAGACGCAATGATGGCAACTGCATTTCTGAAAAATGCCTTCTCCATAGTCGGAACATCTCCGGATATCCTAACAAAGAAGGTCATAAGCGAAAATCCAAAGGCCGCAAACAATATGCATATGATTCCCTTTGATTTATTGCTAACTGTCGAAAAGTCTTTCATTCCCACTTCTTCCAAACATCTGGCTGATAGCCAAGTGTGGCCTGCTTACCATTTCTAACCACAGGTATTTTTATGATTTGTTGGTTCTCCAGGAGTTTATCAAACTTGTCCTCATCAGCAATGTACTGGATAAGGGCCACTGTGTCTTTATCCTTAGCGTCGTGGTCGACCATGTTCATTACGCCGCCGACAGCGTTTGCAACTGATGTCAGCTCACCTTTGCTCATGCTCTTCTCTTTCAGATCGATGAACTGAAACTTGATATTACGCTCCTTGAAGAAACGCTCTGCTTTCTTTGTATCGTTGCACTTCTTAGTACCAAAAATCTGTATATTCATCATATTACCTCTCGTCAAATGTGCTCCATGAAAATCATTGGATGCGCTGTGCAGAATGGTGTCTGCACCATGTACATACCAAGAGTGTCATCATTGTCATCCATTAGGACTACTGATTCCGGCGATATATCCGGGAATAGTTCTTTTACCTTGTCCATGACAATTTTTGGCTTTTCTTTTGCCTCCAGGGTATAGAAGCAGTGAGATGCCGGAATACCATAGAGACTTTCAACCATTTCAGACTTCCATGCCTCATGTCCGTGTGGTTCTCTTGATATACAAAAGAGCCTGCTCACATCGTGACTGCTGATGTAGTCATATAGTGGCTTAAGCCTCTTACAGTCAGCATAAATATTTACCTCTCGAAACTCAGGTGTGCCATCAAGCTCATGATGGGCATGGTGTTGTCCATAGTTGTAACTGGTCAGCGTTCCGTCTATATCAAAAAATACAACCGTATCAGGTTGATGAAGTATTTCCCAGATATTAGCCATTATTCTTTTCCCTTCTTCACTGTTTCAATAATTCCTCTATTAGGTTTTTATTTGATACCGTTCTATCGGCCAGGTCCTTTGGTATTGTCAGCTCAATCACAACATTCATACGTTTCCCGAATCTGCGGCTCTTTTCAACTTTGATGATTGATGCGTGCGCCTGTACTTTAGGATCTTCCAAAAGTGGCAATACCACATAATACAACTCATCCTCATCAAACGATACTATTCCTAGTCCCTTACCTGTTACTATTTCTTCAACCACAGCCCTATCTTCACAGAGGAAGATGTTCAGCGGTTCTCCAATGATTGGCGCTGAAGTCTTTTGATCTGCAGAATTCTCTTTTACAAATCCACTGAAAGCGAATACTTCTTTCTCAGCATCCTCGCGGATTTTTTTGCCAATCTTCCTGGCTGCATCAGCAGGTAGGACATACTCCTGCATCATTAGGTGAAAGATGTCTTTTACATTGTCAGGTGCAGGCATAACATCGTACTCTGCCATGACTTCCTTGCAAGCTTCCAGAACACTCTTAGAAAAGAGCCTGAATTCTTCCATATCCGGATCCCAGATGAATCTTCCCCAGGCCATTTTGGAGAGAGGCAGCTCCTCATCGTACATCCTGAACTGGACGTAGATGTTTCTTGCTGCAAAAGCTTCTCTGTTTTCAAAAGCATCCCATGTAAACTCATAAGTATCAAAGTAAGGCTGTCCTTCCGATTCCTTTATCTTCTTGTAGGCCTCAATGACCTGTCTTATCTTTTCATCATCTTCAGGCGCTCGTTTTCTGGTGGGATCAGAGTCCGGGTGATACATGATCAGAAGCTTTTTGTATTTTACTTTTATTTCCCTATCGCTATCTTCTTTAGATACGCCAAGGATCTTGTATGCTTCCTTAATTGTCATTGTTCATCGCTTTTTTACAATTTGTTAACAGCCAATTTAGTTTGGGTTAAAGTTCAGCCAGTATTATAAGTACATCAAGAGGAACAAAAGTCCACTTGATACCCCACATACAAACAAATTCTTTTTCATAACCCCCTTCAGTGAAACACCTGAAGGGTTCCTCCCTCAAATAATGCCGTGGCAATTCGTCACGGCTTTATATATGTTTTACACTTTGACAATCTATCTATAAAGCCTCTCCTTCAGGAGAGTATTTCTCTTTGTTACTGTTACGTTACGTACTGCATAAGACAGTGCTTTCTTGGTTCCGACAATAACCAGGATCTTCTTTGCCCTGGTTATGCCGGTGTAGATCAGGTTCCTCTGCAGCATGATGTAATGGTTCATGAGAACCGGCATGACTACGATAGGATACTCTGATCCCTGGGCCTTATGTATTGTTGTCGCATATGCATGAACAAGCTCATCCAGCTCTGTGACATCGTACTCTATGCTGCGATCATCAAAATTCACAGTCAGCGTCCTGTCTGAATCATTTACAGATTCAATGATCCCGATATCTCCATTAAAGACTTCTTTGTCATAGTTGTTCTTGATCTGCATGACCTTGTCATCAGCCCGAAAGCAATATCCGCTTCGGCGGAGACACGGCTTTGGCATCATGACCTTGCCACGGCCTCTCATAAAGATTTCTTCATCAGCAGGATTAAGTGCCTCCTGCAATGCCAGATTCAGATTAGTTGCTCCTACTACACCCCTCTGCATTGGAGTGAGCACCTGGATCTGTGATGATTCCACATGATAATAGTGCGGAAGATTAGTCTGAACCAGTTTTACAATCTCTCCCGCAACAACATCTGCGTCTTCATTCTCCATGAAAAAGAAATCCGTATCCCTGCCGTTACTGATATCAGGCATCTTACCTTCGTTGATCCTGTGAGCATTCATGACAATACGGCTGCTCTGTGCCTGCCTGAATATCCTTGTAAGTCTTATAACAGGAAAAGACATGGAGTCGATGATATCCCTCAGAACATTACCCGCACCAACTGATGGCAACTGATCAATATCGCCAACCATAATAAGACGCATTGTTGAAGGAATAGCCTTAAGAAGTGAGTTCATGAGGATAATATCGATCATGGAACATTCATCTATTATAAGAACATCTCCATCAAGAGGGTTCTCTTCATTCTTCTGATAACCTTCAGGTGGTTTACATTCCAAGAGTCTGTGAATGGTCTTGGCTTCCATTCCAGTTGCTTCTGTCATCCTCTTGGCGGCTCTTCCTGTTGGAGCTGCAAGAAGAATCTTAAGGCCATATGCCTTATAGGCTGAAATAATTCCATGAGTCGTGGTTGTCTTTCCTGTTCCAGGTCCTCCGGTCAGAACCATTACCTTGGCAGTGGCAGCCTGACGGATCGCTTCCGCCTGAATGTCGTCATATGACATTCCTGTTTTATTCTGAATGGATTCTATATCAACAGAGAGTTCATTGTTCCCACTCTTCTGTCTTGCTTCCATCAATCGGGAGTACAGCTTATCCCCTGCCGGAGAGTCAGCGAGTTTTTTCAACTTGGATGCCACACCAACTTCAGCATAATAAAATGGTGGCAGGTAAATTGGTGTGACAGTACCACCTTCTTCATCTGTTTTGGATATGTTTCGCTCCAGGATCAGCTCCTCTTTCTTCAGCATCTTATCCATAGTCATGATGACAGTTTCATCAGATGCCTCCAAAAGTTCTTTTGCCTTATCAATAAGCTGCTGTCTCCCGGCATAAACATGTCCGTCATTGGATAGTTCTGACAGGGTGTACATGAGTCCGCTTCGAAGCCTGACAAAAGACTCTTTTCCAAATCCCAGCTTCATGGCAATCTGATCTGCTGTCTTGAACCCAATACCCCAGATGTCATCAGCTAGCTTGTACGGATTCTCCTTCATGACTGCAATACTGTCATTGCCATACTGCTTGAAGATCTTGGCGGCATAGGAAGTGCTCACCTGGTGCTCCTGCAAAAACAGCATAATGTTCTTGATCTCTTTTTGCTTAAGCCAGGACTCGGCGATCATTTGAATACGTTTATTGCCGATGCCTTCCACTTCAATGAGAAGCTCGATGTTATCCTCAATGACAGTGAAGGTATCAACGCCAAATTTCTGAACAATCCTTTTTGCAAACTTGGGTCCGACACCTTTTATGAGACCTGAGCCCAGATATTTCTCCATGCCGTAAACTGTAGCTGGAAGAGTCTCCTCCCAGTTCTCAGCCACAAACTGCTTACCATACTTGGTGTCAACCTTCCAGTTTCCTTCTACTAAAAGAACTGATCCCACGTTGGCATCAAGAAGGTTGCCAATAACCGGGACCAGATCTGAATAATCCTTGACTCTGCATTTCAAAACAGAATAGCCATTCTCAGGATTCTGATATGTAATTCGTTCAACTACGCATCGAATCTTTTGCATCGCGCCTACTTAAGCTTTTCCAACTCTTACAAGTGTTCTATAAAACTCTACAGCATCCTTCAGGTCGTTTTCATCGGGATGTCCCTTACTGGTGCCTCCAACAAGCTTGAATGGTCCGAATGTGTTGTACCCGTGACAGGTAAACTTGCCAACAACCTCAGCATTTTTGCCTTTTATAGACTCTGCCATTGACTTTGAAAAGTCCTTATTCATTGCACTGGTCATGATAAAAAAGATCTTCTTATTCTGAGGAAGATTAACTTGGGCAAAGTTCTTTATCTGCTGATGTAACTGCGCAGCATATATGCCGGAAGCAAATCCGATCAGATCATATCCAGTAAGGTCTTTTTCATGAACCTGAGTTGCATCAACCAGTTCCACATCAAACTCTTTTGCAATAGCATCGACAACCTTCTTTGTATTGCCATGGTGTGTCGAAGCATAGATTATTACTGCATTACTCATAAACTCTCTCCCACAAAACACATTGTTTGCAATTTGCTCTCTCTATTATATGAGAAAAAGAGCTCTACCGCCATATAAAAGCGATAGAGCCTGCATACTTTTGTTTATTCTGTATCAACATTGGAGCATGCGGGGATCGAACCCGTGACCTTCAGATTGCGAACCTGACGCTCTCCCGGACTTCATTTTAAGTCATCATAGCAGAATCCACATGGATGGAATACCTCATCGCCCTTTATTTCAAATGGCACATCCGCTTCTTTCAGCTCACTCAGAAATGCATTGAAAAAATCATTTGAATCAAAGTTCTGCACCAATGCCAGGTAAAAAGAATCATTTATGCAAGCTACTTCACACATTATATCAACTGCTGCGCCATCAGAAAGAAGATAAAGTTCATCAATATATGGATCCAGACATCCAAAGCTCCTGCTGTCAGCATAAGACACGGATGCCGTCCATCTTTTTGACGAAGCGGATTTTGGGATCATATCCATTTTCATTTCGAGCGGCATCTGTTTCATTTTTTCAAATCCCATTTTCCTGGTTTTAATATACCAGGCAGAATTCTCCGGCTGGGTCTGGAGCATTAGTTTTCCGCGTGATATTGTACACATTCTTAGAATATCATCACTCTCGCGCTCCTTAGAAAAATCTATTGCATAGGCATTTGCAAACATTCTGTAGTTATCATGGTTTCCCAGCATAGCCTTGTGATCAATGGCAACCGATACTGTCACAGGAAGTTTGCTGTCATGATCTATACGCCTTACAGCTCTTGACATAAGAACGGAGATTAGGACATTTGGGCTTCCATCATTTTCCCGACAGTACCTCATAACATCCTTCACCGGCATTTTAAGATAATGAATATGCTGATTCTCTTCAGAGGATGTGTTAAAGCGATAATAATCTTGTATCGGTTCCTTCTCATAAAGAGGTGCTTCCACACTGTCAAAATCAATTCCAACAAAAGGATCTCCCGTCTCTGACTCAGGGATTGGATCACCGGGCAGTTTAAATCCATTTCGCGGGAAAGATTCTCCTGATATTTTAGACAAGTAAACGAACAAAAGACTCTTGAAAAAAGGCAGCATTCCAGCACCATCAGACAGAGTATGATTCATCTCAAGCCCTATCCGCTTTCCCTCGAATTTCAGTGCCATATGATGATAGTTTGCATCCTTGGACGCAATTAGTATAGGATTCCAGGTATTCCTAACCGTCACCGGAAGAGGATTAGGAATTGTTATTATATCATTCCCTTCAATCCTGGCACGGATATAAAAATATGGAAAACGCTCACGAAGCTCTTCTACTGCTTCTTCAAGAATTGTACCATTAACGTTTTCCTTTAGGACTGCCATTGCGCCCATTGTCATTGGATTTTCAGGTGAATTTGCAACAAGCATAGGATCATAATAATTTGACATACCGCTGGCCTCCTTTGGTATGAAATAAAATACTGATATACCCCTAGTTCAATCCAAGTGCCCTTATGTAGTCCATCTTAGCAAATAGAATTCTGTCAACAAGTATATTTGAACCTTCTATTCTATAGAAAGCATAGTACTCTTTAAATCTAATATGGTAATAACCTGTAAACAGTTCCTCATAGTAAAGGGGAATGCCCGTTTTGGGATGTGGCGTCATTTCTTCAATTGCATCCTGCAGGTCGTCCAGATACTTTTCAGTAATCTCATGATTACGGGATGCCAGTGCTACCTGATCCCATACTTCGTCAAGGTCGCGGATTGCATCCCGCGAATAAATCAGTTCGTATTTTTTCATACTTTTTTATTGTGAAAGCGTTTCCGTACCTCTGATGCAGGTACATAACCTTCTTCCTCTCCGGAACGACGTCCTTTGTTAAGCTCACACATAAGACGAAGCATTGCTCTGGTTTTTTCAAATTCAGCATCTTCTTCTATGTCGCGAATGGTATACTTCCCTCTTCCATTGACAGTGAGGTAGACAGGTGAACCAATTTCAACTTTATCAAGTACAGTGTTATAGTTTCTTAGATCAGAAACAGGACTGATTGTTGTCATAATGGGCTTCCTCCTTTGCTTTATATTCGTATTATAATATTTCTTAAAATATTACGCAATATTCTATACCTTGGTTAGTTTAAGTAGAAAAAAGTAAATACATGGCGGTATAGAAGTCATAATTGGGCGAGTATAGCTGCCGCTTTTTCGCTGCCATGTTTCGCAGCGTAAGAGGCCCACTTTTTAGCCTTCACAAGATTTGGTTTTCCATCAAAAGAACCTTTGAAGTATCCTACAGCTATTTCTTCTGCGGCCTCGATACTGCCTTTTACGGCTTTATCAATAAGCTCTAAAAGTTCCTGTTTTCCCATAACGTTAATCCTTTACTTAATCTTAAGATTCATGATCAACATTGCCACACCCACAAGAACAAGCGGAATGCATCCATCTATATATCCCTTTACATAAGGTAGCTTGTAGTAAAGTATGTAGCAAATTAGGCTGATCAATGCAATACTAAGGATGGTGACTGTCCATATAATAAATCCTTCCGACTGTAGTACGCCTATCTTCCAAGCAAAATTGACTGCAGCAATTTCAAGTACAGCCCATCCTGTAATGATAAAGAGTTCAGAGGTCACCTGTCTGTGGAATATAACTCTTGTCATAATAAGCAGTGCGACGTACAAGATGATTCCACCGGTTATCAGAACAATTCCCGGTATCCCGGTATTCTCTATTTCCCCTTTAAAGGTCGTGATACCCTTAAGCATCTTATATATGCCATAAAGTCCTGTTGCAAAAGCTCCTATAAGAAGGGCTGTGCCAAGAACAGAGCTTTTGGGTGCAGGCGGTCTGAAAGTTATCAACCACCATGCTAAATAAAATACTGAACATGCTACTAGCATCCAGTTTCCCACTGTTATTTCATTCATAAAAGTCCACCTATTTCAGAAGTTCACCAACATGCTTTTCCAGATATGGATCATCATCCTCTACCAACCCTGCATCTGAGAGCATTTTTACTATATATTCAGCAATCTGTTCTGTTACCACTACTACCTTGTCGCTCATGTTCAAGCTGTTTGGAAGATATTTTATGTATCTCCATGCGCTTTCGTCGCAGGGATACTCAGCCAGTTCTTTTATCAGTCTCGAAAAACGGCCTGAAGTGTCCAGCTCTGCAAGCGCTCTGTAGGTCCATTTATAATATGGCGGATAGGCCTTCTTCAGCAGAAAGTACAGTTCCATAGCTGCTTGAAGCCCGGTAGTCCTGCAGATCTGTGCTGCCACTATATCTTTCCGGGACATGCATCTGGAATAGTTCACTTGGAGTGTAGATGAGAAAATGTGGAGCTCATCAGCAATTCGTTCCTTCCATATCACTTCAGGATAATAATCAAGAAGGAGTTTTCTGTAAGCACTGAACAATCCGAGGTCATCCCTAAAAACTGCGCCGTTTACTGCCGTTGCAAGGCAGCTGTGATCGATGCTTCTCCACTGATTTAGACTAATGCTGCAATTTTCGGCATCAAGGCTGGTGCAGAGAACATTGGAGTAAAAACTGCTTATAGTCATTACTCCCCTTCTTTCTCGAAGTCTGTCTGTCAGATTCGCGCCGGGGGTACTGTCAACGAGCTCGTTGTATGCTATAGAGAGTAGTCTGCCGTATTTATGAAAATCATCTTCGGTAAGCCAGAGGCAAACGCCGGTACCAAAGTCATGATCTCTTGATATAAAGTCATCATACCCAAAGCAGTCGGAGCCTTCACCTGCGATACCGACTGCTATTCTGGATTCGTATTCTTTAAACTTTGACCGGATCATCGGAGCCACTTGTATCTTATAAAAGCGCCTGCTGTTGTCAAATGCTTCAAAAGAATTTATGTTCAGAGCGTTTTCTATTAAATATTTCTGCGACATTTCTATACACTTCCGGAAAAATATGGAGAGTCTTCAGGCCTTGGTCTTGGTGCTCCCTCCGGTATAAACTCTTCAAAATAGATCTTCTGATCCTCAAACCACTTTATGCTGTCAACGCTGCACCTGTAACCCATTCCATTAGGACAGAGGATGAATTCATCACGGGATCTGTCTGTTTCAAGGCAAACTTTAAAAAGTGTGTCCATTATGTCTCCGTGAAAAAATATGGCCGCGCTGTCTGCATTTTCGCTTATGCACCTGCTGATGACTCGTGTAATTCCTGCTCTTATCCTAAATGACGCTTCAAGGTAGCTTTCGCCGCCCGGATACATCACAGACGGATCCTTGGAGAAATAACTTCCGTTTCCAACTGCCTTGCTGAGCACATCGAATGGTTCATTGTCTACGGCCCCATAGTCTACTTCCCAAAGTTGTTCAAATACTATCGGTGATTTATCCGGATAATACACTTTTGCTGTTGCAACAGCTCTTTTTGCTGGAGATGAAAAGATAAGCTGAACATCCGGAATATCATAACTTGACTTTATCTCTTTTAACTTTTCAAGCCCTTCATCGCTTACGGGGATATCAGTCCGTCCTGCACACTTCCCTTCAATATTGCTGATAGTCTCACCATGTCTAAAGAAATAAATAGTTATCCTTCCCATGTTCTGCCCCCTACTCTTACAGAGCAAAAAAGTTACTCTGCTGCCTTCTATTTTACATTGAACCATTTGCGTTTGGTGCAAATTATGACGTTTTCCTCAAATGTTTTTCTTATCATGATGCCAATACCCTGGCAAGCTTGTCGCTGATACTATCTAGCAGCACTCCAACTGCCACAGCGCAGAATGAAACCAGGAATAGTCCAAATGACATCGCGATGGTGAATAGCATCGGAGTCCACTCATGCCTGCAGAAATGGAATGCAATCACTATGAACATCAGCAGATAGATCAGCCCCAATACCATGGAGCCGATTCTGGCAATGATCTTCGCCCATGTCCTGATAAAACATGTGATCAGAAATACAGGAAACAGTATTAACTTTGCAAACAGTTTAATTATCATCATCTTCAGTTCTCCAGTAGTAATTCTTCAAGTTCCTCGTAGTTGATAGTTGCCTTTCCTCTGTTGTGATAAGCCATATCATGGTTCACCTGTACGCGCATCTGAGCATCTGCGGTTGTTGGCGAATTATAAAGCATTGTCAGCAGATACGCTCTTGGATTCTTGGGAACCCGTGTAAGCTTGTCCCAGTTAGCAATTACATCTTCAATGTGGAATCTCTTAAGGCCTAGAAAGCGCTCCCTGATATCGTCCATATCACGTTCTTCACTGCCAATGACCATGGAATCTCTGGATGAAGACACTATATCCACAATCAGACTCTCTATGCCTCGGATCTTCTCTTCGTCATCAGGGAAATCCTTGCAGATCCTGTCAGTTTCAATATTCCGGCTAACAATCTCTCTGTAATCATCCTGTTCCATCTCATCACCAGCGCAGATTGGATAAGACTCAGTATAACTATAATCAGTTTTATTAATCTCAGTATAATTAGTGTTTGAATTGCAAACATGAGCATGTTTATTTTCGGTACATGCATATGTTTGCGAATCAAACATATCGTGTTTGAAATCGGTACATGGAGAAGCTTCATATGTTTGATTTTCAAACACGGAATCAGCCTGTGATGTTTGCATTTCAAACATATCATTCTCACAAAGCTCTTCCTTCTTCACTGAAGGACCAGTAATCCTTACAGTGTTATTCTTTTTTGCCGGTGTTTGAATTTCGGACACAGCATTTTTCCTTGGCTTACGCTCTGATTCCTGGTCTATAAACATCTTCACATAGATCTTATCCGGATTATACTTTTTATCCTTCTCACGCTCTATAAGCCCAATCTTCTCAAGAGCGTTGAGCATGTCATACACCTTATTTCTCCCACGATGAAGATCCTGCATGAGTTTCTTCTGACCATAGATAATATAAACCCTGCGCTGATTATCATACCATCCGTTCTTGGCTGAAAGAGACATCCTGTCGAGCAGAAGGCCGTACATTAACTTGGCCTCATTATCCAGATCTTCAAAGTATGGATCCGTGATCAATAATTTGGGTATCCGATAAAAAGACATCATGTCGGACTCTTTACCATAAAAATAATCAAATCTCATATTCTTTTCCCTAATAGGGTTCCTCCTAAAATAATGTCATGTCTCAATTTCAAACATAACGTCATGGACATAATTGGATTTACATGTACACTTTTGTATCCGAAATTACTGTTCCTGCTCCAGCTTCCATTTCTCCAGAAGACTGATTATTATGTCTTCACGTTCTTTAAGCGTCATGTATGCCGGGAAATACTTGTTGAGCCTTCTTTCTGTAAAAGTCAGTTTCTTTGGATCTGCAGGAGCCTCCATGTTTCCATTTAAAACATCAATGAGCTGTTGCTGTGTTAGTTCTCCCTGCTTGAAGCCATTCCTTATAGCAGCCACTTCATTCCATTTTGGGATTCTGTTTTCATTGCAGTACTCATAAAACCATGTCTGTATTTCCCTGGCGAAATATGACATTTCAACTGCTGTATTCAGAGCCAATGTTTTATCATCTACAAGTTCTAACAAATCCGGGATAAGCTCGGTTAATCTGATATATCTATGAATAGAATTCCTACTATCACCGGTCATTTTTCCCAGTTCATCAGCACTTCTTAACTTCGTCCCATTTTGGGACGAAGTTAAATCCTTGCGCTCCCCCTGCCTTTTCATGGCATCAAGTTTCATCTTATAAGAGAAAGCTTTTTCACTTGGAAGTATCACCTCACGCTGGAGATTGGAATCAACCATGAAAATTATTGCATCATCATCCTGCATTTCCTTCACAATTGCAGGGATTTTACGAAGCCCGGCTCTCTTGGCTGCATGTAGTCTTCTGTGACCGGAAATCATTTCATACCTGTCCCCATCGGGTCTTACAATCACAGGAGTAAGGACTCCATTCATTTTGATGCTGTCCACAAGCTCATCCATTTTTTCATCATCAAGCACCTTAAAAGGATGATTTTTAAAAGGAAAGATCATCATTACATCTATGTCGGAAGTTCCCTCTGTTGAAGGAACTCCCAGAAGTTCATCTATACTTGTCATCTTTATTTTTTGACCAACTCTGCTTCCCATAATTTATCCCACCTTTCTAACAATCTCTTTAACCAGCGCCATATAGGCATTTGATGCCTTGCCATTCGGATCGTATGCATAAAGACTTGTTCCCTCTGCTGAAATCTCAGCCGCCCTGACAGACATTGGAATCTGGTTCTTGAAAACATTGATCTTATCTGCGTAGAAATCATTAACCTTCTCTATAATGTCTTTTGCATAATTGGTTCTTGTATCAACCATGGTTAAAAGAATCCCCTCTATATCAAGCTTGGGATTAAGCTGTCTCTTCACACGACCAATTGTTTTAATCAGCTGTTGAAGTCCTTTTAATGGAAGGTATCCAACGGAGCATGGTATAAGCACTGAATCGGCACAGGCAAGAGCGTTGATGGTCATCATACCAAGCGACGGCATACAATCCAGAATAATTGCATCGTACTGTTCCCTGGCCGCATTCACATATTCACGTAACACTGTCTCCCTGCTCAGAACTCCGGTAAGAGTTATCTCAAGACCTGAAAGATCGATATTTCCAGGCATTATGTCGATTCCCTCACTGTGATGCAAAAGCCCCTCCTTTACATCCCATGGCTCATCATTTATAATTTTCATCATCACAGTGGCAAGGGAATAATCCAGATTATCAGGTTCACTATAGCCAAGACTCACGGTCAGGCTCCCCTGCGGATCGTTATCTATTGCCAGTACTTTCTTGCCCTCTCTGGCCAGACCTATTGCCAGATTCACGGCTGTGACAGTTTTTCCAACTCCGCCCTTTTGGTTTGCGATTGAAATTACTTTGCACATTTAGAAGTCCTCCTGTCCTATGTTTTCTATGAACATATCTATTTTTTCCGTATTAAAAAGAACAACTCCATCAATCTTGTACTTCGCTTTTGATTGCTCAGCCCACTTTTCAATAGTCTTTGTACTTACTGAATACAAATCCGCAGCTTCGTCCAGCCTCACATATTTCTTTCCGCGTACCATCCTCTCCTCAATTGGTGCTCTTTCTTTTCTTCTTTGCATGTCGCCCTCCATTTCTGTTTCATCCCGGTATTCATTAAACTCTTCGATATAGTCTTCAAGAATATCCAAATCAACAATCGCTGTTTTTCTAAGTGTGATCACGGCACCGGCCTTCTTACAGAACCTCACAAATGTCCAGAACCTCATGCCGAATTGCCTTGCTCCTTCGGAGTACTGGATAAATCTTTTTCTGTTCTGATCATTGATGTATTTTTCAAGATCAGGACCTTTAGCTAAGTTTTTCTCATTCATCGATCTCCTTTCCAGCGCAAATAAAAAGGCACTTACCTGTAGTATTTCTACTAAAAGTAAGTGCCATAAATAGTTCCAAAGACCATTCTTCTGAAACTGTTTTTCTATTCGGTTTTGTACTATAAAGCGTTTTTTGCGCCCATTTTCAGATTGTCGTCTGATGTATATGGGTGTCTGCCAAAAACAGCAATTTTTCCATTATCTGGATATGCATGTAAATAAATGCCGTAGAACCGGTAGCACATCGGTGTACCTATTTCCATGTATTTCCATTTCGTAGCATTTATCGACAGCTAAATACATCATCCGTCACTTTGTACTCTTAAGTGTCGGGAATGACCCGAGGTGTGGGTCATACTCACTCAAAGCCAGTAAATACCGAACAATACATTTCCCCCAAATCCGCTTGGGGAGTGCATTGGCGAACATCTGTGAATAACGATTAATGTTCAAAAATTGGTCAATGCCCATGTTCCTGCTGTTTCAAACCCTGATGCTGACTCACCCTTTGAAGTCGATGCTTTTAAGTTGCGGCCCCTACCCAATGTCGGTGCCATACTTAACCAAATCCGCATGTTAGTGGTAAATATGACTCACTTATGCTCTTTTCTACCGAACAATGGGAGCCAGCAGAGTTAAAGGTTCTGTATTCATTTTTTAGTCATCTGACTTTTTTGTGGTCAG
>JAEEGL011556881.1_pt1 | contig 17884 bp, 13 predicted proteins | sample 9134231 | NCBI WGS metagenome assembly JAEEGL01 (sample SAMN16246548, study PRJNA631951) | gut metagenome | biome: gut microbiome; feature: rumen; material: fiber-attached | host: Bos | place: Iran: Karaj | collected 2018-10 | reverse complement strand
TGAAGCCTCATAGCCGTTTGCCTCAGTAAATGTTGCCTTCAGATCCTTATCGTTAGCTGTACGATAACCGGACTCGTTGGGGTCGTTGTTGATGATACCGACTTTGATAAGTCCACCTGATGATCCCGATGATGCGGAATCGGTGGATGCTGCACCTGAAGCGCCACAAGCGGTAAGACCTACTACCATGGCTGCAGCCATAAGAACTGCCAATACTCTCTTCTTCATAAGATATTTCCTCCTAAGTAAGTTTACCCAAAGGACCATTCCTTTGATGGTCTCATTATATTCACTGGTTGGAAAGGTATAAATGGACTATTTTGTGGAGATGGTTAAAGATTTTATGACCGATCCCGGAAAAGTTGAATATCTTACGAAAGAAGTATATTTTGTTATCGGATCACGCTTCGGATACCATATATGGTAGTTTGATGCACACGGTGGTACCATATCCGTACTTACTGTCTATGGATATGCCGTAATCATCGCCGGCCCGAAGGCGGATCCTCTCGTTCACGTTATATAATCCGAATATCTCCCCCTTGGAAGGATCCATATGGCTGATCCGGTTGCGTATCTTCTCGAGTCTTTCTTCGGACATGCCTATGCCGTCATCACTTACATATATGCAGAAGTGATCTTCACAGGCCTCGCCCGTAACACGGATACAGCCCATTCCGCGCTTGTTTTTGATCCCATGGTAAAGAGCATTTTCGATAAGAGGCTGGATCGTGATCTTGGGGATCATGTATTTCCACAGTTTCTCGGGTACAGCGATCTCATACGACAGGATATCCTGATATCTCACCTGCTGGATCTCAAGATAGCTGCCGGCATGCTGCAGTTCCTCACCTATGGTTATATTGTCTTTTCCCTGATTTAAGGAAGTCCTGAAAAACTTGGACAGCGAACCGACCATGCTGACGACCTTGGACTGCTCTCCGCTCTCGGCCAGCCAGACGATCGTATCGAGGGTATTGTACAGGAAATGAGGATTGATCTGTGCCTGCAAAAGTTCGAGCTCGGCGTGGTGAAGCCTCTCCTGTTCCACGGTCACCTGATCGAGCAGTTCCTCGATCTTGTCGATCATGACATTCAGGGATTCTCCGAGTTCCTTTACTTCATCGCCGTACTCGATATGCGTGCGGACACTCAGGTTTCCTTCGGCAACCTGACCGGTAACATCCCTTATCTCGTATATGGGTCTTATGATCGATCTGGGGATCAGTATGGAAAAAAGGAACGTACATCCAAGCAGAATGACTGCACCGACCGCAGTCATGACTATCGAGATGATCGTCTTATGTTCAAGGTCATCACGCGCTTCCTGAATGTTTCTGACCTCATTATATATATACTCATTCAATGTCTCACTTAAGAGAGCCGTAACTATCTGAACATCATTCTCCCAGATCAGCATGTTTTCCTCATACATGTTTCCGGTCAGGAGGTTCAGTTCTATTCTTTCTATATATTTATGGAGATTGGTCAGATACTGCTTGGCACTTGAAAGTCTTGTATCATCCTCATCGTCTTTGGTAAGTTCGTCAAGTCTGTCTACGATCCGCCCGGCTTCGTCGAGCATGGGATAAACCGCCGACTCTTCGATAGTCTTGTTCTCCACTACCAGAAGATATGTCTCATAGTCGAAGTCTTCCTTGAAATCAAGCGAAAACTCCCCGGCAACCACAGCGGACTCGATTATGTCCTTATATCTGGCGTTGCCAAAATACATGTTGAAGACGCTGATGACGACAAGTATCAGCATCGGGATCAGGACCGCAAAGTAAGAAAGCCTGAGTTTATCGGCCAGACTTAAGTTTCTGTAATATGTCTTTATCCTCTGCGTCAGCTTCATTTGCCTTCCCGGTACTGAGTCGGAGTCTGTCCGGTGATCTTCTTAAACATATATGAAAAATAATGAGGGTCACGGTATCCCACTTCAAGTGCTATCTCGGAGCTCTTCATGGAAGTGCACTTCAAGGCTTCCTTGGCCTTGCCGATCCTGTATTCGATCAGATATTTACTGAAAGTCACTCCCATCTGCTGGGAAAAGATCATACTTAAGTGGTTCGGGCTGAAGCGCACATGCTCCGCCAGAGTGTTAAGCGACAGATCCTCATCCATATAATGCTCTTCTATATAAGCTACAGCAGTCTCTGCAACATCCTTGTATTTATTTCTCGAAGATGAATCCCTAAGTTCCATGGCCGCGGATATTATGCGTATGCAAAAATCCCTGACCCCGTCTATGCTCTGAGCTATGGTCATGGCACTGTCGGGTGCTTCTATATCTTCTTTGGCAAATCCCAGGTCAGTCACGAACCCTGCCACGGTAAAGTAGACATCCATCACGAGATACTGCCTGAAAAGCAGCGAGTTTAATGCGCTGCCTCCAACCTGATCCAGATATTCCCGGACGAAATAGTCCACATCGGTCTCATCACCCGTTCGCAGATACTCCAGAAGCATGTTCCTGGATGCATCATTGATATCTATCGCACTGAATTCAATGTTCTTATCGTCCTCATGACGTACATCCGGTATACGGTCATCCGTCGAAAAGATTATGTCTTCTTCAGCCATGAGAGGATCGTACGTCACTATCCTGCTCGCGGGATCGAAATACCTGTGGGCAAATGCCTTGGATGCGTTTTCAAAACTTGTGCTTATCTCGCTCACGCGTTCTGCCACGGATCCTATGCCCGCGTAGAACCTGACACCGTCCATCTTTGACATTATTTCGGCAAACTCGCGGGAATGCTTTTTTACCGATGCTCTTATGCTCTCGGCATCGGTTCCTTTAAAAAGTATGGCAACTCCGTCCAGATCTCTTTCGAATACAAGGAAATCATCACCGTATTTATCCGACCACTCTCCGAGAGTTTCATACATGCTGTCGACATCATTATCGCCTTTGTCCGCGGATAACGAGCCCTTGGATACATTACACAGAAGTATGCAATATGCCGAAGCGACCAGATCTATCTCGTTTTCCTCCGCTTCCTCGATCAGCTGTGATACCGACAGATTACCGCCTACCAGATCCTTGAAAAAGGCTCTGCGCATGCTTCTCACATCCTCGGACATATCCTTCTGATACTGGAGGCGCATCTCCCGTTCGAGTTTTTTCTGTTCAATGCTCTCTTTAAGATCGTCAAGTTCCCGGATCAGTTCCGAAGAGCCTATCGGCTTTGACAGATATTTCGATACCCCGAGTGAGATCGCGTCACGCGCATACTCGAATTCTTCATATCCCGAAAGGATTATGATCTCCATATCGGGAAACTCCCTGCGTATCTGCCTCGTCAGTTCAAGGCCGTCCATAAACGGCATCTTGATATCCGTGATCACTATATCGGGCATCGTCTTACGGATGAGAGGAAGGGCAAGTTCTCCGTCCGATGCCTCACCGCAGAATTCATAGCCGTAAGCTCCCCAGTCTATTTTTTTGATACCTTCTCTGACGACAAATTCGTCTTCCACAAGAAGAACCTTTAACATATCGATCACCTGTCTTCTGTCATTTCATTATCATCGGGAAAAGTCGGCAAATAAAGGAAGTGCCGTCTTAAATTCGCATCCGCTCATCTTCCCTGCATCCGGGGATTCGGGAAAGACGACCCTGTATGCATGAAGAAGCTGTCCGTTTCTATCATCCGGATTTTTTTCTCTTTCCGCGCCGTACTTAACATCACCGGCTATCGGATGTCCGAGCGCTCCGAGCTGTGCCCTTATCTGGTGAGATCTTCCTGTATGCAAAAAAACCTCGAGCAGCATATATTCCCGTCCTTTATCATCCGTAAAAGTCCGCACGAGCCTGAAGCCGGTATGGATATCATATGTATCCGCTCCTGCATCGTCCTTACGGTTGTCCGGAATGATCGTTACGACATTCCTGTCGTGATCCTTGACCATGCGTGCATATACATCTGTAAAGTCTTCGGAATCGACCGGCAGTTTCTCATCCGGTTTTCCCGAAGCCAGACACAGATAGTACTTGTGCATGCTCCGGTCCTTCAGCAAAGCGCTGAGCGTCTGAAGCGCTTTAAGAGATTTCCCTCCCAGGATCAGCCCGGAGGTATTACGGTCCAGCCTGTTGGCAAAAGCCGGTTTGAAAGTCTTAAGACTCTCCTCATCAAGAGATCCGTCGTCAAGCATCTTTCCGACCAGCCATTCATTCATCGATACATCCGCAGCGTTTGCTTTCTGCGATAGTACGCCGGCAGGTTTATCCGCGAATATGTAATCATCATCCTCATAGATGACAGGAATATCACCCAGTTTTCTGTACGCTTCAATATATTCGCCGGTATTTATCCCGTTATTTGCACCCTTAGCAACGCCCGGAGTGACCCTAGCGGATGAACCGGTCATCTTCTCATATGTTTCATCCGAGAAAAAGACCGATATGACATCACCTTCATTCAGCTTATAGTTTCCGTCGGTTTTTTTGCCGTTTACGGTGATATTCTTCTTCCGGAGCATCTTGTATATAAAAGAAAGGCCTGCCGCAGGCATGGTCTTCTGCAAAAAGCCGTCGAGTCTGCGTCCGGCATCCATATGAGATACAGTGATCTGACGCATTTTTTTCTCCGAAAACTACAGTGAAACCGACTTAAGCGTATCAAGGATCCGTACAGGATCGGGGCCTGCACCCGCTTCCAGTCCGGATAACTGACCGAGCCGTGATACATACTTTCCGGTATCACCGAATATCTTGATGGTAAGCCCGCTTATCGATTCCTGCTTAAGCCTCTCATCGATATGTTTCTCACAACCGTTCAAAATGTCCGTATCGGCCCCGGGAATGAGTCCGGCGACCATATTGCCGTACACGGTCAGATGCGATACGGGATAGTTCTTATTGTATGTGGTCATATACAGATCATATGCGCTTTTCATTCGCGCAGACACTTCACCGGCATCATTGAGCACCTCTTCGATCTTGGCATGCGTATCCTCATCACACCCCCGTGCTCTGATGAACATGATTGTGTTTACGAAACTCTTGGCTGCGGGAAGACATCCCAGTACAGCCACTATAGTCAGCAGATTCCTGCGGGTTCCGGTAGTCACATATCCTATGATGAATATGGCTGCACACAGCGCAAAATAGACCACGGTCCTTATGATCGTGAGCCGTCTTGTGCTCGCTATATATCCGTATTCGCCTTTTCTGATCCTGTGCATGGTTTGTTCTCAGTGTATGAACATCGCATCTCCGAACGAGAAGAAGCGATATCTCTCTTCAACAGCGCATTTGTATGCGTTAAGTACATTTTCCCTGCCCGCAAGCGCACTGACGAGCATCACGAGCGTTGACTCAGGCAGATGGAAATTGGTTATAAGTGCATCAAGTGCTTTGAATCTGTAGCCGGGATATATGAAGATATCGGTCTCTCCCGTTCCGGGATGAACTGCACCGCTATCGTCGGCAACGGACTCTATCGTCCTGGTGGAAGTGGTCCCGACACAGATTATGCGGCCTCCGGATGCTTTTGCCGAGTTAATGATATCGGCAGTCTCTTTCGTCACCTCATACCACTCGGAATGCATCTTGTGGTCCAGTATATCGTCTTCTTTGACCGGACGGAAAGTTCCGAGTCCGACATGGAGCGTGACATAGGCTATGCGAATGCCCTTATCCTCTATTTCCTTAAGCAGCTCAGGTGTAAAATGAAGTCCCGCGGTGGGTGCTGCGGCGGAGCCGTCATATTTTGCATATACGGTCTGGTATCTCGTCGGATCCGCAAGTTTATGCGTAATATATGGAGGCAGCGGCATGGTCCCGAGTTTATCCAGGATCTCTTCAAAAATACCGTCGTACTTAAACTCCACTATACGGTTTCCGTCATCTTTCTGGTCCGTGATCCTGCCTGTGAGCATGCCGTCTCCGAACTCGACCTCGGCACCGCGCCTCATCTTTTTGCCGGGACGGACCAGGCATTCCCATAAGTCTGCGGACAGTCTTTTAAGGAGCAGTATCTCTACTGCTCCTCCGGTATCCTTCTTGGCACCCAGGAGTCTGGCGGGTATGACCTTAGTGTCATTGAGTACCAGACAATCGCCGGGATTCAGATATCCGGTTATGTCTCTGAATATCTTATGCTCGATGTGTCCGTCCGACTTATCAAGGACCATCAGTCTCGATGAAGACCTGTCGGTCAGCGGGTCCTGTGCGATCAGTTCTTCCGGAAGATCATAATAAAACAAAGATTTTTTCATTATCGGTCAGTAATTCCATTCTAATAATATCGATCAGGACTCTACCAGTTCCGGAGGGAGTTTCTGCCGGATACTCTGCTCCAGTTCCGCGCCTCTTACCGGTTTGGTAAGATATCCGTCAAAACCGGTATCCAGATATATCTTTTCCGCTCCGAGTATGGCGTTGGCGGTAAGGGCAATGACGGGAGTCTGCTCAGCCGCATATCGATCCGTCTCTTTCAATCTGGCCAGAGTCTCAATACCGTCCATCTCGGGCATCATATGATCCAGAAGGATCAGATCGAAATGCTCTGATTCATATTTGCTGAGGCACTCCGCTCCGGACGAAGCGGTCGTGACCTGAACCCCGGTCTGTTTAAGAAGCATCGTAATGACCTGAAGATTGATCTTCACATCATCCACCGCCAGGATTTTGGCTTTCGGCGCCTTGAAGCTTTCCTTATACTCCGACTTCTGGCTGTGCCTGTCTTCATACGCCTCGGCAAAGTTACCGAGCCGCCCCTCGCCGATCACCGGTTGAGGGATCGATACGATGAATTCGGACCCTTCCCCGAATCTGCTGTTAACGCTTATCATACCGCCCATAAGGTCGACGAGCTGTTTGGTGATAGACAGACCGAGTCCTGTGCCTTCGATGTTCTTATTGGCTTTTTCGTCGACTCTGGTGAACGAGTTAAATATGCTATTCAGACCTTCTTCTGAGATCCCCCGTCCGGTATCTTTGACGGAAATGATAAGATCGATACATCTGTGATCGACATCCGAACCGGGTACGGGCCTGAAGTCAACCGTGATCGTAATGCTGCCCTTATCGGTATACTTCACGGCATTGGTCATTATGTTAGTGAGGATCTGTCTGATGCGGACCTCATCCCCGTAGAGTCTGGCCGGAGTCTCGGGATCGTTCTTAAGTTCCAGCTTCAGATCCTTATCCTGCGCTCTCATCTCCAGGAGCGTATAACAGTCATTCAAAACCGAGAAAAGCTCATATTCATCGGGAACGATCTCCATAAGACCCGACTCGATCTTGGAGAAATCCAGAATATCGTTAACAAGTGTAAGAAGCGTGCCGGAAGCACTTTCGATATCGGAAGCATATCCGGTTATATCAGGGTCCTTACTCTCACGAAGCACCATCTCGTTCATGCCCACTATGGCATTGATCGGAGTCCTGATCTCATGGGACATGCTGGCTAAGAATATGCTCTTTGCCTTATTCGCCCTATCAAGATCTTCGTTGATCTTAAGAAGTTCGGCTTCCTTGGCTTCGAGCCGCAGTCTCTTCTGTTCATACTGTCTGGCCTGGAACCTGAATATGATGCCGAGTATCAACACTACAAACAGAATCCCGAATCCCGTATCGTAAACTTCAGCCTGCTCATCGGCCAGTCTTTCGACGGAATTCGGAAATCTGTGTTCATACAGGAAAACAGCTGTATATACTATGATGTTGGAAGCAAAAATGACATAGCACGGCCATCCTTTAACAAGAAGCCATACAAAAACGGCAGCAAGAGCCATCCACAGAGGCATGCTCGAAAACCTGCCTCCGTCCTTGAAATACAGTAAAGGAACAATGATATCGGTACACGCTGCGGTAAGGATGATCACCCCGATATCGGGCTTATTCTTAACGTTTGAAAGATAGAACGAAAGGGCAAAAAGCGCAAAGATGCACAAAAGCGGGATCAGGGATTCCGATAAGGTCCCGAGAAACGCATCAAAGGCGATGCTTATCGGATTGGATATGATCCCGATGAGCAAGATGATGTTCATGATGCGGTATTGTATTTCCAGTTCCTCACGAAACAGGTACTTAAAAGCCCTTATTATCTTATTCAAACTTGATTCCTTATATTACAGGCCGGCTCCCTCTAAAAAGGCCATATATCCCTTCAGGGATTCGTACAGATCAGCTTTACTGATCGCTTCCCAGGGAGCATGCATATTGAGTACTGCCACACCCGAGTCTATTACATTCATTCCGTAAAGCGCGAGGATGTATGCGATCGTTCCTCCGCCGCCCTTATCTACCTTTCCGAGTTCAGCGGTCTGGTAGAATACTCCGTTTCTGTCAAGTATGTCCCGAAGATGTGCGATGTATTCCGCATTTGCGTCGTTGGATCCCGATTTTCCTCTTGCACCGGTAAACTTGTTGAACACGAGTCCCCTGCCGAGATGTGCGGCATTCTTCTTATCAAATGCATCGGAATAGGTAGGATCAAAAGCAGCGCTGACATCGGAACTTAACATGCAGGATGCAGCAAGCGTTCTCTTAAGCTTAAGCTCCGAGAAGCCTTCGGTCAGTTCGAGCAATTCGGAAACCGCGTTCTCGAAGAAGCGCGACTGCATGCCGGTAGCTCCGACCGATCCTATCTCTTCCTTGTCAACGAGGATGCAGCATGCACATCTGTCGGTATCACCGGTCTCAAGCATGGCCATCATCGAAGGGTATGCGCATACCCTGTCATCATGTCCGTAACCGAGGATCAGGCTCTTGTCAAAGCCTGCTTCTCTCGCACGTCCGGCGGGAACGACTTCGAGTTCTGCCGAGAGGAAATCTTCTTCTTCGAAATCATACTCGTCCTTAAGGATATTCAGTATTCCCTGTTTAACCGGATCTTTTGCCTTCTCTTCCTTATCCTTGGACTTGCCGTCTTTATCCTTGCTTATCACCAGAGGTTTGCTTCCGATGATGATGTCGAGAGCCTCACCCTCGATGACCTTGGCTGCTTTCTTCTCCATCTGATCGGCCGCAAGGTGGATCAGAAGATCGGAAACAAAGAATACCGGGTCGTCATCATTCTCACCGATATTAAGTTCGATCGTGGTGCCGTCCTTCTTAACGACTACCCCGTGAAGAGCAAGCGGTATGGTCACCCACTGATATTTCTTCACGCCGCCGTAATAATGTGTATCCAGATAAGCGACTCCGGTATCTTCATACAGAGGATTCTGTTTGATATCAAGTCTGGGGGAGTCTATATGCGCTCCCAGAATGTTCAGGCCTTCGCTCACGGGCTTTTTGCCGATCTTGAACATCACGAGCGACTTGTTCATCTGTACGCTGTAGACCTTGTCTCCGCTTCCCAGCTTTTCACCGTTGCGGATCACTTCCTGCAGTTCTTTGTAACCGGCCGCCTCGATCGTATTGACGATAGAGTCAACACACTCTCTTTCGGTCTTGCACTCACTGATAAAATCAATGTAATCAGACGCAAACTTATCAACTTTCTTCAGCGTCTTCTTGTCATAACTCTCCCATGCGTTCTTTCTTTCCATGTCGTCACCTTCTTTGTCTTATATTCTGTCCGTGATCCGAAGCATTACTGCAGTTTCAGTCTGACTCCGGATTCTTCGAGGTTCTTAAGTATCGTATCGATATGTGCCTGTACTTCTTCTCCGGTAAGCGTTCTGTCATCTGCCACAAACGAGAATCGGATCGTGATACTGCGCACGCCGGATGCTTCATACATATCTATGATCGATGTCTTACGGAGTTCCCTGATCTTTAGGTCGGTCCAGCTCTTCTCTATGGATTCAAACCTTACTCCATCGGGTATGATAAGGCTCAGGTCATATTCCACTGCAGGGAATGAAGATGGCTGTGAAAACGTCATCTCTGCGGGTTCGATGGCAAGAAGCGCATCCATATCGATCTCGATGCAAACCACATAAGCATTCTTGGCTATCTTTGTCCTGATGCTGGGATACAGCGTGTTCAGGATACCGATCTCTTTTCCGTCCACAAGGATCCCGGCCGTATTCTTGGGATGTTCCCATGCGTGCGAGGTTTCGGTCTTTTGATATGAAGCCTTGAGATGCTTGAGCTCGGAAACGATGGTATTGATGATCTCGACAGCTTCAAAGTACAGTTCTTTCTCAGTTCTGTCCTTGCTGTAGAGACATACGGCAAGATGTCTGTGTTCATCAGCACGTCCGTCTTCCCTGGTCCCGGTAAACACACGACCGATCTCAAAGATACCGTACTCGGTGCTGAAATCCCTGTTCTGTCTTACAGCGGGAAGCAGACACTCCATCATTGAGGTACGCAAGATTCCGGTGCCCTTCTCCTCGGATGCCTGCACAAGTTTCACATTATCCTCGGGAGTAAGCCCCAAGACCTTCAGGGCATCGGGATCGCACCATACACGGGTATGTATCTCATGACAGGCATAAGTCTTAACGAGCAGATCCCTTACTGCATTCTCCTCGGCACGGCGTCTGGTAGTCTTGGCGGGGATGATCGGACTTAAGGTAGTCTTGATCTCGAAGTTGTCGTACCCGTAGATACGTGTGATCTCCTCTACGATATCCGCCTTCATCGACACATCCTTGGTCCCTCTCCATGAAGGAACTTTGGATACGAAGTTATCTCCGTCCTGAGAAGTCTCAAATCCGAGAAGTTCAAGAGTAGTCTTTATCTGCTCACAGCTGATGTCGATACCTGTATATCTGTCGATGAATTTCTTGTCGAATGATACCGTAAGTTCAGGATACTTCTTCACATAAACATCCGTGATGCGTGTGGTGCACTTCATTCCGGGATCGGAATCATGAAGTAGTTTGATGAATCTCTGTACAGCCACATATGTCATCTCGGGGTCGAGTGTCTTCTCATATCTGGCGGAAGCATCGGTCCTTAAAGCCATACGTGATGCACTCTTACGTATCGATACGCCGTCAAAGTTGGCGGATTCGAGCATCACGGAATGAGTATCGTCAACGATCTCGGAATCAAGTCCGCCCATGATGCCGGCTATACCTGTGGGTACCTCACCGTCCCAGATCATCAGAGTGTCCGTGGTGATGTCCCTTTCCTGACCGTCAAGAGTGGTGAACTTCATGTCTTCCCTGGGAGTATCAACAACGATCTTCTTCATCTTGTCGCCGTTGAACGCATGCATCGGCTGACCGAGTTCGAGCATGATGTAGTTTGTGATATCGGCAAGCAGATTGATTGCTCTCATGCCGCAGTAATAGAGGCGGATCTGCATCTCCATAGGACTTACGTTTTCCGTGATATTCTCGATCCTCACAGAACTGTATCTGAATACCAGATCCCTGTTCCTGATCTCTACGGGAACCTCCGCATCACCGGTATAGTCACTGTCCATAACTGGCAGTGCCTTAAGCTCATGACCGGTGAGAGCGGCAAACTCTCTTGCCATTCCGTAGTGTCCCCAGAGATCGGGACGATTGGTCAGAGATTTGTTGTCTACTTCGAAGATGACGTCATCTATCGGGAATATCTCTTTGATATCAGTACCGTTTGCGTAGGAAGGATCCAGTTCCATGATCCCGCTGTGATCATCTGAGATGCCCAGTTCCTTAGCCGAACAGCACATGCCGAAAGATTCGATGCCGCGGAGCTTCGCAGGCCGGATCTCCATCTCGCCCACCTGTCCGCCGACCTTCACGAATGCCGTTTTAAGGCCTGTACGGGCATTGGGTGCGCCGCATACGACATCATATACTTTATCTCCCGCATCCACCTTCAATACATGCAGATGATCGGAATCGGGATGATCCCCACACATAATGATCTCTCCGACTACAACATTACTGATATCACGGCCCTTATACTCGATGCCTTCTACCTCGGCAGTTGAAAGGGTAAATCTGTGTATCAGCTGCTCTAAATCTTCACCGTCAAGGTCTACGAAATCCTTGATCCAGTTCATTGATACGTACATATATCTTCTCCTTCTCTGGGTTTATCTGCTTGTAAACTGACTCAGCGCGCTTAAGTCACCGTCGTTGAATGTTCTGATATCCTTTACGCCGTATTTCATCATGGCCAGACGGGTAAGTCCGAGTCCGAAAGCGAAGCCGGTGTATTCAAAAGGATCTTCATCGGTATTGATGCCGCCGAGCTTAAGCACATTGGGATGTATCATGCCACAGGGGCAAAGCTCGAGCCATCCGGAATTGCCGCAGGAAGGGCACCCTGTCCCGCCGCAGTTTAAGCACTTGATATCAAGCTCGAATCCGGGCTCCACAAAGGGGAAGAAACCGGGACGAAGCCGTACGGTAACCTCTCTTCCGAACACTTCGCTGAGCATGGTCTTCATGAAATATATGAGGTTGGATATCGAGATATCCTTGTCAACCATCATTCCTTCCATCTGGAAGAAAGTATTGTCGTGTGAAGCATCTACAGCCTCATTTCTGAAGCATCTTCCGGGGAACACGGCACGTATGGGACGACCGTCTTTCTTGAGCGCATCACCGTACTTACGAAGGATCGCATTCTGTGCGGCCGAAGTATGTGACTTGAGCAGCTGATTGGCTGTGGAAAGATAATAGGTATCCTGCATGTCACGTGCGGGATGGAAAGGAGGGATGTTTACGGCCTCGAAACACTCAAAATCCGTAACCACCTCAGTGTAATCCTCTATATCAAAGCCCATGGATTCGAATATATCCTCGAGTTCTCTCTGGACGAGAGTTATCGGATGATACGAACCGGTAGGGTCTTCGGTGGGAAGAGATTCATCATAGCTCTCCGCGCCCTGTATCAGGATCTCCTCCTGAAGTCTGATCAGTTCATCCTTCTTCTTTTCAAAGAGTTCGGTGATTTCCTGCTTAAAGGTATTGATCGTCTGACCGACTTCCTTTTTCTGTTCGTTCGGAACCTTGCCGAGTTCCTTCATGAGTTCGGAGATATATCCCTTTTTACTCATGAACTGCAGACGCAGGTTCTCCAAAGCCTCCGTGTCGGTGATGCCTGACAGCGCTTCATTAAACTGTGCTCCAAGCTTTTCAATTCTCTCTTTCATAAACACTCCTTTTATGTATTATCTGACTGTTCGTCAGCATATTTCTCCGAGCGTCCCAACCAGTTGTTAAGGTATGCGCCCACCATGAGTATATACATCATCATATACATGTAGATCATGATGATTATGATCGTAGCCATGCTCCCGTAAGTTGAAAACCCGTCATAGTTATCCAGATACTGCGAGAAGAACCATGATGCCACGTACCATACGATACACGAGAAAACGGCACCGGGGAGCTGCTTCGAAAACTTCTGTTTTTTGCTCGGCACCAGACAGTATATCGCTGTAAAAACGATCACCAGCAGGACCAGAGATATCGGATATCTGATTATCAGTATCCGCCCCCTGAAGGCTTCCAGCTGCGGAAAATGTCCGATCATGAAATTCACGATGGTCCGGCCGAACATCAGCATGCCCATCATGATGAGCATGGCCAGAAGCAGCGCGATCGTATACAGACAGGCAAGAGCACGAAGAACAAAGAAATTTCTTCTCTCCTGAATATCATTTATGACATTGAGTCCGCGTATCAGCGACTGCATCGCCTTACCGGCCGACCATAGTGTCACTACGATGGATGCGGTCAGCACGCCGGCCGAACTTGCATATATCTCGCGGATGATCGAGCTCACGAAGCTGTCCGTTACGGAAGGCAGCGCCCTGAGCACAAAATGAAGAAGCATCTCTTCCGTCACGAACGTATAGGGAAGGATGGAAAAGGCAACTATCATGAGCGGGATCAGCGACAGGAACAGGAAGAATGCCGCGCTGGCTGCGAAATCGGTGATGTTCTTGCTGTTAAATGCCGATGAAAAACTCTGCAAAAAATAGATGATCTTTTTACTTTTCTTCATAAACGCAAAAAAGGCCCCGGGATGCCGGTTCCTGTTCTTTGACTCCTAGCTGACAGCCAGGTGGGCAACCTCAACAGCCTTTCAGCCTTCCACTGCTTTTCGCTATCGCGACGTAGGCCTGACTTCCGGACCATGTATCGGAATCCCGTTTAAAGTATTGTAGGTTCAAAAATACAGGAATTATCGCACATTCCAGGTTACTTATATTATATAATCCCGTGCCGAACTGTTCAACTGTTTTCGACACAGTTTTCCATATAATTCCGATGATCAGAGCCTTGAACGGTCTACTTTGATGAGCATCAGCCGGACGCCCTTCCAGTCCGTGCTGATGCATATCTCTCCCAGATCGCGGAAGCCGCTCGTATCCACGTAATACTTGCTCACCTCCGTCGGACCGACAAATATATAATCTATATCATATGCTTTGAGGATCGCCCTGCAGTAATCCCTGTCTCCCGTCACATAGAACGCTTCCACCTGTTCGGCTTTTAAGGATGCCGTTTCATAATCATCATGCCACATCCACTCATGAGTAAACCAGCCTATCGGTGTGCAGGCTCCCGAGTATACTGACAAAGCGCTCTGGTGCGTATAGTTGTCTCCGGCTGCCTCAATTATGTTCAGAACCCGTTTATCGTCCTGATCCAGGTAATCCATGGCCTCCAATTCAAACCCGTAATCCGTGTCGTCACGCAATCCCGCTATGGCGGATATCCCGATTCTGTCATCGGCATTAAAGACATTTCCGAGCCATTGATGTACTGCATATCCGGTATATGCAGCGGAAAGAAATACATATGAGGTCAGGCCGATCACTGCAGAGCACTTAAGTATCCTCCCCCGGTTCCCCTCAGACAGTTCATATATCAATACGGCAAAAAGTATGCCTGTGATGATCGCAAACAGAACATAAGCCTGATAAGTCAGTTTAAACATCGTGTTGAACCGGTGATAGCCTTCGGTATAGATGTCCTTTATATATATCACTTCCGGAACAAGGACCAGCCCGACAGCACAACTCGAAAGACCGAACAGTCCTGCCCTGCATACGCTATCGATCCGTGTATCGCACCTTATCGATAAGTAAAGATACACGACTAGTCCGATCGTGATCGCGATCGGGATCAGCCACAGGATCAGAAACTTTCCGACAGGTGAATGAACATCACAAAATGCAAACCCGGTCACCATTTTTTTGAAATTCAGAGTAAACGGCAGGGGAACAAGAAGTGACACCACTATGACTATGACAGCCTTTACGGTTATCGTGCAAAAAGATCTGAGGCCGATCCCCTTTCGACTGATCTGACAAAAGATCACGACTGCTCCGGTAATGACTGTCCAGATCGCAAAGTCCCAGTAATTGCTGCCTTTAAAATATCCGAGGAGCATGGATATCAGGATAAGTGAATACAGCCCCCGTTTTTCGTTCTCATCCTCATCGTATTCAACCGGCAGGCAATGATCAAACAGCAGCGCCAAAAGAGGAAGAACAAACATCAGATTGATGACATGCGCATGAAGGTCGCCCAAGATGACCGAATATGCCGGAAATTCATTCTTTCCGTTATCGGGATCGCCGAACTCGCTGTTGATATATGTGGTCGGATCCGAGAACCAGTAACCCTGCCCGTCAGCCTTATACTTTTTCCCTATGAGAGGATACACGATGCCGAACAGAAGCCAGTGCGGGTTGGCTCCGAACGCAGCAAGCACCGCTCCGGCCATTCCTCCGAAAGACGCGCATTTATTGTCTTTCTCAATATCGGGAATGAGCGCGTTCGTTATACCGTATACCAGCTCGTAAACCATGAGAAAGACCATGCCCGTGAACGTTGCGAGCATCATGTTATATCCGTATTCGGGAGTATTTAAGCCGAATCTGATCAGATAAACACATATTGATTGTCCGAGATAGTAATAGTTAAGTTTATTCCCGGAAAACCACATATCGTACGGGATCGCGGCCTTCTGTCTGTAGATCGTCCGTATGAAGCCGTAATCCATATAATTCTCGGTTCCGGGATCTATCAGCGGATTAAATCCGATCATCCAGAAAAATGCCAGGAATATCACGGCGAATGCCGCAAATCCTTTAACGTTCTGAAGGCACTCTTCCGCTGTGATGTATGTCTCTTTCAGGATATGTTTTTTGAACGCAAAACCCAGAACGGCAAGAACAAAAAAGGAAATGAATATGACAGGATCCGAATATGGGCATAAATGCACGGATGATATCAGCCATGCGGGGTAAAAGCACAAAAAGAGCCCGATGCCGAATGTGATCCCGAATCCTCCGTCAGGAAACTCAAGCGTACGAAACCTGATAAACGGACGCATACAAAAAGAAATGAGAAATATTGCGGCGAGATGTCTTATCGCCGCAATATTCCCACTGTCATTCATTATCAGAAAACAGATGACCACGACCGCTATGATGATAACGGCCGTATAGTCAGATCTTTTTTTCATATCATTCCTGTCCGTACAGAATGTGGGCAAGTTCCGAATCCTTGTCAAGGATCAGAGTCTTATTGCTCCCCACAAGAGCATCGAGTGAATCCAGACTTCTTAAGTAGCTGTAAAACTCAGCCTTTTCTTCATCTCTGTAAGCGTCAGACAGTATGCGCATGTACTCAGCTTCACCTTCAGCTTCAAGCTTCGCGGCTTCCTTCTGTGCATTTGCAGTGATGATGGAAACCTGACGATCTGTATCGTTACGGATCTTCTGAGCATCGGCCTGACCCTGTGCGGTGTAGCCTGCGGCAATGTTGTTTCGCTCGGAGATCATACGCTCGTACACTGCTTCCTTGTTATCATCGGGAAGATCGAGTGCCTTGATCTCGGCGAGTTTGATCACGATGCCGTACTGGGATATATCGGAATTGGACTCGTTGGTGATCATCCTGGTGAGTTCATTTCCTCTGGCAGCTATGATGGCATCCTGTGTCATTGATGAGATCGTATTCTTGGTCGCATTATATACGGCAGCCTCTATACGCTCTTCTGCTCTGCCTTTTACTGCCCCAAGCGTCTGATAGTACTTGGTGGGGTCGGTCACGGACCATATTACATAGTCATCGGCGATCATCGACTTCTTGTCGGATGTGATGACATCGGATGTAGGGATATCGTAAAGATAATCTCCCGTGTAGATCTTGATGACATCCTCAACAAAAGGAGTCCTAAGATGTAAACCGGTATTCGCTTCTATTCTCTGTATCCTGCCGAGTCTGACTATGATCGCTGCCTGATTGGTGGATACGCTGTATGTGGCGGACGAGAAAATGATCAGTGCCGCAACAACAAGTATGAGTATGATGGATACTTTACCTATTTTCTTCATGATCATTCCTCCTCTCCGGCGATGTCCGTGATATCGGTGCCTTCCGAATCATCACCCGTATCAAAGAAACTCTCGAGCGGAAGCATTGTCTGTGTGCCGCCGTCCGTGATTATAACCTTAAGACCCGGAAGTATGTCTTCCATCTTCTCGTAAAACATACGTCTCTTGGTAATGGTCGGGAACTTCTTGTACTCCTCATACATATCGTTGAATCTGGCAACCTGACCTTCGGCTTCGGCGATACGTGCTTCCTTATAGGCATTCGCCTGCTGGATTATGGCGTCCGCATTTGCTTCGGCGGAAGGGATCTGCTGATTCTGATACTGATATGCCTGGTTCTTGGCAGTATCCGCACCCTGCTTGGCGGTCTCTACAGCCTTGAACGCCGCGGTGATCGTTTCCGTGGGCGGATTGGAATCCTGGATCGTGATATTGATGAGAGTCAGACCTATGTCATGATTAGCCAGTGATTTCAGGATCGCTTCCTTGATGTCAGCCTGGATCTGGCCCTTTCCGGTGGTCATCGCTTCATCAACGGTATAGTTGGATACGACCGTACGGATATTTGCCAGCGCTATGTTTCTCATCACGCCTTCGGGATCCTCGGCATTGTAGATATATGCTATGGGATCGGATACGCGATATTCGATGTAGAAATCTATATCCAG
>JAEEGL016366610.1_pt1 | contig 17886 bp, 12 predicted proteins | sample 9134231 | NCBI WGS metagenome assembly JAEEGL01 (sample SAMN16246548, study PRJNA631951) | gut metagenome | biome: gut microbiome; feature: rumen; material: fiber-attached | host: Bos | place: Iran: Karaj | collected 2018-10 | reverse complement strand
TCGTAATTGCTATCATGGCAGTTCTCATCGGTGTACTTGCGCCTCAGTTCATCAAGCAGGTTGAGAAGTCAAGAGAGTCTACTGATCTTCAGAATATTGAAGAATACAAGACTGCTATCGAGACTTATGCGGCTGAAAACGAGACTGCAGATACCTTTAATATTGAGCTTGATGCAGCTAAAGGCACCGACGTGACTGTTAAAAAAGGAACCTCAGCAGTTGATTTATCTGAATACGGACTGGCTAATGACGGCAAATTTACCCTTAAATCACAGCAGTGGGATGCAGCATTTAAACTCACATATTCCGATTATAAGTGGACTATTACTACTGATGCAGCAGCAAAGTATTATAATCTTGATGGTTCAGCAATATAATTATTAAATCACCATGCCCCTTACATTAATCCTATCAATCATCATATTTCTCTACGGTATCGTGATAGGTTCGTTCTTGAACGTCCTTATCTACCGGTTGCCGAGGCATGAGAACATTGCGACAAAAAGGTCACACTGCATGGAATGTGGTTACCAATTAAAATGGTATGACCTTGTTCCACTCTTTAGTTATTTTTTTCTAAGGGGCAGATGTCGTAAGTGCGGCACGAGGATATCGATTCAGTACCCCATAGTTGAAGCTGCAAACGGTATCCTCTACGTGCTTACTTTTTTGAGATTTGGTCTGACGATAGAAACCCTACTCTATTGTCTGATGTTCTCAGCACTTCTCAGCCTGAGTCTTATCGATTTCAGGACTTTTGAGATCCCTGTGGGATTCAATATTTTCATACTGGTACTTGGCATAACGCGTGTGGCGACTGATTACAAAAATTGGCTCCTATATGTGATAGGCTTGGTATCAGTTAGTTTTGTTTTATTACTTATTTTTCTGATCACAAAGGGAAGAGGAATCGGCGGCGGCGATGTCAAACTCATGGCTGCCACCGGATTACTTCTTGGCTGGAAATTGAATCTTTTGGGATTTGTTTTTGGCTGCATTTTAGGCGCCATAATCCACGTGATCAGAATGAAGGTTTCCAAAGAAGGAAGAACTCTTGCAATGGGACCTTATCTTTCTCTGGGAATAACTATATCGGTATTTTTCGGGGAATATATCATCAACTGGTATATGTCATTTTTTACCGCGTAGATTTACGCGGTTTATTGCATGTTTAGCGTATTTATTTTATAATAAAATTTGGTGTTAACCTCATCCTTCGGCTTTGCTGAAGCTTTCAAAAGAAGGGTATCTGAGAGGGGAAAAATAATAAACTTTTGTGAGGACCAAGAGGAATGGCAAACAAAGTAATTTCGATTGAGATCGGCAATGCTGTAACACGTATAGTCCAGATGGACTATCAGACCAAGCACCCCAAGGTGTATCGTCATACGACCATACCTACACCTGACGGATGCATATCCGATGGTTACATCAATAATGAAAATCCCGCATTGGCGGAAGCCATTAAGGAAGCTATTAGTCAGGAGAAGATGAATGGCACCAGAAATGTTATCTTCACCATTGCATCCAGCAAGATCCTTACTCGTGAGGTGATGCTTCCGGCTATCAAAGCCAACATGATAGATTCTACTGTTCAAATGAATCTGTCTGAATATTTTCCCATTGATCTTTCTGCACATGAAGTATCAAATCTTGTGCTTGAACATATAAAAGAAGGCGACAATGCCGGCAGACACCGCGTACTTATTATTGCTGCAGAGAAAACCTTGATTCAGTCATATGAGAACCTTGCTAAAGCTGCCGGACTTACGCTTATTCAGGTTGATTATGTCGGTAACTCCATCTATCAGTGTTTTAAGAATGAGGCAGTTAACCGCTGCAACATGATACTGAAGGTAGAGGAAACGCAGACATCCATCACCATAGTTGATCATCAGAATCTTTTACTTCAGAGAAATATCAGCTACGGAATAGAAGAAGTTATTCGCGAAGTTGCTGACAGGCCTGCATTTGGTTGCAAATCATATGAAGATGCCTGTCAATATGTAAAAGATAATCTTTGCATTTTTGAAACACTTGCAGATACTGCCAACAGCGCTGCATCAGATAACGAAAATACTTCAACCGGAGCAGCTATGCTGGAAGCAAGAGCGGCGGTTACACGCTCTATGTCAGGCTTTATAAACGCAGTTTCCCGTGTTGTAGACTTTTACAATTCCAGATATAACGTTCCCATCGACCGTATCTTTGTATGCGGTATGGGCGGTGATATGCAGGGAATTAATACACTTCTTTCAAACGAGATGGGTATTAAGACTCATGTGCTTAAAAAATTGGAGGAGCTTCAGTGGGTTGCTACAACGGATATTGTTGGATTCCACTGCTACGCTGCCACTATCGGTGCTTCCTTTGCTCCTGTTGGACTATACAGTAAGGCAAGAGAAGATAAGGAAAAACATAAGACAAATTATAAAGCATTGGGATTTTTGCTTGTAGGCTTATCCGCTGCTGTTTGCTTGGCTTTGTTTGTTCCCAGATTTTTCACATGGAGGTCGTTACAGGATCAGAATCGTGATCTTCGTAAAGTGGAACAGCAGTATGAAGAAGCTGAAGTGATATATAACGAGTATCTTACCACCCTTGATGTTTATAAACAGGTAGAAAATGCAAGTCTTCTGATAGAGCATCCTAATGACAATATTCTTGCTTTCTTTGATGAACTTGAAAAGAAACTTCCTAGTGATGTAAAGATCAATAATCTTTCATCAAATAACACTGTCTGCTCCATTGAATTCTGCGTAGATTCAAAAGAAAAGGCAGCAAAGATAATCGAACTCTTCAGAACCTTTGATACTATCGTAGATGTTTCGGTGACGGATATCACAGAAGAGGATGCAAGATCAGATGTGGCCGAGGATATCTTGGATACAATGATCGAAACCATAGAGGATCATTTGGGAGATCTTGTTAACCCTGAAGAAACGATTACTGATGAAACGACGAACGATGAAGAACCAGAGACTCTTGAAGAAGTAATTGAAGAGACTGATAAAGTAACATTTACGATTAATTGTTCATATTACCCCGTCGGATATACTCTTAACGAGGTAGAAAACGGAAACGGGGAGGGATGAGTGATATGAAAACCAAGATCAGTGATACATATATTTTTATAATATGTTTAGTTTTGGCTGTAGGATTGTTCCTCCTTGTTTACTTTGTGCCGTTTGCAAATGTCAATGAGGAGATTACATCTCTTGAGAGCAGCAATTCTGCAATGAGGGCTCACATTACCAGTCTGCAGGAGTATTATGACAATAAAGAGCAGTATATTGCCGATACTGAGGTATTAAAGAAAGAAATAAGCAACAAACTTGTTTACTATCCCGCAGGCTACAGAGAAGAAGATTACATCATGCAGGCGGTAAATATCGACAATGTTGTAGATACGGATTTTAAACAGATTTCCGTACAAGATATTAAACCGCTTGCTACAATTTCCGCTGCTACCATACAGCAGGCCGGTATTGAGGATTATCAAGATGAGATCAATTTCTTCAGAAGAGATGTAGTATACAATCATGTGATCAATTACGATAATCTCAAGGGTGCTATAGCTGAGATATTCGCTTCACCTTACAAGATTAATATAGATAGTATGGTGTACACCCATGATGCTGTAACAGGCAAACTTACCGGTACTTTTACTCTTGGATACTATTATGTGACAGGAACCGGAAGACAGATCGAAAAGCCTGTTGTTCCTGAATATACACCCGGAACTGATAATATTTTTGGTTCACGTTCGATTGTTGATGGAGTTGAAGCTGCTTCAGAGGCTATTGAAAGAACTCTTGAAATTCAGAATGGCAATGAAGGGGAAAATATTACAGAGGAAGATAATTCAAATGCTGACACCGATTCAGCCGCTGATAACTCAGCGGCTGATGGTGTTAATGATACCAAGGCCTCTAACGGTGATACGGGATCAAGCAACACTGATACCGATACTTCTGATGATTCCAACGAGAGCGGATTTTTTGATACTCTGACTGACGATTGATCTTTTTGCGAGCTTTTATATGAAAAACTGTTTTTTTAAAAAATTTCATAAAGCAAATAAGGGTATGTCGCTTGTTGAAATGATCATTGCAGTGACCATACTTTCGGTTGCCATAGCTCCACTTCTTTATACCTTTGCTTTTTCGGCTAAGTACAATGCAAAAGCCAGGCTTAAGCAGAAAGCAACCTCTGCGGCGCAATCTGTCATGGAGCATTTAAAAGCATACAAGCTTTCTGATGTAAATCAGAAATTTGATGACGGCGATTTCCTGGATGCTTCAAATCCGGCCACATATGAGATACCTGCAGGTGGGGATCTTTTCGGAAAATACACTATCAGTGGGATGAAGGTTAGTGACAGTGATGCTGATTCCGGCCATACATTTGATGCTGTGATCGAGGTTTCCAGTGACAGTGCTAAAGGAGCCCGGAAGATATCGGATGATTCTACATTTGATATGACATTTCCTACTTCCAATGTATTTGACCCTAAGATTGACATGCTGTATGAGGCAGTTGATGATAGCGCCGGCGGCTCATATGCCTTTGATTCCATGTACGTGGTTTCGGAATGTATTGAGAAATCCGGATTGGAACCTGCTGCTGTAACATCAATCGAGGTTTCAAGAACTATTTATATGGATATTTATCCGGATGGAAATGATGCAGAAGGTAATCCTAAATATGATGCCTCTGCTCGATATGTATTTGATTATAAGATTGGTGGACTTACCGGACAGCTTGTGAAGATTCATCCTGCTGTCAATGATATCAGCAATTTAAGAGATTTCTATTTTTATTATTATCCGTCATATACAGGGTCAAGCACAGTAGGCGGACAGACAATAAAAATTGGCGATGATAAATTGTTTATAAATAATAGAAGCGGTGTAGGAATAAACTTTTTTGTGTTTAAACAGAAAGATCCTGCCAAGAACACCTTTGATTTGGCTATTTCCGAACCGATATATAAATTGAATGTATATGCCGGTGATGATTGCTCTAGCTCTTGTATAGTGTATGATTGTGTTAAAAGGGATCTTTCAAATGGCGCTGCAGCATCCTCGATTCTTGTGAAAAAGAGTCATCCGACCAAAGCCGCGCTTGTTGATGGATATATTACAGTAGATCCGACTTTTGACGCTTCAACGATGGAAGATAATATTCTGACTTACACAGTTCATGTGACTATATTCGATCATACCGCCGATGAGGAACATAACGATCCTTTGTCGACAATGATTGGTACAGTATTAAATTAATGGAAAAGCACTGATGAATAGATTATTTAATCTGAAAAAATCAAATAATGGTTCGGCACTTGTTAGTGTGATCGTAATTGTTGCATTTATTAGTATTTTAGCTACCATAGTGCTTTATTTGGCCGGTACTAACTACAGATCAAAGGTTGAAGACTATAAAACAAAAGAAAGCTTTTACGAAACAGAAGAGGTAATAGAACTGGCAAGAGCTAATCTTGTGATTGCTGTAGCAAAAGCCAGTGATGAGGCTTATTCTAAAACCGCATACCAGTATTCGGTACTGGCAACTGAAGAGAACAGAAGAGAAGTATATCTTAAAAACTTTTATGATAGTTTTTCACAAAATTGGAAAGGTATGTGGAAGGAATCCGCACCGGGAGCGGCTGATGGTGTTGAAAATGGTATTACCGCATTGTTTTCGGGAGCAACCGTTGAGGATATTGTCCCCGGAAATGAGTCTACTTTTAAGATAACCATTGGTTCGGAAAGCTATGATTGTACAATTAACGAGTATTACGATGACACTTTATCGGATTCTTTTTTTAGATACCAAAATGCTGTATCTTCCGTTACGTCTTTGTATATACTTGACGAAGACGGAAAATCAACCGGAAAGCCGAGCCCTATTTATGTGAGAAATCTGAAGGTGACGGTTACGGATCCTTCTAGCGATTATACATCAATGATTGCAACTACATTTAAAGTAGTACCTCCGATGTTTAACTGGAGTGATACAGAGCAGCTTAAGATGGATGCATCAATCCCGACAAGCTCGGTTATTTCAAAACTTGATTATTCTAATTGTGTAACATATGTTAACTGGACCAAGGAATAATTCTATGGATAGAAAGTATTTATTTAAAGATAATAGAGGAATCAGCCTACTTGAGCTTATCGTTGTTATTTCCATTATGGCTGTTCTGACCGGTGCGATCGGAATTGGAGTAGGCCTGGTTTCAAATAAATCCGCAACCGAATGCGCCAAGAAGATGCAGATGGCTATTCAGAGAAATAGGACATCAACGATGGGAAAGCATAACGGTAGATTGGTTGTGTTTAAGGGAGATGATGACAGGATTTATATCCGTGATGAACTAAATTATTCCACATCATCTCCAAGGATATCCGATAATATTGCCATTGGTAAGAGTGATGTCACTGTTACGTGCAATGGCGCAGAATTGGATGATGATGGTATAGTGATTGAATTCAGAAGGAGTGACGGCAGTTTGTTTCAGGCTGTAAACGCAGAAGGAGATGCTGCACTTCCGATAGAGATTACCAAGAATTCCAGGACGTATGAGATTAATATCGATCCTTTAACGGGAAGAGTTACACTTGATTAAAGTGAGCTGCCGGAGGAGAATTGTTTCATGACTCTTTTTAGTAAGATACATAAAAATAATAAGGGTTTATCCTTGGTGGAATTGATCATTACAATTGCACTTATGGTTATCGTGTCTGCCGGAGTTGCTGCTGCGGTATTGTCAAGTACGCGAAATTACAGCAAAAACAGTTCTGAAGTCGAGATCCAGCAGGATGTTCAGACTGTCAGCAATATACTGACTAATCTGATTTTGGATTCTGTAAAGGTTCAGAGCTCCGGAACTGGTACTGAAACTGATCCTGTTATATTGAATATCACCTCAAGTGAAAATGAAGAGTATGTTCTGTCATGGACATCTACCGGCAAGGTCCTAAATTATTCAAAGGATGGTTCAGTTAATACTCCTTTGGCAGAGCATGTTGAGGAGTTTTCCGTCAATACAGCAACTTATTCAAGCAATTACAAAGTTCATTTTAATATTGCTATGAGTGGCAAAGAAGGCAAAGTGATGTACTCTGCTTTCAGCGTTACGTCAAGAAATGCTAAGGGTGCCGATATAGCTACCGACAAAGACAATAACGGTGCTGTTATCCTTGCGGAAGGTGCTGCGGTTATTGAACCTCTGCAGTCCATAAGCATTCCTTTTAATGTATTGCTTTCCGGTAATTTGAAAGCAGACCTTTCAAACAATAATCTTTCCTGCTCAATAGTTTCTACTACAGATTCGACAACTTCTGTAAGTATCAGCCAGACTGATAAAGCAGACAATGGTTCTGTTGTTATTACAGCAGGTGCAAATGAGAAGGCCGAGAAATTTTTCGTTATTTTAAGTACAACAAGTATAAATTCTGAAACATCACTTCCTTACGCTCAGAAGACTATTACTGTAAACGTAAGAAGAGTTAATTCCATAGATATTAACGGACGCCTTACCAACGGCACCAATATGAAAAAGAATGCCAGATATGAAGTTGGCATTGATGATTTTACTGTAATTAACGGTGAGAGATTCTTTGCACTTACTACAGATGACGACTATGTGTCACCTTATAAGGTTAAATGGGTACTTTCGGGCGATACCGGATATATTAATGTCACTTCCAGACCCACAGGATCGGGAAGCGGCACGGATACTGACCCTCTGATAGTTGATGGTATCACTTCAAAGTGGGTATTTACGTTACCTAATGATTTCCCGGAGGGAGCATCCATAACCTTTACATGTTATGCCCTTCATCCGGACCAATATAATAAAACAAGCGGTCAGTATTCCGTAGAAGTGCTTGATTCGTGGAGCCTTGAAAAGGGATTCTTTGATAATGTGCCGGATTCTGACTTTAAGAGAAGTTCCGAAGCAGGATCTATTTGGAGTTATCCTTCCGGATATGATAATTTGAACAAACTGATAGAACAGTATTTCTTGCCGTATTACACTCCATATCTTGATCATTATACGAAATACAATACGGTAAAGAAGGCAATCCAGGATCACTCCTCAGCTGATTTTAATGACATAAAGAGTTTAATAAACTATAACGGCGGTTTGGATAGTATCAAGAGTTCATATCTTACTGACGTAAAGAATGCCTACAACTTTACGTTTACTGTTTTCGGAAGTGTTGGCTCATATTATGATCTGAATGATAAGTCGAAGGTTGCGTGGTCCAGATATATTCCTCTTCAGGGTATTACTATAAACGGTGTTGATCAGAATTATACGATCGATAAGCTGTTGTCTTACGCTATGGATGCAGACAAAGAGTATCAGTTTGAATTTGTCTGTGTATTTAGCTGCGAGGAGAAGGCTACAGGAAATAAATACATTCTTTGGCCCAATTATTCAAAATTGTTAACTTCCGGCATGGGATTTGCAGAGGATGGTTACCAGAATGCTCCGTTTATGAGTGCAGATCCTGTGGGTAAGAGCCCTTCTGTAATAATAAATGGAAGTAACAAAGCTGTATTTGATTCCGGTTCGATTATACAGTATGTAAGCCCTTATAAGCAGAACGGTTATGCTTCATACGCCAGAACCATGAAGGTTGCAAAAGGTGGATTTAAATTTATTGATCCCGTTACTTCATCTTCGGTTGAAACGCTCGGATCGGAATATGATCCATATATAATCAAGTATGATGGCGAATTCAACCTGATGCTCAGCAGCGATATGAAGGGACTTGGTACAAATGAGTTCATGCATACCGATGCTAAGATACAATATCAGAAAGATGATGGTACTTGGGAAACTCTGGATGAAAGCATAAAGGCTGCCGGGAAAGCAGTTAACCTTGAAACAAAATCAGGCATAGTTTTACTTCCGGGTAACAGCTATTATAAATTCCAGCATCAGAATAGTGATTATCCTGACACTCTCTTCAGACTTTGTGTAACGCTATCCGGACGTCCACGGGCATATGCATATGCTTCAGATGGCGCATACAGTAACAAGTTACATATGTCATCTAATTCAAAATCGGGATTGTCGGGTTACTATCAGCAGGTATATGATATCTTACCTATGACTGATTATACCTATCCTCTTTATGACGAAGAATCTGATACGGGATTTTTCTACTTTAAGGTAGCAGATAAGAACGGACATTTTACCGGTGAAGTGAAACCGAATGTTACGGTAAATTTAAATCCTAACGGTGGAACGTGTTCCAAATCTTCAATCACTGTATACCAGGGAAAAACGTGTAAAGCATTGGTTGATCCCGTATATCCCGGATATAGATTTTTAGGATGGTATACAGCACTAACCGATGGTAATCTGATCACTCAGGATAGCACATATAATGATCTCGTGGGTGCTTCTACTCTATATGCTCATTGGGAAGAAATACCGAAGGTTGTTCTGATTATTGATCCAAACGGAGGCTCCGTTGCAGTTACTTCACTTACTGTATATGAAGGAGAACAGCTTGACGGACTTGTTGATGCTGTACCTGGCGATAACAAGAAGTTGTTTGACGGATGGTATACTGAAGCTAATGGCGGATCACCTGTATATAATGGTGACAGTTACGAATCCCTTGTTGGTGTAAGTCGTATTTATGCTCATTACAGAGATAAAGAAACCATTGTGATTAATTTGGTTGCAGGGGATGGAACTATAAACGGAGGAGTTACGTCTATTTCCTTCCTTGAAGGAGATCCTGTACCTAATTTACCGAATGTTACTCCTGCAAATGTTCTTTATAATTTTACAGGTTGGTTTACTTCTAGTTCAGGTGGAAAGCCAATCACAAATGGAACTTTGTATAGTGAAGTAAAGGGCATTACCACGTTGTATGCGCAGTATGAGAAGAATCCTGCCGGTATTTTGCTTGATTACAATGACGGAACCGGACAGACTGGTGCAACATTTTATTCAAACAACGGACATAATATCAACAATCTTCCAAATGTTACAAAAGCAGGTTTTGGATTCGCAGGATGGTTCACGCTTCCTTCCGGCGGAACCTCAATTTATAATGGATATTATGTGAACGATGCATATTCAATTAACACCTTGTATGCACAATATTATCCTTTACGAATTTATCTGAATCCTAACGGTGGAACAGTTGATAATGCGTATGTTGATCCTCAAAATGGTGGTGCTGTCTGGTGGATACCTAATGCGAAACTTGATGGAAAAGAGTTTGATGGCTGGTGGACATCACCTACAGGTGGAACTAAGCTGGTGTACAGCAATTCTGCAGCTACAATATTAGGTAGTGGAAATACATTATATGCACATTGGAAGTAAAGATTACACAAAGCAGGGTTCATCCCTGCTTTGTGTATGTAGGTGCCTATGTAGGTGCCTGTCACCATGAACAAAATATGAACTGTTTTAATGCTTTCGTTCCAAAAAAATGTGCCAAATCGCAAAAGATCGTTCTGATAAATGTGTTAAATCACAAAAGATCGTTCCTAAAAATGTAGACATACCAAAACTTCCTATGTTATTATTTCTCTAGGAGGTTTTTTATTATGAAAAGAACAATTTATAATGATCTCCTTAAATGGAAGGATGATCCATATCGAAAACCGCTTGTAATTAAAGGTGCAAGACAGGTTGGAAAATCATATATTATTTCTGAATTTGGAAAGAATGAATTCGATAACTGTATTATTCTCAATTGTGATAAAGACGAGAGAATTGCAGGGTTATTTGAGCACGGATTCAGAACGGATAAAATAATTTCTGATATAGAGATTTTAACCGGAAGTAAGGTAATTCCTGGCAGGAGCCTTATTTTTATTGACGAAGTGGGCGAAGCGCCTAAAGCTCTTGCTGCATTAAAGTATTTTTGTGAAGATGCTCCGCAGTATCATATTATTGTTGCCGGTTCTTTGTTGGGGCTGGCTATTCATAAAGGGATATCTTACCCGGTTGGTAAGGTGGATGAACTGACACTTTATCCATTATCTTTTTCTGAATTTGTTAGGGCTAAAAGTGGTGATCAAGCTTATGATAACCTTCTTGAAAACGAATTTGAATATTTATCAAGCATAAAATCATACTATATTGATCTTCTTAGGGAATACTATTTTACCGGTGGTATGCCGGAAGTAGTTCAAGGATATATTGATTCAAGGCCGTATGAGGATCTTAGGAATATTCAGAAGAGGATACTGGCAGATTATTCGCTTGATATTTCAAAACATGCGGATGGAAGTATTCTCGGTAGAATTCATCAGGTTTGGAATTCCATCCCTCAACAGCTGGTCAAATCAAACAAAAAATTTGTATATGGAGATATACAAAAAGGAGCCAGGGCAAAGGATTTTGAACTTGCAATTGAATGGCTGCTGGATGCGGGAATAATATACAAAATACCCCGCGTAAGAAAAGCCGGTATTCCATTAAAATTTTATGAAGATTTTTCAGCTTTCAAATTGTTTATGCTGGATCATGGACTGATGGGGGCAATGGTAGATGCGCCTATATCGGAGATGCTGTTAAAGAATAGCATTTTTGAAGAATATAAGGGCAGTTTCACGGAACAATTTGTTTTTGAACAGCTCCAATGCAAACGCGGTGGAGGTATATTCTATTTTGATAGCGAAAATACAAAATTGGAATTGGATTTTCTTATTCAAAAGGATAATTACTTGGTTCCCATTGAAGTAAAAGCGGAAGAGAATCTTCGGTCAAAATCATTAAAGACATTTTATGATAGTAATCCTGAATCTAAACCCATTAGAGTATCTATGGCTGACTACAGGCAGCAAGATTGGTTAACCAACATTCCATTATACGCCGTAGAGCGTATATAGAGGGTGCCTGTCACCATAAACAAAATATGAATGACGGCCGAGGGATAGGAGATAAATGAACAAGAAATCAAATAAAATACTGATGGTCGTGATTCCGATTGTGGCTGGATATATACTTTTGATAGGAGTTATAGCTTTTCTTTTGATACAGCGTGATTCAAAAGATGCTGACAATACGGCTGTTAATTTTGGAAAGAATAATGAAAAACAGGAAGTTACGCAGGTTGCAGATAAACAGGATGAAGACAAAGTAACCAATGAAGATTCGCAGGAAGAAACGGTCACAAACACAGTTACAAACGAATCAAATAACGATTTGACAGATAACACTACTACTTCAGATTCATCAAGTACTTCTACTGATTCCACTTCAACCGATGACTCTGTTTCACCTACCGATAAACCTACCGTAAATACCAATTCAATCAGTGCCGACAGGCCTGAAATAGCTAACCTATCCCTTGAAGGCGACGGCTACGAAGGCACCAAGGGCACCGGAAATTTCAATTACGGTGAAGCACTGCAGAAATCTATTTTGTTCTATGAACTTCAGCGCTCGGGGGCACTTCCTGCAGAGACCAGAACAAACTGGCGTGGGGATTCCTGCCTGTATGACGGAGCAGAGCATGGTATCGACTTAAGCGGCGGGTGGTTTGATGCGGGAGACAACGTGAAGTTTAACCTTCCCATGGCATACACCGCGTCAATTCTTTCATGGTCCATGTATGAGGATCCTGATGCATACGAAGAGAGCGGACAGAAGGAGTATGCTCTTAACAATATCCGTTATGTCTGCGATTATTTCATAAAGTGCCATCCCGAAGATGGGGTTTATTACTATCAGGTGGGTGATCCCGGAGCGGATCATTCCTTCTGGGGTCCATCAGAAGTTGTGGAAGAAAAGATGGTACGGCCTTCTTATAAGGTTACAGCCGATAATCCAGGATCCTGCGTGACCGCTGAAACTGCAGCAGCACTGGCCGCTGCCAGCATCGTATTTGAAAAAGAAGATCCGGAATACAGTATCCTTCTTTTGGAGCATGCAGAAAGCCTTTATACCTTCGCGGATGATTATAAAAGTGATGCGGGATATACCGGCGCCAACGGATTCTATCAATCCCACAGCGGATTTAATGACGAACTTGCATATGCGGGTGCATGGCTGTATTTAGCAACTAATGATACGGATTATCTGAATAAAGCTAAAAGCTATTTTGCAGCTGCCAATCCAAACCCAAACTGGGCTCTGTGCTGGGATGATGCAAGCGTGGGCGCGGCCCTTTTATTGGCAAATATTACAGGTGAGAAGACCTACACGGATTTTATAGAGAAGCATCTTAACTACTGGACAGTCGGAGACAATGGTCAGAAGATCAATTACAGCCCCAAAGGACTTGCATTCCTGGACAACTGGGGATCTCTTCGATATGCTACCACAACCGCTTTTGTAGCTGCTATGTATAGCGAAAGCGACAAGTGCCCCAAGGATAAAAAGGATACTTACTGGAAATTTGCGGTGTCACAGGCTGATTATGCTCTTGGAAGTACCGGCAGATCTTTTGTGGTTGGATTTGGCGAGAATCCTCCGGAGCATCCTCATCACCGTACTGCTCAGGGGTCATATGTTGCCGATATGAATACACCTGCACAGCACAGGCATGTGCTGGTGGGGGCGCTTGTAGGTGGCCCGGATGCAGGAGATAACTATAACGATACAGTTTCGGATTATACAAAGAATGAAGTGGCTTGTGATTATAACGCCGGCTTTACGGGTTTGATGGCAAAGCTTTACACCAGATATAAAGGACAGACCATTATCAATCTTGGTGCGGTGGAACAGCCTGAGAAAGAGTTCTTTACGGAGGCACAGGTTAACGTACAGGGCAACGACTTTGTGGAGATAAGAGCCTATGTCTACAATGAAACCGGCTGGCCCGCAAGAGTAGCCAAGGACCTTGAATTAAGGTACTTCATTAACCTCTCAGAAGTGTATGATGCCGGTGGTTCGGTAGATGATATAGAAGTAACTACCAATTATATACAGAACGTTCATTCCACTGAGCTGAAGGTATGGGATGAGGATAAGCACATTTACTATATGTCAGTTACATTTGAAGACGGCGCTGTATATCCCGGAGGACAGGAAAACTACCGCAAGGAAGTTCAATTCCGTATGAGAAGCACTATAGGAACATGGGATAACAGTAACGACTTTTCATATCAGGGTCTGCAGGTAAACAGCCTGTCCACATCTGATAATATTGCTGTTTATGAGAGCGGCTCCCTTGTATTCGGCGCTGAGCCGGAAGGAAATTGATGAAATCATTTATTCCCAAACATGTAAACAACAAAGTGGTGGTTGGCTTCTTAAGCTTTGCAAGGGCGGTCGGAAAGCCTTTTGGAAAGCGGGATAAGTCTGATCCCAATGATCAGCTTGATATTATCAGAAAGCATTTTGCAGGCCTTGATAAAACCGGTGGGTATATAGAAGACCAGAATGCTTATAAAGATGTGGTGTACGGCGGAAAATCCATCTGGTATGCTGGATGCGGAGTGCTGGCAAGTTTCAATGCTCTTCACGATCTGGAGCCGGAAAAAGAAAAGAAAGACAGCCCCGAAAGGCTTTTGATGCTTATAAAGGATTTTGAAAAGAAGGGCATTGTGTTTTCCGGAAATCTGGGAACAGCACCCATGCCCATAAAGAAATTCTTTGAAAGCAGGGGCTACAGGACGGAGATAGCGTACAAAGCAAGTGAATTCGACCGCTTGGGTGAGAAAGCAAAATCTCTGATACTTACAGCATATATGGACGAAAACGATATCACCAAAGCGGTTCATCATATTTATATTTCAAAGAGGGGCGGAAAATACACACCGCATAATGTTTATTGCAACGGATATATCTCAAAACCGCAGGATTCCGTATCGAAAGTGATAGAATCCATCAATAACGGACGTGCTAAAGGGATATGCCTTATTGGAATAATGTGATATAATTAAGGACAATATGGAGGATGGTTCTGCTAAAATTAAAGAGCAGGCTATGGTTCGCGGCAAAGATACGGCTTGGGTACCGGCAGTCGTAATTGGCGTGGTTTTTGTGTTGCTTAGCTATTTTTGCACTTGGTTCTTTTGCTTTCGAGTGGCCCCGAAATTCAAAGACACTGTTTACGAACTTGGAGAACTCTCTGTAAGCACGGACCCAGACGATTACCTGACGGGTTTACCTTTCTTTCATAATAGCTTTGTCGTGGATACTTCAAAGGTAGATACCTACACCGTTGGTGAATATGAAGTAACCGTATATTCCGATAGAAATACATATAGTTATAACATCAGGGTATGTGATACTACCGCGCCTGAAATAATGGTGACGGAAGAAAACTATGAACTTAACTTTCCATATATGCTGTATGAATTCGCTGATTATGTCTATGATGCGTCCGGTGGATATGATGCACAGCTTTTTATGGATGGCAAGGTAGTGGCTGAAAGCCACGTGGATATTCCTTCCGGTTTTGAGGGAGAGAAGGTTGGCGCCCAGTACGATAGATTAATTGACGATTGTGAAATTAAGCAAGAAATCTTAAGCTTTCCCGAACAGAAGACATATGAACTTTCGCTTGTTGTAACCGACGGTTCGGGAAACAAAACAAAAGAAGACTTTTCTATTAACGTAAAAGACACACTGCCGCCTGATATAGTAGCATACACCGGCGAGGACGCACCGTATTTCGCTACTGGACGTATGTACAGTGTTGAGGAACTTGTTGAAAACGTAAGTGATAATTCGGAGTTTTTCAGTACCGCATTTCTTGACGGCGAAGAAACCCTTGCACGTATTTCCTTTGATGATATAGGAAAGCATACATTTACCGTATATGCGGTGGATGAAGCCGGCAATGAAGTAACTCGGAATCTAAGCGCTAAGTTCGATGATGCACCGGTATTTGTGGGCGTGCGTGACAGAAAGGTTGAAGTCGGAAACGATTTTGACATTTCCAAGAATATAGTTGCCATTGATAACACGGACGGAAATGTTTCTTCCGGAATAGAAGTGGACGATGGCGGCTTCGACTGCAATAAAGCAGGCGTATATTCCGTAAAATATATCGCTCATGATTCTCATGGGCTCGAAACTGAAGTTGTATCTAAAGTAACCGTTGGTTCTATAGACGACTCCGGGTTTTATTTGAGCGAAGAAGAGTGCGAGCTTTTATGTGATTATTCATTCTTTGACTACGATCTTCTGGAGGATTATGATTACGAAGCAACTGTGAAACTGGTTGAGCCCACTCTTGTAAACATGATATACAGATTCGGATACAACGGTTACAATGCCGGATCCGGATTCATATATAAAATAAACAGTGATTACACATATATTGTTTCCTGCTCCCACGTTATGGCCGGCATGGATGATCAGATAGAAGTCATGTTCTGCGATGAAGACACCACAAAGATCTACATCGATGCACCGGAATTTGAGCAACTGTCTCCGGAAAACGAAGTGTGTATGTTCAGGTTCCCTACATCCCAGATCCCTGCGGAAGCCCTTATCGGGTTGAAAGAGATATATTGTGACGAGGATGTATATGGTTTTCTGGCAACGGGAGAGGAACTGATAGCTTATTCGGGCCATTGGATGAATGATGAACCATTGGTTAGAAAGCTTTATATCAGGGATCTGGATTCAAAGTTCCTTGATGATGCAGTTAATTGTGTGAGGACGTCCCATAATGTGGAATCCGGAATGAGCGGTACCGCTGTTGTGGACGAGTGCGGAAGGCTCGTGGGAATAGTGGAAGGTTATACCACTTATTGGGATTTTGATATTGAAGCATATGCCAATGACGGATATCAGTTAAGGATCGACGGCATAGAGGATCTTTACGAAAGGGTATCCGGGAAATAGATAGATTTTGATTGGAGTTTTGTTATGAGATTTGACATGCATTGTCATACAAAAGAAGGATCGATAGACGCTAAGCTGCCTATCGAGGAGTATATTAAGATACTTATTAGCAAGGGCTTTGACGGTATGATGGTTTCGGACCACGATTCCTATAACGGATACCGTTATTACAAGAAGATGGGCCTTGATGAAAAGTATCCTGATTTTGTTGTGCTTAAGGGTGTTGAGTACGATACTCTGGATGCGGGTCACATTCTATGCATACTTCCAAATCATATATCTCTTAAGATTCTTGAGATAAAGGGCATGCCCGTAAGGCTTCTTATAGATATCGTGCATCATCACGGGGGAATACTTGGCCCCGCGCATCCCTACGGTATCAGATATCAGAGCTTTATCAATACCATAAAACAGCACAAGCAGAGGCAGTTCATGAAGGAGTTTGACTTCCTGGAGCGCTACAATGCCTGCGAGGACAATGAAAGCAACCACAAGGCAGATTACCTTGCAAGAAGCTACGATCTGCCCGGATTTGGCGGAAGCGATGCTCACAGAGCAAACTGCGCAGGACTTGCATATACGGATTTCCCTGACAGAGCCTTTATAAAGAGCAATAACGATCTTATAAAGTTCATCAAAAAGGATGGAAAGGACGTTACTGCAGGCGGTACATATTACGGAAAGACTGTTAAAAACAAGGTTCCGTTCATATATGATATTATGATCCAGGCCTACTGGGTATACAATAAAGGCGGCGGTATGATAAACCGGGTTCGTCACAACAGACACCTTCGCAAGATGTATTTGAAGGAAATCTTGCAAAATGTTCATGAAAGGAACTAAATTTTGAAAGATTAAGATCTGGTTTCCATAAGATTAAGAAATATTAACTGTTTTTTCTCATTATATTGTGTTATTGTTATATGCGGATAAACAAGAATTTGTATTTTTATAGTTTTGAAAGATTAGTTTCATTTTATGTTTAGTTTTAGGAAGAAAGAAGAGAAAAAAACAAAACAGAAGATCAGTAAGCATCAGATGAGGGCGAAGTGGGGGTCGACTTTCTTCTTGATACCAAGCGTATCAGG
>JAEEGL012041997.1_pt1 | contig 17886 bp, 15 predicted proteins | sample 9134231 | NCBI WGS metagenome assembly JAEEGL01 (sample SAMN16246548, study PRJNA631951) | gut metagenome | biome: gut microbiome; feature: rumen; material: fiber-attached | host: Bos | place: Iran: Karaj | collected 2018-10 | reverse complement strand
CTGTGCCTCTGATCTGATATTTATAGCTTGTCAGCGCCCGAAGTCCCATTGGGCCTCTGGCATGCAGTTTTTGAGTGCTTATGCCGATCTCCGAGCCCATTCCGAACTCGTATCCGTCTGTAAATCTGGTCGAGGCATTCCAGTAAACACAGGCGGAATCGATCTGGTCAAGGAATTTTTCGGCATTTTCCCGGTTCTCTGTTATGATCGCCTCCGAATGATTGGTAGAATAATTATTAATATGCTCTATCGCATGATCGATATTATCTACGATCTTTACAGAGATAAACGGTCCCAGATACTCTCTTGCATAATCTTCTTCGGTACAGGGCATGATATCCGGTGCTATCTCCCTCACATCTTCGGCACCGAACATCTCAACATTTTTTGAAGAAAGTCTTTCATAGATCTTCGGGATCGCTTCCTTTGCGATTTCCCTGTGTATGACAAGGGATTCTGCCGCATTACATACTCCGAACCTCTGGGTCTTTGCGTTATCAATAATATTTACGGCCATATCTATATCGGCATACTCATCTACATAGATATGACAGTTTCCCACACCGGTCTCAATTACCGGGACAGTTGCGTTTTCTACTACTGTCTGTATCAGTCCGGCTCCTCCTCTGGGGAATAAAAGATCGACATACTGATTCATCCTCATGAAATGCGTCGCTGTTTCTCTTGACGTGTCCGTGATGAGCAAAACCGCATCATCAGGAAGTTTCTCATTCTCCAGTGCCTTTCTGATAAAGTTTACGATCGCCTTATTAGAGTTTATGGCATCGGATCCTCCACGGAGAATACATGCATTACCGGATTTGAAGCAAAGAGAAAACGTATCAGCCGTTACATTTGGACGTGATTCATAAATGATCCCTATAACGCCCATCGGGACTGTGATCTTGTCTATCTTTAATCCGTTGGGCCGGATATAGTTTTCAAGGATCTCTCCGACAGGATCCTTTAACTCTGAAACCTGTATGATGCCATCCGCAATATTATTCAGTCTTTCGGGTGTAAGAAGCAGTCTGTCTATAAGAGCCTCCTTAACACCTTTTGCTCTTGCATTTTCAATATCGGTTTTATTGGCCTCGATAATTTCCGCCGTGTTTTTTCTCACGGCATCCGCGGCTGCCCTGAGGCCCAGATTTTTTGATGCAGGATCAAGATGTGCCAATACTTCGGCAGCTCTTCTTGCTCGAACTCCTAACGATTCAAGATAATCCATAATTACCTCCTTATGCCGCAGGCTTTACGGCTTACCGGTATGAAACAAATCCTGAGAGAGCCTGTAAGCCGGGTTATGTATCTCTGACGAGATGATGATGATCTATCTAGGCCGTATGTCGCCATATGGCTCGAGCGATCCACCTGGAAACAGGTCGGGCAAACCTATGGTTCCCTGCTTGATCTTGCTCCGGATGGGGCTTGCCGTGCCGTCTTTGTTACCAAAGACGCGGTAGTCTCTTACACTGCCGTTTCACCCTTGCTGGACAATGAAGCTGGGCTCCATCGTCAGCGGTCTTCTCTCTGTTGCGCTTTCCCGCGGGTCACCCCGGGCGGACGTTATCCGTCATCCTGCCCTGTGGAGCCCGGACTTTCCTCGGCATGACAGATACCCGTCATGTCGCCATCATCCGGCTCTCTCAGGACTATATTCTAACATACATAATATAAATCGCAAAAACTAAAATATCGATCCGCCGATAAATTCTCTGATTATTGAGTTCTGAGGGATCCCTGCAGTGTCGATCGCAAGAAAATACTGGAGGAATTTTAACAGCCTTTTTGCTTCCTGATATCCGGGATCATCCTCCTTGACTTTAAATAAAAGAGGCTCTACATAGGTTTTCAACGCTGCGATCTCATAAATGTGCGCTGAATTGAACATGGCATCCGCGCTCTCCTGAAACGGGAAAATATATTTTTCTTCTCCGCGTCTTACGGATGACCACATACTCAATGTCCTTGACACAGAAGCTCCACGGGTATAATAGTCGCGGACCATCCTTCTCATGAGCCTGCCGTCGGTGGTAGGTACCCGGTTGTGTTCATCTACATTTAAGGTCGTCAGGGCGCTGATATATATCTTATATTTACTGTCTTTCGGAAGAGAATAAGAAAGCTCGTCATTAAGTCCGTGAATACCCTCGCAAACGAGAATATCCGATTCTTCCAAAGTCATGAAATCACCCTTATACTCTCTTTCGCCTGTTTTGAAATTAAACCTCGGCAGCTCTACGGTCTTTCCCTGAAGCAGAGCATTCATGTCACGGTTAAATCCTTCGACATCTATAGCTCCCAGACATTCAAAATCATAATTTCCGTTTTCATCCTTCGGTGTGTCTTCCCGGTTTTTGAAATAATTATCTATTTCGACTGGATGAGGCTTCATACCGTGCGCTCTCAGCTCAATGGAAAGCCTGTGCGAGAAAGTGGTTTTCCCCGATGAAGAGGGACCGGCTATCATTACGAATTTAATACCTTCCCTGTCCGCGATTTCTTTTGCGATTTCCGCAATACGGCTTTCCATAAGAGCTTCCTGGACAAGTATGACTTCGTTCATCCTGCCTTCGGAAATAGCTTCATTAAGTTCGCCGACGCTTCCGATTCCCATCATCTTTCCCCATTTGGAAGAATACCGCATGGTTTTAAATAGTTTAGGGCTGTCCTTAAACGGCGGTACAACAGTAGGAGCCTTTCTTTCGGGAAGCTGCAGCATCAGGCCGTCTTCGTATTTGAACAGATCAAAATACTTGATATATCCGCAGCTGGGAAGCATGTATCCGTAAAAATAATCCTGAAAACCGCCAAGATTATAAATATTGATCTTATCAGAACGCCTGTATTTGAAAAGCTTCTCCTTGTCATACATTCCGCGGTCATGAAACATCTTTATGACTTTATCAAGCGAATGGGAGGTTTTTTGAAACGGCATATCTTCATTTACAAGCTGTATCATCCGTGTCTTTATCTGGGAGACCAGCTCATCGGTCAAGGGAAGCTTACCATCATATGTACAAAAATATGCGGAGCCTATGGAAAAATCCACTTTGAAATCATATACCCCGTCAACACCGACAACATCATATAAAGATTTGATCAGCAGAAGTGATGCGGATCTTTTATATGCTTTATGTCCTGCCGTGCCGGTAAGATCCTCAAAATCGATCTCACAATCATCTGCAGCCATATGAAACAATTCCCTGTACTTGTTATTTGCTTTTGCAAGCACGATCGCGGAGCTGTAATCTTTTTGGAAATCCTTGGCGATCACTGAAAACTTGGTTCCGGCAGGATATTCATATTCCTGTCCTTTATATTTGAGTTTTATATTTTCACTCATTCCCTTTCCCTCCTCAAAGAACCGTGTACTTTCTTATCGTGTCATCCTCAAAAGCTTTAACCTCCGGCATTTTTTTTGAAATGTATTCGCTCATAAATGAAATAAACAGCTTTTCTATTCCATAATGTCCGGCATCTATAATGTTTATACCCTTTTCAAGGGCATCTATGCCGTCATGATGTCCTATATCTCCTGTAATAAGGACATCACAGCCTTCTATACAGGCTGCGTCTATTCCCTGAGAGCCCGATCCCGGAAGGACTGCAACCTTGACCATGGTTTCTTCAAGATCTCCGTAAACTCTTACATTATCAATGTCGAAGACTGTCTTTGTCATTTCGGCAAGCTCCTTTAGTGACAGATCCTCTTTGAGATACCCCATGGCTCCTATACCGAAATCTTCGCTTAAGGTAGGTTCAAGTACCTTTGCTTCGATCAGGGAAAGCCTTGCAGCAGCTTCATTTGCCATGCATGTGATGTCAAAGTCTGTATGCATCGTGAACAAAGACATGTCATACTGTATTATTTTCAGGATCCGTTTTCCGACATAATTATCCCCGGATACTCTTCTCACAGGATGAAATATCAGAGGATGATGAGTAAGGATAAGATCAGCATTTTTATCATGAGCTTCTTCTATCACGTCACTTGTCGCATCAAGTGCAATATATACGCTTGAAACGTCTTTTTCATCATCTCCCACTAAAAGTCCCGGATTGTCCCAGCTTTCCGAATACTGGATCGGCGCCAGTTCATTAAAAGTGTTTATTATGTCCTTAAGTTTCAAAGTCCGAGTACCTCCCTGTAGCTTTGCGCCTCTTGTGAAAGAGCAGCCTTCCTTTCATAAGGCAGCTTGTCATTATCCTCTATCATACGGTTGATTTTATTGTATTTGGCCGTAAGCTTTTCCCGTATTCCGTCATCGCTTAGTGCCTTATCGATAAATCTCCCGAATCTGTATTCTGTATCACTGTAAATCGGGATTTTTCCGCCTTGTTCAGTATGTATGGCTTTTATGATCACATAAAGCCGGTCCTCTTCTGTTACATACTTTTCATCTGTTATCAGATACCGGTTTTCTATCAGATACCGTCTGAGTTCATATTGCTTGGTATGCGGAGAAAGAAGAAAATCCTGATAGCTTTTTGTCTTATCAGCGCCTTTCCTTAAAATCTCAGCTATCAAAAGTCCTCCCATACCGGAAATGCAGATAATGTTCCTTCCGTTTCCGGGAGCATCTATGGAAGCTAACCCGTCTGACAGATAAAAAAGCATACTGTCAGATTCGGCTCTATAAAGGGCGGCATTTTTTTTTGCAGTTTCCAGAGGCCCTGTATTGATGTCCGATACAACGGCTCTTTTGCATATTCCATGTTTTAAAAGCCATAACGGCAGCAGCGCGTGATCTGTCCCTATATCCGTAAAGGTATCGCAATGCTCTGTCATCGAGGCTATCAGCATCAGTCTGGGGGACAGAATGATATCTTTCTGCATTTTTATTCCAGATAATCCTTGAGCTTTCTTGATCTCGATGGGTGTCTGAGTTTTCTGAGTGCCTTTGCTTCTATCTGTCTGATGCGCTCACGGGTAACATTAAACTGTCTTCCGACCTCTTCTAAAGTTCTTGCCTTTCCGTCATCCAGTCCGAATCTGAGTCTTAATACTTTCTGCTCTCTCTCCGTTAATGTATCAAGCACTTCATTCAGCTGTTCTTTGAGCAGCTCAAAAGCAGCAGCATCGGCAGGTACCGGCACCTGATCATCCTGGATGAAATCCCCGAGATGCGAATCCTCTTCTTCACCGATAGGAGTTTCCAGAGAAACAGGTTCCTGAGATATCTTTAATATCTCTCTTACTTTTTCAACGGGCATGTTCATTTCAACCGCGATCTCTTCCGGGGTAGGCTCGCGTCCAAGCTCCTGCAGAAGCTGTCTGGAAACGCGGATGAGTTTGTTGATGGTTTCCACCATATGCACAGGGATACGGATAGTCCGCGCCTGATCCGCGATGGCCCTCGTTATCGCCTGCCGTATCCACCAGGTTGCATATGTAGAGAATTTATAACCTTTTCTGTAATCAAATTTCTCTACAGCCTTTATAAGGCCCAGATTTCCCTCCTGTATAAGATCAAGAAACAGCATTCCGCGTCCTACATATCTTTTTGCGATAGAAACAACGAGCCTCAGATTAGCCTCAGCAAGTTTGTTCTTTGCAGCCTGATCTCCAATCTCCATTTTCTTTGCGAGCTCTACCTCTTCCTCAGCCGAAAGCAGCGGCACTTTGCCGATCTCTTTCAGGTACATTCTTACGGGATCTTCGATCGAGACACTGTCAGGTACTGAAAGATCGACATTTTCTACATCAACCTCTTCTTCATTTTCTATCTCTTCGGGAGGAATATCGTCATCAGGTTCAAGATCATCTTCTGACGGAGATGTCATCTTCAGGATATCTATCCCGTTCTTTTCCAGAGTCTCCCATATACGGTCGTAATCGTCTTCGGAAAGCTCAATTCCCTTAAAATGATCGATGATCTCCTGATTTTCCAGAACGTTTTCTTTTTTTCGGCCAAGCTCAACTATGCTTTTCAGCTTTTCCTCAAATTTTTCGTCGATCTTTTCTTCATTTTTGTCCATTGGCCAATCCTCGCTTTCTTTAATGGTTACCGATACGCTTCCTGATCTTTAGCTCAAAATCAGAAATCTAGATCTTGATCTTTATCTTTTTCAGCTCTGCAAGTACTCTTTTTTCCTCTCTTTTTCTTGTAAATACATCCACATCATTCTCTCCTTCGCTTTTTCTGCTTAAGGCTTCCTTCTTTATGCGTATTACAAGATCGGTAAGAGCTTTTTCTTTTTCTGATGGATTATCTTCTGTAAACAGTTCTCTGTTTATAACGTCAGAGGCTTCCTTTGCTTTATCTTCCATTGCGAATCTGCTCAAGATATCAGCGGGGGAAAAGGATCCGTTTTCATAACCGTCATATATCATAGCCGCTATTTCACGTATGATGCCTTCACTGTATTCTTCCACGGAAATATAATCTTTTACGGCGTTATAAATATCTTTATCATCGATCATCCATGTGAGAAGATATTTTTCCGCCTGTTCGGCTCCGTCTTCTGTTCTCTTTTCAGATCTTTTCCTTAAAGTCTTTTCCGCAGGGAGGGTTATCTCCTGAGGGTTGTTTTCAAGCGCCAAAGCTACAGCGCGTCTTAATGCATCTTCACGTATTGAATACTTTGCAGCAACAGAGGCTGTATAGTTATCCCTTGCAAGCTCATCATCGATCGAAGCTATTTTTTTTGCAGTTTCGGATTGAAAACGCGTGCGTCCTTCTGGATCGTTCATATCATAAGACCTCTCCATATATGACAATTCAAAGAAGAACGAATTTACCGCGTCATCCACGCGTTTCTGGAACTCCTCTGCGCCAAGGGCCTTTATGAACTCATCCGGATCCTTGTAGGGATTAAGATCTATCACTTTCGTGCTGAAGCCTGCGGCCCTGCATATCTGTATAGCCCGTATTGCTGCTTTCATTCCTGCTTCATCGGAATCATAAGTCAGCCTTATATCATCTGTATATCTATGAAGCATACCGGCATGTCCCGAAGTAAATGCCGTACCAAGCGAAGCTACCGCCTCGGTAAAACCTGCCTGATGCATGGAGATCACATCCATATACCCCTCGCACACTATCCTGTATGATTTCCTTGATTTTCTTGCTGTATTAAGGCCGTACATATTATGGCTTTTATCAAACACGATGGTTTCAGGCGAATTAATATATTTAGGTTCCGCATCTCCCATGACCCTGCCGCCGAATGCTATCACTTTATTATTTATATCCATGATAGGAAACATGACCCGGTTAAAGAACCGGTCTGTCATGCCATGCTTCTCCGAGATGATGCAAAGTCCTGCGGCATCTATCACTTTATCGGAAAAGCCTTTTGCCTTAAGATACTTTACAGCCTGATCATAGCCCTTTCCTGAAAAACCGAGTCCGAAGGATCTGATCGTTTCATCCGTAAGGCCCCTTTTTTTGAAATACTCAAGCCCTATCCTGCCTTCAGCCGACCGTAACCTTTTATAATAAAAAACCGCAGCGCTTTTTAAACATTCCATCACTTTGCTTTTGAATGAAGCGGCTCTTTTCTCTTCTTCTGTTTCCTCAATTTCAGGAAGCTTAATGCCTGCCCGGTCCGCAAGATATTTTACAGCTTCGGGAAAGCTGTAATTCTCATATTCCATGACAAAAGTGATAACATTTCCGCCGGCATCACATCCAAAGCAATGGTATGTCTGTCTGACAGGGTTTACGCAGAATGATCCGGTCTTCTCATTGTGAAAAGGACAAAGTCCGAAAAGGTTGGACCCGCTTCTTTTAAGCTTTACTGCGCTGCCTATCACACCCACAATATCATTTGCGGCACGTATTTCATCTATAAGTTCATCTGTATATCTTGGCATACTCATTTCACTTCACAGACCATGATGTAGGTATAAAAAGATCAGAATATATCCCTATGGCATATCTGTCTGTCATAGATGAAATATAATCACATACTATTCGTTCCAGAGGATCACCCGTTCTCGACATAAGCTGCCTGTATTCCATAGGCAGTCTGTCCGGCCTGTTGTAAAAATACATATACAGCGATTCTATAAGGCTCTCGGCCTTACCTTCCTCGCTTTTTGCCTTTGGGTTGGTATAGACGTTCTTAAACATCCATTCGCGCAGATCCTTCATTGCCTTATAGGACGGTTCCGACATAGTCACATCATTTTTTCCTATGCTTTCCGTAATGATATCGTGTATGAAATAATCAAGCCTTTCTGCAGTTTTGTATCCTGCAATATCACCGATATACGACGGAACACTGTCATCAGCAAGAATACCGGCCCTTATGGCATCATCCATGTCATGATGCATATATGCGATCTTATCTGAAAGCTGCACGATCTTTCCTTCAAGAGTTAACGGATGTCCGGCCGTTCTGTGATTGCGGATACCGTTACGGACCTCAAATGTAAGATTCAATCCCGTCATATCTTTTTCCAACACATCAACTACTCTTAATGACTGTTCGGAATGTTCAAATCCTAAGTTACAGACTTTGTTCAACGCACGTTCGCCTGCATGTCCGAACGGTGTATGTCCCAGATCATGCCCTAAAGCTATTGCTTCGGTAAGGTCTTCATTAAGCTTTAGTGCTTTAGCTATAGTACGCGCGCTCTGGGATACTTCAAGCGTATGTATCAGCCTTGTCCTGTAATGATCTCCCTGAGGTGTAAGAAAAACCTGTGTTTTATCTTTTAGTCTTCTGAATGACTTTGAATGAAGTATTCTGTCACGGTCTCTCTGAAATACGGGGCGCAGATCATCTTCTGTTTCGTTTCTGATCCTGCCTTTAGAAGCAGCTGAAAGAGCTGCATATGGACTAAGTGTCTTTTTTTCGATATCCTCAATAGTTTCTCTTATCGTCATTTGTTTTAACCAGTCTTTATCCTTATTCGACATAAAAAAAAGAAATCCTTTTCAAAAAATGAAAAAAATTTCCGGGTGGATTTGGTGTACAATATATGGTATAGCTCGGGCTGTAAGGCACAAAATGTCACTGTTTAGCTTAGCATGCGTCTGATCATCTCTCCTATAAAATCGATCTTTAACATCCATCCTATGCTCATGGTCAATCCGGCGAATACGGGGATGATCACAAAGAAATATAAAATCACATTAAACGGATCCTTTTTATCGACGCGGAAGAACGAAAAAAAATAAAACGCCGAAAAGATCACATACGGAAAAAGAAAGAACGGCCAGACCAGTTCATATTCCCTGAATAATAAATAAGCCGCAACAGCTGAAATAAAAACAAGTATGACCGAACAAAGAGGGATATGCCTGCAGATAAATCTCATGGCTGGCCTGCTTTATGCTTGTATTTATGCTTTGAATCATACATTTTCGCTTCGGCTCTGCGTATAGTATCACCTGCATTTTTATCTGTGATGTGATTATATATGGCTGAACCGTATGCGAAATTTATATCCTGTCTTCCTTCTTTCATTATATCATCAAACATATTTGCTTCTGTTTCAAAATAAATATCACTGTCCCGGCCTGTGAAAACAACGGCGAATTCATCTCCGCCTATCCTGAATATTTTTGCTATCTTGCCAAAATATTTCTGAACAAATCCTGAAATGGATATTATATATCTGTCGCCCTCAGCATGTCCCATGACATCATTTGTATGCTTAAGATTATTAAGATCAAGTATGCCGACCACCAGATGATCAAGCATTTCTTCCCTTGCATCAATCTTTTCGATCTCCTGCTCGTAAGCCTGTCTGTTTCCGAGACCTGTAAGGTTATCCATAAATGCAACTGATTTGTAGATGTCCGCCTTCCTGATATTGATCTCTTCGGCAAGCGTACTGTGGATGGTATCTATCGCAAGCAGTAGCACAAAAATAAAAAGTCCGAACCGGGAATACTTCGACGCATCTACAAAGCTGCTCAGATAATAATCAACGATATCAATAAGAATTGAAATAGACAGGATGATAAATCCTATCACTCCAAATTCGGGCATGATACTGTCACTTTTCTTATTCCTTATGCCTGCACGCAGATTGGTTATACAGACAGCGCCTAATACGGTAAGGATACATATGTGAGACAGGATCAAAAGCTGTGACATATCATAAACACCCAGAAAATGCAGCCCGTTCAGAAGGATGAAATTGATGACGGGAATAAAAGATATTCTGGTAGCCATATCTCTTACTTTTTTATGCTTGCTGCATTTATAGAATGACAGCATGGGCATAGGCAGAAACGCTATGGCTTCATATGTAAGGATGGAAATCGTCTCCATATTGCCGAAAAAAAGCTGTGTGCAGTGGGTTTCATTGGCTGACCATATAAATACTACTACTGTAAATACAGCTAGATGCAGAAGGCTGTATGCATGGACCAGATGTATCTCGGCGATGGCGGCGATCAGAATGATTATAGAAAGCAGAGCTATCGCAAGGCAGCATATGATCTCAAAGATATTATCGACAAGAAGTTTTTCTATCATGTCACCTCTGTCGCCGATCACAACTTCTTCCATTATGCCGCCGTATTTAGCTTCGATCCTGTGTAATTCTATAGTAAGATACTGCCCTTCATAGCTGTCATCTAAGGGGACGATTATCCATGCCGAACCGGGCAGAGGGAAAACAGGCGATTCCATATCACCGTATGAATAGATTTCCTTTTCTCCTGCAAAAACATGCACTTCCGCATGTTTGGTCCTGAACATGATATAATTACCGTCTTTACTTTCGGAACCCAGCAGTTTCCTGACGGTCATATCTATATAAGCGTCTTTATTCAGTTTCAAAGGGAGATTGACAATATCGTATGTATTTACCCTGTTGTTTTTTAATTCCCACCTTGAATTATACGGCTCGGATCCATTCCTGATCATGGTAACGTCTTTTTCATAGGGATTCAATGAAGCCGCAATAGTAACTACAATGGCTACAATAGCAACAAGAGCATATATTATGTTGTAATTGAGACTCTTAATTTTTTTCATACGACAGATATATCAATATAAAATAGAACTAATGTCGTTTACTATTATATCGCAAATCCGGAGGGATATAGAAAAAGCTTCTTAAACAGATGAGGATATGTGCCTTTGGCACAATCCTCATCTTCAGGCATTACCGTATCTCGTGTATCCACCCTTCGGGCGCTTCTATGCGTCCCATCTGGATGCCCGTTAAGGTATCATACAGCTTTTTTAGCGTAGGACCCATTTCATCCATGCCGGAAGCAAAACGTATCTCTTTGCCGTGATCATTAATGCATCCTACCGGTGAAATAACAGCCGCGGTACCGCACAGACCGCATTCCTTAAATGAGCCTTTTTCAACCTCTTCCAGCGTTATCTCTCTCTGTGTCACCTTTATCCCCAGATATTTTTCTGCAACAACCATAAGAGAGCGTCTTGTAATAGAGGGAAGGATTGAATCCGAAGCCGGAGTTACCATGTTGCCGTCTCCGTCAATAAATATTATATTAGCTCCTCCTGTCTCCTCTATTTTAGTGCGTGTCCCGGGATCAAGATATATATTCTCTGCAAACCCTTTGTCATGGGCATCGACAATCGCATGAAGGCTCATGGCATAGTTTAACCCTGCTTTAATATGGCCCGTGCCTCTGGGAGCAGCTCTGTCAAAATCACTGATCCGTACAGTTATAGGCTTTGCTCCTCCTTTAAAGTAAGGACCGACCGGAGTTGTAAAAACCCTGAACTGATACTCGTCTGCAGGCTTTACTCCGATAACCGGGTTTGAACCAAACATAAAAGGCCGGATATACAAAGTTGCCCCGGATCCAAACGGCGGAACATAATCTTCATTTGCTTTGACCACTTTATCAACGGCATCCAAAAACCTTTCTTTGGGAAAAGGCGGCATCTCAATCCTTTTGGCAGAATCTATCATTCTCTCCGCATTCAAGTCCGGCCTGAAAGTAACCGTTCTGCCATCTTCCGTGGTATAAGCCTTGAGTCCTTCAAATATTGTCTGGGCATACTGGAAAACACAGGCACACTCACTCAATGTGATCTGATCATCATCTGTGAGCTCGCCCTCATCCCAATGTCCTTCCTTAAAATTCGATACATATCTTTTATCGGTTCTGATATATCCGAAACCTATATTTCCCCAATCGATATCTTTTTTAGCCATTATGATCGCCTCTTTTCATTTTGCGGCATCCGCTATCTGTTTTGCTACTTCAGCTGCGTAGTCCTCCTCTTTCTTCTCCATGCCTTCGCCGGTCTGGAAACGCACAAAGCCTTTTATATTTATCTTGGCATTATTAGCCTTTGCAACCTCGTCAACATACTTCTGTACGCTCTGCTTTCCGTCTTCGGCCTTAACATATACCTGATCGACAAGACATATTTCTTTCATTTCTTTGTTGATACGTCCCATGATCATTCCTTCCTTAACCTTGTCGGGCTTGGCAGCTTCTTTGGGATCGTTTTCTATCTGAGCCTTGAGGATCTCCTTCTCATGTTCGATATATGATTCCTCAATCTCCGAAGATCTTGTATATTTAGGTGAAAGAGCAGCAACCTGCATGGCGACATTCTTTCCCATTTCTTTTACTGCATCGTTCACAACATCAGTCTCCACATCAACGAGAACACCGATCTTTCCGCCGGCATGAATATAAGTTGAAATAAAGCCGTTCGGTTCTTCTATTCTCTCAAATCTTCTGATGCCGATATTCTCTGAAATATCCGAGACGGCCTGCTTTCTTGCATCCTCAACCGTAAGGGAAGGATCCTTCTGCCATTTTTCGGCAAGAAATGCATCAAGATCAGTTGATTCAGAATCAAGCGCCTGCTTTGCTACCGCGCCGACATAATCCTTGAATTTATCAGTATTAGCAGCAAAGTCTGTTTCAATATTAACTTCGACAACAGCTGCTTTTTTACCGTCATCGGAAGCACATGTAAGAGACAGCCCCTCTACTGCCGTACGTCCTGCTTTTTTCTCAGCGCCTGCAAGTCCTTTTTCTCTTAAGTACTCTACCGCCTTATCCATATCTCCGTCAGTTTCTGCAAGAGCCTTCTTGCAGTCCATCATTCCTGCTCCGGTCATCTCACGAAGCTGCTTAACTGTAGCTGCTGTAACCTGTGCCATTGTTTTATCCTCCTGTATATTGAGATTTATCTTTTCTTTTAAGTCTCCATTAAGCTCCTGTTGTGAAGGAACTCTGCATCCGGAAAATTACTGATATTTTATTCTGCATCTTCTTCTGAATTATCTTCTTCCGCATTTTCAACGGAAACATCGATATCTTCTTCAGTGGCATCCTCTTCATCCTGTGATGATTCTGCTGCAAGTCCCTGATTAGCTTCGATAACGGCATCTGCCATTTTGGACACAATAAGCTTTACAGCTCTTATTGCATCGTCATTTCCGGGTATTACATAATCAAGCTCCTCAGGATCGCAGTTGGTGTCACATATACCTATCACGGTAATACCGAGTTTATTTGCTTCTGCAACACACAGATGCTCTTTTTTAGGATCCACAACAAAAATGGCGTCCGGGGTACGTCTCATTTCTTTGATGCCGCCGAGGTTCTTTTCAAGTTTGGAAAGTTCCTTCTGCAGTAAAGCAACTTCCTTCTTAGGAAGCTTTTCGAAAGTACCGTCTTCTTTCATTGCCTCAATATCCTTAAGCCTCTTTACCCTTGACTTAATTGTATCGAAGTTCGTAAGCATCCCTCCAAGCCATCTTTCATTAACATAGAACATGCCGCAGCGCTCTGCTTCTGTCTTGATAGCTTCCTGTGCCTGTTTCTTAGTTCCGACAAAAAGAATAGTTCCGCCGTTCGCAACAATATCACCGACTGCATTGTAAGCTTCATCGACAAGACCGACGCTTTTCTGAAGATCAATGATATAAATGCCGTTCCTTTCCGTATAGATATACGGTGCCATTTTGGGGTTCCATCTCCTGGTCTGATGTCCGAAATGAACGCCGGCTTCCAGAAGCTGTTTCATAGAAATAATACTCATTGCAAAAATCCTCCTTTTTGGTTTTGCATCCACGTCTTTCGTCACGCTCCAACTCTGAATAAAGAGCACCACAGGAACGCCGTATCCGGACGTGTGTTTAATAAAAAGTTAACTGGTATTGTGCAAAAAAAAAATAAATAAACCACTTATTTGCACGAATTATAACTTTAGCACAAACAGAGGCTGATTTCAACTTTTTATGGATGAGATGTAAGAATTTCTCCCATTTCTGAAGCCGAAGCGTTTTTGGGAATAGAATGTGTCCCAGGAACGAGGCGTCTGTCATATCCGTTAAGGACCAGATATGAATCAAACTGTCTGGCATCGCTGATAAGTCCTGCACCGGCCATTTTATTGGCAACAGATATAGAACTTTCGCCAGAATTAACCGTAATATCTATAATTTCAGAGCTATCTGACACAGGCTGCTGAATATCCGCAGCATTGTCTGTTGTTTTTTCAGTCTGCTCCGTATCAGAAGAATCTTCCGTTTTTTGTCCGGCAGTAGCAGCAGAATCTTCTTTAGGCAAAATTTTTTCCTCTGTCTTTTCCGGAAGGATCTCTCCGTTTGGAGCTACATTATCTGCGCTTACGGCAGTTTCTTTTTTCTCCGTTTCGACATTTGCAGTATTAGCGGATGCCTGAAGAGTCTTTGCCTGATCGGACTTTTCAGATTCCATAGCCGTGGATTGTGCATTATCTGCCATGTTTTTTGCTTCTTTTAAAAGAAGAGAATCTGCCGATACCATTCCAAGCTCTGCTGCTCTTTTTCTTATTTCATCATTACTGATCTCACTCTTTGTATTATTCAGTCCGATAGACAAAATAAGAGAGGTAATAAATATGCCAAGTCCCAGGCCTTTTAAATATGACTTAAGTCGCATTTAAGCCTCCGGCTTCGCTTAAGCTTATAGCCAGTCTGACTTCACCCACTCCTATGCCGAGTCTTTTTGCTATGTCGACATCGGAAACCCCGTTCTTATGAAGCCTGACAACATCTTTTCCATAGTTAACGGTGACAAAATTCGTTGCAGCATTATCTTTAGGATTATTATCAGGCAGATCCGGTTTGCCGTTTTTGTCTTTGGGAGCGGCAAACATCTTTGGAATATGGATATTTTCAGTGTTTTCTGTCTTTGTGACAGTCTTTTTCTGTTGTGGCTTTTGCTGCGGCTTAGCCGAAGGACTGGTCTGGGAATTGTTTTTCTCTATGTTTTCTGCTTTTCTGATAGTATTTTTCAGATCTGTGGATTTGTTATTGAGCATATCATACATAAATACTACCTCTTTATGATTACGCTCTATTTCATCTATCACTGTCTTACCATATTCATTTATTGCCATGATCTTTTCATTGGTCAGCTTTTCCAAGGCCCTTGACGAATTGTCCTGGGCAAGTACTACTTCTTCATCCACAACATCACGGATACGCCGGGATACATCCTTAAGCTCGTTATCAGTGATCTCATTCAGCTTTTCCGTATACTCTTTTTTTCCTTTTACCGTGATAGCCGAACCGCTGTCTCTGCCTTCAGGAATAAAGAAACCCAAAGCAAAAACAACTGCTCCGGCAACCAGGAGCAGTATCTGTATAACCGTCATATCGAGATGCTGAAGCCTCCTTGCTGCTTCTTGACTACTTTACCGAAAGAATCCCCTTTTTTACGTCTTTTTGCGCCACCGTCTCCTGCATATTGATTGTGGCTTCCTCCTGAGGCATCAGAATCATTTTCTGTTCCGTCAGCATTATCTTTATTCCTTACCTGATTAAGGTGATCATCCGCTTCCTGCTGGACTGCATTTTCACTGTTAAGCTGTAAGGATGCCGCCTTTGCCTCGTCTGTCATTGCAACATGTGCCACTTCCGGAGTGGCAGATATCATTCCATTTAGAAAAACCGGTGCGATCGCCATACTTCCTCCAAGATTTCAGATCCCCAACATCCTAACGTCTGCCCCTTCTCTTCTGAAGCGGCAGTACTGATAATCCTTTTTTAGTGTTAATGCAGCATCGGAAACCATGATATGTGTACCGGCATATGCTATGCCTGTTACCACTACTTCGGCTATGGTCTCCGTATCAAAAGCCATTTCAAGTTCACCCAGTTCTTCCATATTTTTCTGAAGGGTTTCTTTTTGTTTTTGAATGACTTTATTAAGCTCCTGCATTTTCATAAGCTGATCGGGAGGAAGCTTCTCTCCCCTTTTCAATCTGTCAACCGTTGCAAGAAGAACAGGTTCGGTACGGGCAAGCGTTGCCCTGAGGGTTTCATTCTCCTTTATAAGTTTACCCTTTCTGGCCTTAAGGGCTGGATCTATTCCCACTTCAACGGTTGTTGCGCCGCCCATATCGCTTCCGATGGTTTTTGCTTCTATTTTGTTGCTGGCACGGGCGACTCCACCGGTAATAAAACCTTTTCGTCCTTCTACGATTATTGAATCTTTTGCAGATATCTTTGAATTAAGCACAAGCTCGGAATGAATAACCCCTCCGGCTTCGACTTCGGCTGAATTAATATACTTTGCTATAACGGAATGCCCGGCTTTTATGCGGCCTTTATCCATCCCGTTAATCCCTTTGGCTACAGTCACCTGACCGCCGGCAGTTATATCAGCTGCTTCAATTACACCCTTTACTTCTATATCACCTGTAACGTTGACTTTATATCCGGTAGTAATATTTCCTTGTACGAGAAGATTTCCGTCATATTCGATATCGCCTGTGGATACGTCAACATTCGCAAGCTCCAGCACACTTGAAACAAACACCATACCATCCATAAGACTCACATGACCGTTAGTGTCTGCCGTCAGAACGCCGTCTTCTGATAAAGTAGAACCCTTACTATGCTTTATCACGGCACTTTTTACGCTGTTTGCCATGATCATTTCACCGAAAACGTTTTTTCCCGGCTGGCCGGGCACTTCCTTGTGAAGCTTTGCAAGCACCTGGCCCTCTTTGCACATTCTTACAGAATTAAGAGCGTGGAAATCTACGGTTCCGTCTTCATTCGTCTTAGGTCTGGCTACCGGATCCGTATCAAAAAAATACTCCACATATCCGTCGATTCCGGGAGTTATGGGAAGCCCGCGGGCCAATACATAATCAGTACAATATTTTTTTTCGTTTAAGAAGGCATCGATCGCATCCTGATCCGGATCGACCTTTATCTGATTATACTTTAGGTCTTTCTTTATCTCATCAGCGCTCATGTAACCGCCGCTCACCTGATCTTTTGCGGGGTCAGAAGTACTGTTGCTTATAGACGGGGGATAAAACCGGCATATCACTTCCATAAGGTCATCAGACACCTCAAATGCCATGCTTTCATCAACAGGTTTTATATTCTCATTGTTGATCTTAAACATGGAATCTTCATTCTTTTGGGCTTCTGTCAACAAAGCTATTCTGTCAAAGAAAATTCTTTTTAACGAAAGATAATCTTCAACCTCCCTCGGGTTGATCGGGGTCCCTTCCCCTATAGCAGGAACAAAATGCACATACGTGCCATCAGGTTTCAAAACAATCTGAAAATACGCGTTTCTGCTTTCTGACATAATTACACCGCCAATCTAAGAACCTATGCTCCGGCACCTAATATATCCATGTACTTACCAAGCTTGGTCTTCATTTTAGCAAGACCTTTAATATGAAGCTGCGATACCCTGGATTCTGAGACCTCCAATATATTACTTATTTCTTTAAGTGTAAGCTCTTCGTAATAATACAGTACAATGACCTTTCTTTCTTTTTCTGTAAGTAGCTCCAAGGCATCGGCTAATGTTTTTTTCAGTTCTTTTTCTTCAAGGACTTCTTCCGGACCGGCACTGGTATCTGCTATTGTGTCTCTGCCTCCTCCGCCGTCATCCGTAGAATTTTCATTGAATTCATCCAAAGAAATGACGTTTGTAACAGCCATCTGAG